>Ga0129306_1000355_pt1 | contig 75651 bp, 67 predicted proteins | sample P827metagenome_FD_94438 | JGI IMG/M metagenome (GOLD analysis project Ga0129306, IMG submission 94438) | Capybara group fecal microbial communities from Wisconsin, USA - P827 metagenome | ecosystem: Host-associated > Mammals > Digestive system > Large intestine > Fecal | place: USA: Wisconsin... | reverse complement strand
GCTGAAAGCATCTAAGCGTGAAACCCGCCTTGAGATGAGATCTCTCACAGAGTAATCTGGTAAGACTCCTTATAGACGATAAGGTTGATAGGCTGGAAGTGGAAGCGTGGTGACATGTGAAGCTGACCAGTACTAATAAGTCGAGGGCTTAACTTAAAGCACTCTAAGATGATTCTTGTTTCTGTTTAGTTTTGAGAGTACATGCAAATGTATTTTCAAATTGAATATCTGGTGATGATGGCTATGAGGTCCCACCTGTTCCCATTCCGAACACAGTAGTTAAGCTCATATACGCCGAAAGTACTTGGCTGGAGACGGCCTGGGAGGATAGGAAATTGCCGGTTACATTCCTCGATAGTTCAGCCGGTAGAACGACGGACTGTTAATCCGTATGTCGCAGGTTCGAGTCCTGCTCGAGGAGCCATTTTACCCCTGGGGTGATTGGGGTATAGCCAAGTTGGTTAAGGCACGGGACTTTGACTCCCGCACTCGTTGGTTCGAGTCCAACTACCCCAGCCAAAACGGTTCACTAGCTCAGTTGGCAGAGCACCTGACTTTTAATCAGGGTGTCCCGGGTTCAAATCCCGGGTGAGCCACCATGAGTTCTGTTTTGGAAACTTAATATTATGACTCACTAGCTCAACTGGTAGAGCATCTGACTCTTAATCAGCAGGTTCGGGGTTCGAGTCCCCGGTGGGTCACCATTTTTATGGGCGCTTAGCTCAGCTGGGAGAGCGTCTGCCTTACAAGCAGAATGTCAGCGGTTCGATCCCGTTAGCGCCCACCATTATTATGGCCCGGTAGTTTAGTTGGTTAGAATGCCGCCCTGTCACGGCGGAGGTCAGGGGTTCAAGTCCCCTTCGGGTCGCCATTATGCCTCGGTAGCTCAGTTGGTAGAGCAGGGGACTGAAAATCCCCGTGTCAGTGGTTCGATTCCGCTCTGAGGCACCATTTTTTATGCTGGTGTAGCTCAATAGGTAGAGCAGCTGACTTGTAATCAGCAGGTTGGGGGTTCAATTCCTCTCGCCAGCTCCATTGATCCTTACGCGGGTGTAGCTCAATGGTAGAGCCCCAGCCTTCCAAGCTGGTCACGTGGGTTCGATTCCCATCACCCGCTCCATAAAAAGTATTTTTGCCGGGGTGGCGGAACTGGCAGACGCACGGGACTTAAAATCCCGCGGTAGGAGACTACCGTACCGGTTCGATTCCGGTCCTCGGCACCACTAATAAAATACTTGATTATAAAAATTTCATATGCTATAATATCTAATGTTATGCGGCCGTGGCGAAACGGCAGACGCGCTAGCTTCAGGCGCTAGTGGGGGTTGACCCCGTGGTGGTTCAAATCCACTCGGCCGCACCATATAATTTTTATCTATAACATGCGGTTGTGGCGGAATAGGCAGACGCGCTACTTTGAGGGGGTAGTGATCACAAGTCGTGTGGGTTCAAGTCCCACCAACCGCACCATTTTTAAAATTAACCGAGTTCGTTCTCGGTTTTTTTTGTGACTTTAAAAGGAATTTAAAGGTTTATGACGAAATATATTCATACTAAGATTGATTATGTTTGTTAACTGTCTCAATATTTTTTGGAGGGATTTTATGACACATTTTAAACAGGATTCCAGTGTTAAGACAAAATTAATGCTGGTAAGTGGTGTGACCATCTTTGTGGCCATGCTTGTCATGGGTATTATTCTTAATGGAATAATTACCAATAATCAGAGAGAGTCATTCCATGAAGAGACAAATCTTCAGGCTATTCAGGTAGATAATACCATGAATATTTTCCTGGAGGAGCTTCGTGCGGGCTTGGTTAACATGTCCAATGACCCTGTTTTGCGCGCGGGTGGTAATATCACTGTATATAGTGATGGCGAAGTGGATTCCAAGGGCATGATTGCTATGGATCCTGCTGCCAAGGGCGGTTATGAGTTAGCTGCCTATGAAGTTTTCCAACGCTTTGCTGAAGCAAATAAGGGTTCTGTTTCTGTAGTAAGTCTTGGTACCACTGACGGCGGTTTCCTTCAGTATCCAGTTGTAAAGCGTAAGAAGGGTTATGATTCCCGTACCCGTGATTGGTACAAAAATAGTATGGCAGCAAAGGATAAGGTTCTTATCACTGCTCCATTTATGACTTCAAAGGGTACTCCTACCATTGGTATTTTCATGGTATTGAAGGATAACACCAATAATCCATTAGGTGTGCTTGGTATTAACATCGATTTGCCAGTTATTACTGATATGATCAGTGAGATTAAGATTGGTGAAACTGGTTACATGGTAGTAGTTGATGCTGATGGTGTAATTTTTGCAGACCCTGCAAATCCAGACCTGAACTTTAAGAAGTTGGCTGAGGTTGAGGGGGATATGAGCAAACTTGCCAACGAAAAGTCTGGCATGTTTGATCTTGAAATTGATGGTGTAAACAAGGTTGTTTCTGTTTATACTTCCGAGCAGACTGGCTACAAGTATTTGACTATAGTTGATGAAGCGCAGCTCATGGTACCAGTTAGCCATATGCGCATTACCTTGGCAATCGTGCTCATAGTAGCTCTGGTTCTCGTACTTGGCCTGATTTACATGGTATGCACCAAGCTCTTCAAGCCACTTAGCATTCTTGCCAATGCATCTGAAGAGATTGCTGATGGTAATATTCGTCAGTTCAGCTTGGATTATGAAGCCAACGATGAAATTGGTCGTCTATGTAATGCTTTTATGCAGATGACTGAGCATCTTAAGAGTCTGCTTGAACAGATTCAGTCCAGCTCCCAGCAGGTATCCGCTGCGTCCAATGACTTGTCTGATGGTTCCGATCAGTGTGCAGAGACCATTACCCATGTAGCTGGTAAGGTTTCCGATATTGCCGGTGCCGCTCAGCAGCAGAATGATACCATGATTACTGTTGTTGAACAGATTCGCAACATGACTGACAATGTTACTTCCATTGCATCCAGTGCTGAGCGTATGAGCAGTGCTTCTGCAAATGCAGGTGAGGCTGCCAATAAGGGTGAGGCTTCCATTAAGCGTGCGGTTAGCCAGATGAATCAGATTTCTACTACTGTAGAGCAGTCTGCTGGTGCAGTTGCCAACCTTGGAGTTCGTTCTCAGGAAATTGGCGAAATCATCAATACAATTTCTGGTATTGCTGATCAGACTAACCTGTTGGCTCTTAACGCAGCTATCGAGGCCGCAAGAGCCGGCGAGCATGGTCGTGGCTTCGCCGTTGTAGCTGATGAAGTTCGCAAGCTGGCAGAGCAGTCCTCTGAAGCAGCTGCTGAGGTTGCTTCCATCATTCAGGCTATCCAGAATGAGACTCAAAAGGCTGTTAACAGCATGAAGGAAGGTACTGCTGCAGTTAGAACCGGTAGTGAGGTAGTGGCTGAGGCCGGTACCCAGTTCCAGCAGATTGTGGACAATGTAAATGAGGTAGATGCTCTTATTAAGGAGGCTGCCCAGGCTGCAAATGCAACTGCTGATTCCAGTATGGCTGTACTGAATTCCGCTGAAAATGTTGAGAAGGTTACCAAGACTGTAACCGCCAGCATCGATGCTATTTCTTCTGCTACTGAGGAACAGTCCGCTACTATGGAAGAGATTGCTGCTTCTACCCGCAATCTGTCCGATTTGGCTGACGAGCTTCAGAGAGAGCTTAAGAGATTCAGATTCTAATTTTTCATTAATAAAAACCAGTGTCTTTCGGGGCACTGGTTTTGTTTTGTCATAAAAAGGGTGACGTATAGAATTTTTCCATAAATATATGATACAATACCATTACTTTTAATTTATATATTAGTATAGAGGTTAGGCTATGTTATTATTTTTCTCTATTTTATTTGTTGTGCTGACAGCAATTATAATGGTCACACAAAAGGCTATGGGAGTTATTTTGTCTTCTGATAAATTGAAGAAGGCCCAGAGAAGACTTCTTTATGTCGATCTTGTTTTAATAGGTGGCATGATTTTGGGTTTTAGCAAATTGCATGGTACAACTACAGGTGGCATTATTTTGCAGGTGTCCACCATGGTTTTTATGGCCCAAATTGTTTATGATTGGTTGGCAATGGCCTATGTACTGATAGGATTTTTTAAGAAAAAGCTGCTGGATGTGCCGGAAAATCCTCAGCGTCGTAATTTTTTGAAGGGGGCTGCAGCTTTGCCAGCTGCGGCAGTGGCCGTTTCAGCTTACGGCGGACTTATTGAACGGCATCAGACTGTGGTAAGACGTTTTAATGTGCCAGTGGAAAACATACCAGATGATATTAGGGGCTTGTCGGTGATTCAGCTTAGTGATATTCATTTGGGGCCTTTTATGGGGCTGGAAGAGCTGGATAAGCTCCTTAAGGAAGCCAGCGAACTGGGGGGTGACTTGCTGGCTATTACCGGTGACTTGTTTGATGATAACAAAATTAATTTTAAGGCTGCCAAGATAGTTGACAGTTATGTGGACAGCTTTAAATACGGTATTTATTATTGCTGGGGCAATCATGAGCATATGCGTGGTATTCCCGCAATAGATATTGCTATAGAAGGAACCCGTATCAAGAAGTTGGAAAACTCCTTCGATAAGGTTACGGGAGATGTGCTGCCAGTTTATATGGCGGGAGTGGATTATCCAATTAAACGGGATCAATTTGAATTTTTACAGGAAAAATATACTGAGCTGGCCCTAAAGGATATTCCGTCAAATTCAGTAAAGATATTGCTGGCGCATCATCCGGACTTCATAGATTCTGCGTCAAGATACAATACCAATTTGGTGCTTACAGGACATACCCATGGAGGGCAGATAGGCTTCTTCGGTATTCCTTTGGTGCCTCCTATATTTAAATATCTGCGTGGATTGTATCATGTGGGAAATACTATGGGATATGTTCATTCAGGCAATGGCAGCTGGTTTCCATTCCGGTTCGGTTGTCCACCTGAGATTGCAGTGTTTACCCTTACTGAAAAATAGAAAAATGAACGACAAAAAAGCCGCCATTAGGCGGCTTATTTACTTTAAATGGCGGAGTGGGAGGGATTCGAACCCTCGCAGCCTTGCGACTCTAACGATTTAGCAAACCGTCCTCTTCAGCCTCTTGAGTACCACTCCATATATGGCGGAGAGGGTGGGATTCGAACCCACGGTGCCTTGCGACATCACTGGTTTTCAAGACCAGCTCCTTAAACCACTCGGACACCTCTCCATAGCAATAAACATTATAACAAAATCAAATATTTTATGTCAAGGAAAGTGTAAATAGCGCAATTTAAAAAGGATGCCTTTAGACATCCTTTTTAGACTTTGGTGCAGGCCGCCTTCAATCACGTTCTGCTATAAGGAGTTCAAGTTTTAACTCGTATAGCATGGCATTGATTTCCAGTAAGGATTTATTCTTTTTTAAACCATGTAAAATTACAGCATCCCGCTCGTTTTTTACATCTAAAGTATAAAATTGGGCTAATCGCAGTAATAACTGCAATTCATCCAGACTGGCATTCATGGCCAAACATATACAAATCAGAACATCACGGCTAGGATTCCGCTCACCACGGAAAATTTTATAAATATAGTCACCCAAATTTGCCGTACGGGCAATTTCAGCCATAGAAATTTTATATTTTTCTGCCAGTGTGTTTAAATATTCTGCTGGAGTAATATTAATAAAATCTTCCTGATGTTCCTTTAAAAAAGCCTTTAAATCTTCCTTATCAATTAACTCAGACAACAAAGCATTTGTGTTTGCCATATACTATAATTCACTCCCGAAAAGCGTTCTCCTGCATATAATTTTGCCACAGACTGGCCAATAAGTCTTGGACTAACTGTCCAATTTTATATAATTGAAAGCTATTTTTCTTTCATTAAGGTAAAGAAAAATATGCACAATGGCGTTATAATCAGTATGGGGAGTTGATAAAATGTCTGCCATTGATTTTATCGACGAAAGTTTCGTGGTAGAAAGGGAACTTTCACGAAATGAACATGGTATGGTTATGCTGGTAAAAAGAATAGCTGATGACAAATTATTTATTCGCCGGGAATACCGGGAGGATAAAAGGGATTTGTTTTATAGATTAAAGGAATTGGATATACATGGGATTCCTCATATTTTGTATGTCCTTTTTGCAGGTAGAACTGTTGTAATTGAAGAATATATAGGGGGTGTTTCCCTGGAAAATATAGCCAAAGGAAATGTTACCTTCCCTAATTTTACCATAACGGGGTTATTAAGGGATATACTGCCTACGATACAGCAATTTCACAAAGTTGGCATTATTCATCGGGACATCAAGCCGGAGCATATTATATTGGATAAAAATCTCCAGCCCTATCTGATAGATTTTGGCATTGCTCGCATGAACAAAAAGCACAACCAGCATGATACGGAGATTCAGGGGACGCGTCGTTTTGCTCCACCGGAACAGTTTGGGTATCAGAGTACAGACCAGCGGTCAGATATTTATTCCTTGGGGCAAACTCTGGCCACGCTTTTGCCAATTATTCCCATGACATCTCATGAAAAGAAGATTATTGAAAAAGCCATGGCCTTTGATCCGGCGGATCGTTACCAAAGCGCCGGGGCAATGTTAAATGCACTGCTTAGCCCCATTAAAAAAACAAATTTTATTGGGATTGCGGCATTTATAATGTTGGTCATTATCCTAGGTGGTATGTGGTATCAGCATACGGGAGGGCAGGGGGATACTGTAAAGATAAATGATACTGAGATTAATAAAGTTGAGGACTCTGAAAGAATTTTGCCAAAGGCAGAGGAAAAGGATGGAGCTAATTCAATCCAAAATGGTGGAAATTCAATGTCGTCAGGGAGCAGCAAATTACCACAGACTGGAGATGGCCAGAGTCATCCTATGGATACCAGGCCAATTCATATTATTGAGGGTACCACAAGGCAAAAGATGGTAAATATTAATGGTGCCAATGTAACAGTAGTCGCTACTAATACTGGTACCCAGCTTCATGTGAAGCTTTCGGATAGTGAGGGCCATACAGCGTCCCATTCCTTTACATATCAGCCACCGGCCATTAATAACTACGACAATCCTAATACCATGGATGGGGACATTATATTTATGGATATTAACGGAGATGGAATTTTGGATATTATCCCTATTATGACCAGTGCTCTTGTTACTGGCGCAAATGATTTGGTGGATAATACCAATGCTTGGGCAATTACCTATAATCCAGCCAGTGGCTTTCAAAGATGCAGTGGCATGGCAGATACCCAATATTTGAAGGTTGAGGATGGTTTTCTTTTAGGTGAAGACATGATGGCTTATACTGTACGGAATAATGCAATAACCTCCAGCCCTTTCTAGTGTAAGGCTTTCTTAATCTTAGATTGGACTTGGAGTACGATGTTTTAAAAATAGATTTTGATAGAATAGAATATGTATAGTAGTGCTATTTGAAATAGATACATGGTTTTTGAATAGAAAAATAGAAAGTTGAGTAGCAGTGAAATTATCGACAGGTTTAATCATAGTTTTGATGGTGATGGGGGTAGGCTGCGGTTGTGGTTTCTTTGTGGCTTCGGCCAATATTCCAAACAATTTGCCGGATATTCAGCCAGCTCTTACATCACACATTTACGATATAAAGGGAAATGAAATAGCGGTTGTACATGCTGAGGAGGACAGGGAACCAGTCAAAAGTGAGGAAATACCGGAAAATTTAAAGAAAGCCTTTTTGGCAACGGAGGATGTGCGGTTTTACGAACATATAGGCATTGATTATCGTGGAGTTATGCGTGCTATGTGGGAGAATATTACGCACCGTGCAGTTGCCGAAGGCGGCTCCACTATTACTCAGCAGCTGGCACGAAATGCTTATTTAAATCAGGAGCGTACCTTTAGCCGCAAAATTCAGGAGATGTTTTTGGCACTTAAAATTGAGCATAGGCATACCAAGGAAGAAATCCTGGAAATGTACCTGAATCAGATTTACTTTGGGCGTGGTGTCTATGGTATTCAAGCAGCATCAAAATATTATTTTAACAAAAATGTGGAAGATTTGGACCTAAATGAATGTGCTATGCTGGCAGGGATACCGAAAAGCCCTAATCATTATTCTCCTTTAAATAATTTGGAGGAAGCTCAGAAAAGGAAGGCTGTGGTTCTACAGCAAATGGCCAAATATGGGTTTATCAGTTCCTCAACTGCCCAAAAGACGGCTAAGCAAGAAATACATTTAGTTCAGTCAGCTCCCAAAGAAGTAGGGGATGCTTATTATTTTATTAATTATGTAAAGCAGACAATCATAGATAAATATGGCGATGATGGATTATATAAGGGCGGGCTGAAGATTTATACCACTCTTGACATGGATATGCAGCGGGCCGCTGAGGAGGCCATGAAAAACCTGCCAGAGATGAATGAGGCTAATGGACTGAAGCAACCACAGGGGGCATTGGTGGCTATTGATCCTCACAGCGGCTATATCAAGGCCATGGTAGGTGGTCGTGGATCAGATATGTTTAATCGTGCAGCATTGGCGGAAAGACAGCCTGGTTCTGCCTTTAAACCATTTGTTTATGCTGCTGCTCTGGAGTCTGGCTATAGGCCTGATTCAGTTGTTGCTGATACACCATTTACTAAGTATGGTTGGAACCCACAAAATTATGATCGTAATTTTTACGGAAGTGTTCCGCTAAGTTCTGTTTGTGCCCAGTCATTAAATGTGGCAACGGTGCGGGTAGCGGATGATATAGGTATCGATAAGGTTATAAAGTATGCTCAGGATATGGGGATATCCACCTTGGTGCTGGAAGGAGAACGTAATGATGTTAATCTTTCCACTGCGCTGGGCGGAATAACAAGGGGCGTAACTCCATTGGAGCTTACCAGCGCCTATTGCACCTTTGCCAACAAGGGAATTTATGCTAAGGGCACTCCTATAGTAAAAGTGCTGGACCGTGATGGCAATGTTCTGGAGGAATATCCTAATCCAAATAATTCCAGACGTGTGCTAAAGGAGGAGACTGCAGCAAATCTTGATAGTATGCTACAGGGAGTTGTCAGTCATGGTACAGGCACCAGAGCCAATATCGGTGGTCATGTGGCAGGAAAAACCGGTACCACCAGTGATTATCACGACGCCTGGTTTGTGGGCTATGTTCCTGATCTGGTGGTGGGGGTATGGATTGGTACAGATGACAACCAGCCTATGGGTTCAATGACTGGTGGTACATTACCCGCAGATATATGGAGAATTTTTATGAAGTCGAATGGACACTAATGTGATAATATATATTTTTTTAAAGAATAAACAATACTAAAAACACAGTGTCCTTCTTCAGGCGGCGCAGTCCATGTTATCGCTTGCGGTATTTGCCTTCAATGTATAGGTTGATTCCCTTTTGGCCACATTTATGGCTGGTATATCGGGTGAGAAAAAAAGTTGTATACATAGACTTAGTTATAGATGACCGCAGTGATTATGGCAGTTTGTTTTGATAGATAATATTAGAAGCATTGGCTATATTAATCATTCTCAGCTATATCAGCTTATGGACGAGGGGATATCGGATATGCACTTTATGAGTGATGAATATCTCGTGCAGGAGTTAATGATGGAATAAATAATTATTGTCAAATTTGCAGTTGAACTATAAATTTGCCATAGATTAGAGGAGTCGTTGCATTGCAATGGCTTCTTTTTTATTGGGACATTGGACTCAGAGTACGACACTTTCAAAAGAATATTTGCTAAAGTAGTCTTAACATAATTGGAGTTTTGCGCTTAGGGGGAATATTTATGGCTCTTGTAGTTGCCTCGAATATGGCTGCTTTAAATACATATAACACATTGAAGAAAAATGACAAAAAGATGGCTAATAATCTGGAAAAAGTTTCCTCTGGCATGAAAATCAATAGTGCTAAGGATGATGCGTCTGGATACGCTATCTCTGAAAAGATGCGGGTTCAACTTCGTTCCCTTAAACAGGACATTAGCAATTCACAAAACGGCATCAGCTTAATGAAAGTAGCTGAGGGGGCAGTATCCTCCACTGTAGATATTTTGCGGACTTTCAAAGAAAAAGCTTTAGATGCTGCAAATGACACTAATACAGATATTGACCGAGCAACAATTCAAAAGGAACTGGATGAACTCATTGACCAAGTAGATGATAATGCTAATGTTACATATAACGGTAAATATTTGATTAACGGCAGCATGGAGGTAAAAATTGAGACTGATAGAGAGCAGATAATTGCAGCTCTAAACACGGAGTGGATTGAAAATAGCTTAGATCGTTTAGAAGAGGCTTATGGATTAACATTTCGTGGTCCGGATGCGTCGGTTAGAGAAATAACTGTTGAATTTGAAGATAAGCCTGGGGCTTTTGAGGCCGCATTATGTTCGTGGACTGTAAATAGTAATGGTAAGGCTGATAGTTTGAAAATGGTAATAAATATGGCCAATGTAAACTGGTATGATAAAACAGACCCGTCTGGAGCTTGGGTCGATAGGCTTATTCTTCATGAGCTTACACATGGGATTATGGCATCTAATATTACAAATATGCATACTCTTCCTACATTTATAACAGAAGGTACGGCCTCATATATTCAAGGAAGAGATGATTGGACTACAACACTTGCTAGCCATGACAAATCATGGTTACAAAATCAGTTATTGGATGATGGCCATTCAATGGCAAGCTCTAATGATCCTTATGAGGCAGGCTATATATTTCTTCGTTATCTGACTGCACAAAGTGCAGGTGACGGTATAGAAGTAATGCATCGTTTTATGAATTCGTTAAGTCATTCATCCAAAAGTGGAGTAGGGATGTTGGATGAGGCTGTACAGTTTGCTTCTAAAGGTAAGTTTTCCTCTCGTGATGATATGTTGGCCCAAATGCTTGATGATTACGATGTTGCCGGAAATATGACGGCATTTTTAAAGAATTATTGTGATATAGATTTGACAAATGAGGATGTTGGTTCCACATTGGGGAGCGATGCAGGTGGGCCAACGTCGATACCAGGGGCAGATGTGGTGCCAGAGGCAGGTTCAACAGAGTTTTGGTACTTGCCAGGTGGTAAATACTCGTCCTTAGGTGATTTGTTGGTAGAATGTCCAGACGGTTATCAGGAAAGAATGGGGAAGCTAACTCTGCAGACAGGAACGAAGGCAGGACAATCTATGAAAGTTAGTTTTAAAGATATGCGTGCAGAAGCTATTGGACTTAAAGATAAGTATGGTAAAAAAATCAGCGTGAAAACCAGAGAAGATGCCAACAATACTATCCGTGTAGTTGATCAAGCACTACGCAAAGCGTTGGAGCAGCAGACCACTATCGGCTCCATGCAAAGCCGCTTGGAATTTACTATTGAAAACCTTACAACAGCTGACGAAAATGTGCAAAATGCTGAATCAACGATACGGGATGCAGATATGGCCAAGGAAATGACGGACTATTCAAAGCACAATGTTTTGTTGCAAGCAGCTCAGTCCATGTTAGCTCAGGCTAATCAAAACAGTTCGCAGGTCCTTAGTTTATTACAGTGATTGTGGCAGGTTAATTATAAGCATATGGGGGAGTAGTTATGGCTCTTGTAGTTGCCTCTAATATGGCTGCTTTAAACACATATAATGTATTGAAGAAAAATGATAAAAAGATGTCTAGTAATCTGGAAAAAGTGTCTTCTGGCATGAAAATCAATAGTGCCAAGGATGATGCTTCTGGATATGCAATAGCTAAGAAAATGTCGGTAATGGAGAGGTCATTGCAGCAGGATATTCGGAATGTGCAAACTGGTAATAATCTTGCAGCCATTGCTGGTGGTGCAGTGGATGACATTATACAAAATTTAAGATATTTAAAGGAAAAAGCAATCGATGCTGCTAATGATACTAATACAGATACTGACAGGGAAATAATTCAAAAAGAAGTGAATCAACGCCTACAGCATATAAATGATGTAGCTGCGACAACAAATTATAATGGCAAGGAGTTATTAAATGGTGATTATCGTGAAATTATAAGCCTTAATCAGGGAAATGAAGGGGGAACTTCTACTACATCAACAGATAATTGGGAAGTTGTTAACGGCTTGGTGGTTAGTAAACAAAATAAGGTATTAAGTGTTGGTGCTTTTGAGAGGCTGGATGGTGGTTCTGGAAATACTCAGCCAGGTCGGACTAGTGTTTCTGTATATGGATTTGGTAGCACATATGAAGGAGCAACATTTAGTGGCAGGGTACTTTATAGTCATTCAATTGGAATTAAGTTAGATTTTTATGACAGAAAGTATAATGAAAATACTGGGGATTTTGAGCCTGCGACTGTTTCAGACTATCATGGGGAGGCCTTTTCTTTGCAATTTATATCTGAGGATGAAAATTCAGAAGCAAATTGGAATTTAACGAATTTTGTGTTTGATGCTACAATAAACAATTCAGAATCAAAGTTAGTGTATTCAGAGGTGGAGTCAGATGATCCTGTAATTAGTGCCCATAATAAATACACATACTATATAGGAATAAAAGATGTAGAAAGTATTGATGTTTTACCAGATTCTATTTTTTGGGGGGTAAGAACTGCCAACAAAAATGCTAATGTTTCTGCAAGGTTCGACAGCAATACGGAGGGAATTCATGGTTTTGTAAATGAATATTCGGGAAGTGAAGCAACTATTACATGGTATCAAGAAGGCGTAGTTCGAATTTGGTTTGGTGATGATCCTTTGTTAGGACATAATGTAGTAGGAGATAGAGCAGTTGGTGAAAAAATTACATTGGGTTCAGGTACATATGCAACTGATGGTACAAGCATAAATACACTGTCTAATAATGGTAAGCCACTTATTATCCATGATGGACCGAAAGCTAGTCAGGAACTTCACATGTTTTTTAACGGTATGTCGCCAAAGGATATGGGAATAGATGGACTTAAAGTTGTTCCACGAGAAGCTGCTGAACAAGCTATTGAAAAAATAGATAATGCAATTACTTATTCCTTGAATGAAGCTACTAGAATTGGTGCTTATCAGCAAAGATTGGAAGTAGATGTGGCTAACTTGGTTGTTTCTGAGGAAAAAACGACTAATGCAAAAAGTGTTATTATGGATGCAGATATGGCAAAGGTAATGACTCAATTTGCTACATTTAATCTTCTTTCTCAGACGGCTCAGTCTATGCTGGCCCAGGCAAATCAGAACAGCTCAATGGTGCTGAGTCTACTACAATAACAATTCGGAACTGTCGTATATATTGCGGCAGTTCTTTTATATTTCATTTGAATACTCATTAAAATACCATTGTGTTAGAATACCAGTTGCGGTAAAATAATATGACTGAGTATTTGAAGCATTTTATAAGCGAGGTGAAGACACCGTAGTTGGCAGATTAGCTGCGGTGAATAGTTGCAGAATATAGCAGAAGAAATTATTGAATTTGCCGATAGAAGCGAAGCCATGGCTTTGCTGGGAGAAAGAGACGAGTATGTTCGTGTACTGATGGAGAATTTTGACGCGCGGTTCATTAGCCGGGGAGAGGTGCTGGAAATCAGCGGTGAAGCCTCCCAGGTGGAGCCGGCGGCCAAGATTATGCGAGAGCTGCAGTACCTGTACAGACAGGGTAATGCCATCACCATGCACGAAGTAAGATATAGTATAGGTTTGGTAAAAGGCGGCAAGGGAGAAGCCCTTCACAGCTTGTTTGGGGATACCATTTTGGTAACCTCCCGTGGTCGTCATGTACGCCCAAAGACCTTGGGTCAGCGTGTTTATGTAGATGCTATTAAAAGAAATTCCATTACCTTTGGTGTGGGGCCTGCGGGAACGGGCAAAACATATCTGGCGGTGGTTTTGGCCTGTGCAGCCCTTCGTAATCGTGAGGTGGAGAAGTTGATTCTCACCCGTCCTGCAGTGGAAGCGGGAGAAAAGCTGGGCTTTTTGCCAGGAGATTTGCAGGAAAAGGTAGATCCATATCTTCGTCCTCTGTATGATGCCTTGCAGGATATATTGGGACAGGACACTTATCAGAAGCTGATGACCAAAGGGGTTATTGAGATTGCTCCCTTGGCCTATATGCGTGGCCGTACTTTGGAAAATGCTTATGTTATTCTCGATGAAGCACAGAACACCACTGCCAAGCAGATGAAAATGTTTTTGACCCGTCTTGGCTTTGGTTCCAAGATGGTGGTAACCGGTGACCCAGGGCAGATTGACTTGCCGAGGGGAGTTACCTCAGGCTTGATAGAAGCCACAAAGGTCCTTGAAAAGGTTAAGGGCATTGAAATAGTACGTATGGAAGCCATGGATGTAATCAGACATGATGTGGTATCAAGAATAGTGGAGGCCTATGACCGTTATGAGGCTTCCCGTAAAGAAGATTAATAGGAGAATTTGCCAATGGATGTTATTATCAGCCGTGAGCCTGAAGATTTAAAGCTGGAGCCGGAAATCGAGGAAATTGTGCGCAATGCCGCCGAGGTTACCGGGCCTCTTTATGGAGTGGAAAATGGGGAGGTAAGCATTACCCTCACCAATAATGAATATATCCATGAGCTTAATAATAAGTATCGCGGTTTGGACCGTCCCACCGATGTACTGTCCTTTGCCTTTGCAGATAGTCAGGAGGATGAGCCTGAAATCGAGGGCGGTTTGGAAACTGAGATTTTGGGAGATATTATTATTTCCGTGGAAAAGGCTCAGGAGCAGGCCAAGGAATATGGTCACAGCCTTAAAAGGGAGCTGTCCTTCCTTACAGTTCATGGCATGCTTCATCTTATGGGGTATGACCATATGGATGAGGAAGAGCGTCTGGAAATGGAGGAGGAGCAGCGTTATGTAATGGGTAAGCTGGGTATTAGCCGAGATGACGGTGATGACAAGGATATGCAGCTTCCACTGGCCCAGGCCCCTGATGTTGTAAAGGGCAAGGGCGTAGAAATCGACATAAACTCTATTCCTAAAAACGAACCTAAGAAATTGCCAAAGGATTATAAGTCCGGCTTTGTGGCAGTAATTGGCCGTCCTAATGTGGGTAAGTCCACTTTGATAAACAGTCTTATCGGTCAGAAAATTGCCATTATGTCCGATAAGCCTCAGACTACCCGTAACAGGATTATGTGCGTACTGACCAAACCGGATGCCCAGCTGGTATTTTTGGATACTCCTGGTATTCATAAGCCTATTGATAAGCTGGGAGAATACATGGTAAAGGCTGCTGAAGGTACTTTGCAGGAGGTTGACGCCATTATTTTCGTGGTGGATGCCAACGAGAAGTTCGGTCCTGGTGAGCATTATATTCTTGAGCGCCTCAAGGCCACTAAAAAGCCTGTTGTGTTGGCTATTAATAAGGTGGACCTGCTGGAGGATAAGGAAGCATTGCTGCCGATTATCACCAATTACAATGGTAAATACGATTTTGCGGCTACTGTTCCTATTTCCGCTTTGGAGGAAAACAATCTGGAGGGCTTATTGGATGAGGTAAAGAAGTACCTTCCAAAGGGACCTCAGTATTATCCGGAGGATATGGTTACGGACCAGCCGGAGCGTTTGATTATTGCGGAAATGGTCCGTGAAAAGGTTCTGCATCTTACCCGTGATGAGGTGCCTCATTCCATTGCTGTTGATGTGGATGAAATAAAGATTCGTGACAATGGGGACAACTATGTTCGGGTGACCATTTATGTGGAGCGTGATTCCCAAAAGGGTATCATCATCGGCAAGAAGGGTGCCATGCTGAAGGAAATCGGTGCCCAGGCCCGTCAGGATGTGCAGATGCTCTTGGGGGGCAAGGTTTTCCTTGATCTTTGGGTTAAGGTGAAGAAGGATTGGCGTAACCGGGATAACATCCTCAAAGGATTCGGTTTTGAATAATGGGACAGTATCAGACTGATGCCCTGGTGCTGGGGGTAAAGAACTGGGGCGAAGCAGATAAAATAATTACCCTTCTTTCCCGTGAGCATGGGAAGATAACGGCAACGGCCTTTGGCTGTCGTCGCCCTAAAAGCCCTTTGGCTGGGGCGTTGCAGATGTTCAATGAGGTGGATATCCAGCTTACAAAGGGTAACCGCCTGGACACTGTGCGTCAGGCATCCTTAAAGCATGCAAATCGCACCATGAGTACGGATTTTTCAGCCATGGCCTATGGTGCCTTTGTGGCGGAGCTGGCCACAAATTTGGCGGTGGAGGGCTTTCCACAGGCGGATATGTATGATAAGCTGTTGGAGGTATTTGATGCCTTTGGTAGCCGTAACCCAAGGATTGCGGCTCTGGCGGCGGCTTTTCAGATTCTGGAATTTTCCGGTATGCAGCTTTCCTATGAAAGATGCGTCAGAAGCGGCATGGATATTGAGGGAGATGCCTTTTTTTCCGTTCAGGAGGGTGGAGCATTGCTTCCGGAAATGGTGCAGCCAGATGATAAGGATATTATGGAATACCCTGAAGCTATGCGTGTATTTATTGGCCAGCTTTTAAAGCTAAATTGGTTGGAAAAGCCAGCCTTTAAGGTTAGCGGCAGTATTATGGTCCAGGCGGAAAACCTGCTTTTGGGCTATCTTTACAGCATGTTTGGCAAGCCTATGAAATCCTTGAAGTTTATTCAGCAAATTGGATAATGAGCAATTTAAAAGTCTGGGAAATGACTGCAACCATCTCCCAGACTTTTTGTTTTGTCAGTTATTATTTACCGAAATATCTCTTTAAGAGACCCTCAAAGCCCTTGCAGTGACGTGCCTCATCCTTGCACATTTCATGGACGGTATCATGGATAGCGTCCAGATTCAGCTTTTTGGCATGAACTGCCAGCTTTTTCTTGCCTTCTCAGGCACCAAACTCAGCATCAACACGCATCTTCAGGTTCTTTTCGGTGCTGTCGGTGAGGATTTCACCTAAAAGCTCAGCAAATTTTGCTGCATGCTCTGCTTCCTCCCACGCGTAACGCTTAAAGGCCTCAGCTACCTCAGGATAGCCTTCACGGTCAGCTACACGGGACATGGCCAGATACATACCAACCTCAGTACATTCGCCGCTGAAGTTTTTCTGGAGCCCCTCAACGATTTCGGAGTCCACGCCCTGAGCTACCCCCAGCTTGTGCTCGTCAGCTAACTGCTGACCACCTTCTTCCATTTTGTTGAACTTATCAGAACCAACATGGCAGATAGGGCACTCATCTGGTGGAGCATCCCCTTCGTGAACATAACCACAAACACTGCAAACATATTTAGCCATACTGTACCTCCTTAATAATAGTACACACACTAAGCTTCTTATGTATAATTATATCGAAAACAGTACAAAAATAAAGAATATTTTGAAACTTTCCATTATCTCAAATTGCTATTTTTTAGGAATCATCATTTTCAAGGTGTATTTCCTTTGTTATTTTGAATCTTCATCCATTGGGAGTAAGATTGTGCAAATTTGTCATTGCGGTTGGCCTGTACATATGCATAAAAGTTGCGTATTTGCTGGGCGCGTTTACTAATTTCCTGGCCCTTCCAATTATTCTTTTTACCTGGAGCAAATAAATTTGTGCCACCCAAAGCATGCTGTCGGGCCACAATATCCTCTAAAGCCACATCCGGATTGCATAAAATGTCATAGAACACCATGAAGGTTGTGGTGCGTCCATGTCCTGCATGGCAATGAAAATGCAGCCAGGATTTGGAAGGCAGATTTTTGTAGAATGTCATGAAATCATCGATATCTTCATCGGTAGGTGCGCACTGGTCCGGAATAGGGATGCGTTTGTAGTGCAGTCCCAGTCGTGCAGCGAGAGCTTCCTCTGTTTCAACTTGCTCCACTTTTATGTCGCAGGCAGTAAACAGCTTTGTATCGGTTTTGCCCAAAGGAACAAAGGTTATCTCCTGGCCCACAATGGATTGCAAATCTTTTTCCTCAGCCTGTGGTACTTCAGCTGAATTAAGATTACGGTTGCCCAAATTATTTTTTATGTAATAACTTACGGGAATGCCACCGTTGACAAAGCCATGGGATTCTTTACGCAGATCCACCACATAGATGATCGCATCTTCCCCTGCAAGGTCGTTTATTTTGTCACTAATCATAGAGAGACCTGAAGCGGAAAATTCAGCACTGGCAGAGCATCTCAAGGTATCCATTCCCTGACGGGAGGGGAACGAATTATAATCTTGCGGAAATTCATCCTTCATAAAACGCAAGCTGCGGGGGAATACGGCCCCTGACTTAGCATCCAGTCGCCAAACAGGTTCCTTTGGCTTTTCGGCAGCCTGGGCTGTTGCCATCAGCATAATAAGTAGAGAACAGATCACAGCAAATACACTGCAAGCGGATTTCTCTATTCGATTTTTTTTCATTAACATAAATTTATATAACCTCCTATCGCCTTGAATCTTCATTCGGTTTTGTACTTAGGTACATTCTACATGTGTAGAAAAATTCCTGCTGCCCCTTCAGTATACGGGCGTTATAATTTGTAGTTGTATGTCAAATATGATAAAATTGCATGTTAGTATTAATGTGTAATAAATGTTCAGAGCATGGAATTTCTAGGAGAAAACAATGTTTGAAATAATTACAAAATCCCCGGAGGAAACGGCGGCCCTGGGGGAGAAAATTGGCAGGCTGTTTTCCGCCGGAACGGTGATTTGCCTATATGGTGATTTGGGAGCCGGCAAGACCCTGTTTGTGCAGAATCTGGCCAAGGGCTTGAATATAGATGAGGATGTTACCTCTCCTACATTTAACATAATGAATGTTTACGAGGGGAGACTGCCCCTTTATCATTTTGATTTGTATCGTCTGGAGCAGGAGTATGAGCTGGAGGATATTGGCTTTTACGACTATGTGGATGATCCTGACGGTATTGTGGTTATTGAATGGGCGGACAAGTTTGCCGACTGTCTGCCTGATGATTTTATACTGCTCACTATTGAGAGAACAGAGGCTGAGGAAAATGAGCGTCGCCTGATTTTTGATATCAGAGGGGATGTTTATACAGATATTTTCCGGGAGGTGGAAGGACTGTGCCAATTTTAGCAATGGATACTGCTACCATGGTTTCCAGCGTGGCAGTTGCAGATAATAAAAAATTACTGGCTGAATTAATTGTAGAAAATAAGCTGACCCATTCCGAGACATTGCTTCCACATGTGGAGCAGGTTCTCAATATGGCAGGGGTAAAAAAAGATGCCCTGGAGGCTGTGGCTGTAAGCGTTGGCCCAGGCTCCTTTACTGGCCTTCGTATCGGCCTGGCTGCTGCAAAGGCTATAGCCTATGGTCTTAATATTCCTATCATTGGTATTCCCACCATGGAGGGGCTGGCCTGGCATTACCCTGTTCCCGGAATAAGGGTGGCTGGCTTTATTGATGCCCAAAAGGGTAATGTATACACCGCCCATTACATGTGGAACGGCAGTGATTTTGATGAGGTAAAGTCTATTGAGGTAGTATCTCTGGATAATGCAATTAAAATTTGCAGTGATATTGATGGCCCAGTGGTGGCTGTGGGAGATATGGTTTCCAAGAAGATGACCAAGCTGGATAATCTGCCGGAAAATCTCATCATTCCACCTAAGCACACCATGATGCCGCGGGCAGCCAATATCGCCATGTCTGGTTTGAAGAAGCTGGCGGCAGGTCAGGTGGGCTCAGTGATGGATATGGAGCCTATTTATATAAGAAAGTCTGAGGCAGAGGTGCTTTGGGAAAAGCGTCAGGAAAAGCTGCAGCAGGAGGCAAAATGATTAGCTTTCGTAAAATGGTGCCTGAGGATGCTGATGCGGTGGCTGAGGTTGAAAAGCAGTGCTTTGCTACGCCATGGTCCCGCGAATCCTTCTGGCGTGATGCCTCCAGCAGTGATACCTATTATCTTCTTGCTGTTGATGAGGAAGTTGATAACAAAGTAATCGGCTATGTGGGGTGCTGGATTTTGGCCTATGAAGGCAGTATTACCAATGTGGCCATAGCTCCAGACTATCGCCGTCAGGGAATTGGGCGGCAGATGCTCCTTAAGTTAATTGAGGAGGTTAAGGCCCGTGGGGTTACAGCTATGACTTTGGAGGCAAGGGTTTCCAATACTCCTGCTATTAAATTATATGAAGGCCTGGGCTTTAAAAGTGTAGGCCAGAGACCGAAATATTATACCAGTCCTGTGGAGGATGCCGAAATAATGTGGAATACCCATATTTAAGGCTGGTTATTGATATGGAGAAAAATATGGATAAGGTTAATAAGGATAAAGAAAAGATTGTTACTCTGGCCATTGAGTCCAGTTGTGATGAGACCTCGGCGGCTGTGCTGGTTGGTGGCAGAACTGTGCTTTCCAACATTATAGCTACCCAGATTCCAATACATAGAAAATTCGGAGGGGTGGTACCGGAAATTGCCTCCCGTAAGCATATTGTCAATGTGATGCCAGTTATTGATGAGGCTTTGGAAAAGGCCGGCGTTACTCTGCAGGATATCGATCAGGTGGCTGTAACCTACGGCCCGGGGCTTGTGGGAGCCTTGTTGGTAGGTGTATCTGCTGCCAAGGCGTTGGCCTTTACTTTGGGAGTGCCCCTTATCGGAGTAAATCATTTGGAGGGACACATTTTTGCCAATTTCCTCAGTGCTCCCGATTTAAAACCGCCATTTATGGCATTGGTAGTTTCCGGTGGACATACCTCTCTGGTTCATGTAAAGGATTATAATTCCTTCAGCCTTATGGGTCAGACAAGAGACGATGCAGCGGGAGAGGCCTTTGATAAGGTGGCAAGGGTTATGGGATTGCCATATCCTGGTGGCCCGCAGATAGATAAGCTGGCCCAGGAGGGTGACCCGATGGCCATTGATTTTCCTAGAGCATTGCAGGAAAAGGGCAACTACGAATTCAGCTTCAGCGGCTTGAAGTCTGCGGTACTTAACTACCTTAACAGCATGAAGCTGAAGGGTATTGAAGTAAATAAGGCTGATGTGGCAGCTTCTTTCCAGCATACGGTTATAGAGGTGCTATTGGCCAAGGCATTGGATGCAGTGAAAGAAACGGGCTGTGACACCTTGGTATTGGCTGGCGGCGTGGCTGCAAACAGCTCTTTGGAGAGTCGTCTTCGTGAGGTAACAGCCAAGAATAACATTAAATTCTATTTCCCGGATAAAATCCTTTGTACTGATAATGCTGCCATGATAGGCTGCCGGGGATACTATCAGTCCTTGGCGGGTAATTACTCAGACCTATATTTGAATGCGGTGCCAGGGCTGGCGTTACAGGATTTGTAAAATAACGAGGAGTTCTTTCTTATGAGCCACAATGAAAGTGATACTTCAATATACAGACAAAATACGAATCTTACTGCGGTGCAGATAGAGCTGATACGGCGCATGAGCGGCTGCTTTGGCTTTATAGCGGATTTTGCCCATGCCCATCTTCTTTTGTATGTGAAAACCAAGAATCCTGATGTTTACATGATTATGAAGCATCATAAGCCCCATACCTTTTATAGTCAGGTGGAGCTACCAAAGGTGGGAAGCACGGTGCAGGCCCAGATGGAGCCGTTGGTGGCCTATGTATTTGAGAAGGAAAAATCCATTCATGGCCGTAGGGAGTGGCGCTTGGGCATGACCCTTGATATGTACGCTTACCCTATAAAGGAAGGCAATGAGGTTATTGGTGTTATTACCCTTGAGACAAGCAAGGAATATGCCTCTGGCAGCAATTATTATCAGACTCTGGATACAGTAGAGCTTCTTATGCAGTATTCCAAGCGGAATATTGATATGGAAATGTTTAGTCCCATTTTCGCTGGAACCGGCGTGGTTATTGCGGATAATAAAAATCGCATTACATACGTAAATCTTTCCGCCAAGAGAATATATCGGGCTTTGGGTATAAATCATCTTTTGGGGGCAAGGCTTCCGGATCGAGAGATTAGTGCCATGCTTCATAGGGAAACCTTCGACAGCAGCCGTCCCTTTGAAAAGGAAATCCAGATAGGGGATATGATACTGCTTCAGCGGGATATTAAGCTGGAGGAAGCGGGGATATTGCAGCGGAGGATTTTGCTGCTTTCTGATGTTACGGAGGTTCGCAAAAAGGAGCGGGAGATTAAGATAAAAACAGCGGTTATTCAGGAGATTCATCATCGGGTAAAGAATAACCTTCAGACTATTGCCAGCCTTTTGCGACTTCAGGGACGGCGGTCCAAGTCTCCAGAGGTTAAGGCGGCCTTGCAGGAAAGTACCAATCGTATTTTGAGTATGGCTGTGGCCCATGAATTTTTGTCCCAGCATGATACGGAAGAAATTAATGTAAATGAAGTTACCAAGGGGATAATTGAACGGGTGGCACCTAATATGGTGGACAAGGATTTTGTTCTTACCAGTAAAATAGAAGGCCCGGAGGTGGTGCTGCCATCTCAGAATGCCAGCAATTTGGCGGTAATAATAAATGAACTGATATTAAATGCCATAGAGCATGGCTTTGAAGGTCGCAGTCATGGTATGATTGGTCTTAGGACTGCCATTGAGGAAGATGGTTATCTGATAGAGCTGTATGATGATGGCGTAGGCTTACCTGATGATTTCGATATTAGCAAGTCCAAATCTTTGGGACTGCAAATAATAAAGACTTTGGTGCAGGATGATATAGGTGGCAGCTTTGAAATGAAGAACGATCAAGGCACCCGTTGTATTTTGCGCATACCAGTAAGTAATGTGGGAGGAGAGTAAGTATGAATCCCTTGAAAATCCTTATTGCCGATGATGAAGCCTTAATCCGTATGGATATGAAGGAGCTGCTGGAGGAGGCCGGCCATGAAGTGGTTGGCGAGGCTCCAAATGGCCGCAAGGCTGTGGAGCTGGCCAAGAAGTTAAAGCCAGACCTTTGTATATTTGATGTGAAAATGCCGGAAATGGATGGCATTGAGGCGGCCAAAATCGTCAGCAAGGAAAAAATTGCTCCAGTGGTGCTGCTGACAGCCTTTAGTCAGCCGGAATTTGTAAAGCGGGCCAGTGATGCCGGAGTGCAGGCTTATCTGGTAAAGCCGGTGCAGGAGGCAAATCTGTTTCCGGCCATTGAGGTGGCTATGTCCAGATATCAGGATTTGCAGGGCCTGGAGGATGAGCTTTTCAAGGTAAAGGATACTCTGGAAATGCGAAAGCTGCTGGACAGAGCCAAGGGAATTCTTATGGATGCCCACAACATAAGTGAAAGTGAAGCCTTTAATCGTATTCAGAAATACAGTATGGCCAAAAGAAAGACAATAAAAGAGGTTGCCGAGGCCATTATCAGGGCAGCAACCAAATAATTCAATAATATATGCACATATAAACTTCGTTTCCACTTTGGGAACGAAGTTTTGTTTTTTTGACTTTTTACTTGATTTTTTGCTCAAATAGATTTATCATAATACTCGGAGTTAGCACTCAACTATATGGAGTGCTAACAAAATAGTTTACAAACTATCTTTTAGGAGGCAGATAAATATGATTAGACCATTAGGTGACAGAGTCGTTATTGAAGTTGCTGAGGCAGAAACCAAGACTGCCAGCGGTATTATCCTTGCAGACACTGCAAAGGAAAAGCCTATGAAGGGCAAGGTTATTGCAGCAGGCCCAGGCAGCATTGATAAGGACGGCAATCGTATTGCTATGGAGGTTAAGGCTGGGGACAGCGTTCTCTATTCCAAGTATGCAGGCACTGAGGTTAAGATTGATGGCAAGGATTATCTCATTATGCGCCAGAGCGATATTCTCGGCGTAATCGAGTAATCACAATAAGCCTGAAACTATCGGTTTATCTTATTTCTAATATATATTATTGGAGGCATTTAAAATGGCAAAGCAGATTTTATTTGATGAAGAAGCTCGTCGTGCTCTGGAAAAGGGCGTTGATGCATTGGCAAATGCAGTAAAGGTTACTCTTGGTCCAAAGGGCCGTAACGTAGTTCTTGATAAGAAGTTTGGTGCACCTACCATTACTAATGATGGTGTTACCATTGCCCGTGACATTGAGCTGGATGATCCATTTGAGAATATGGGTGCACAGCTTGTTCGCCAGGTTGCTACCAAGACCAACGATATTGCTGGTGATGGTACTACCACTGCAACTCTCCTGGCTCAGGCTATGATTCATGAGGGTATGCGTAACGTAGCTGCTGGTGCTAACCCTATGGTTCTGAAGAAGGGTATTGAAAAGGCAGTTAAGACTCTGGTAGCTGAGCTTAAGAAGGTTTCCAAGCCAGTAGAGTCCCAGAAAGCAATTGCACAGGTTGCAACTGTATCCTCTGCTGATGAGGAAATCGGTCAGTATATTGCTGACGCTATGGAGAAGGTTGGTAAGGAAGGCGTTATCACCGTTGAGGAATCCAAGGGTATGGAAACCAGCCTTTCCGTTGTAGAGGGTATGCAGTTCGATCGTGGTTACATCTCCCCTTACATGGTTACTGATACTGATAAGATGGAAGCTGTAATGAACGATCCTTATATCCTCATTACTGATAAGAAGATTTCCACCGTTAACGACATCCTCCCAATTCTTGAGCAGGTTGTTAAGATGGGCAAGGAGCTGGTTATCATCGCTGAGGATTTGGATGGCGAGGCACTGGCTACCATCGTTGTAAACAAGCTCCGTGGTACCTTCAAGGCTCTGGCTGTTAAGGCACCTGGCTTTGGTGATCGTCGTAAGGCTATGCTGGAGGATATTGCAATCCTCACTGGTGGTCAGCTGATTTCTGAGGAGCTGGGCCGTAAGCTGGACAGCGTAACTATCGAGGATCTTGGTCGTGCCCGTCAGGTACATTCCTCCAAGGAAAATACTACTATTGTTGATGGTATGGGTGAAAAGAGTGCAATCACTTCTCGTATCGAGCAGATTAAGAAGCAGATTGCTGACACTACCTCCGACTTCGATAAGGAGAAGCTCCAGGAGCGTCTGGCTAAGCTCTCCGGCGGTGTAGCTGTTATTGAAATCGGTGCTGCTACCGAGGTAGAGATGAAGGATAAGAAGCTCCGCGTTGAGGATGCTCTCCATGCTACCCGTGCTGCTGTTGAAGAAGGTATCGTTGCTGGTGGTGGTACTACCTTTATCGATATTCTCCCAGCTCTGGATGCTCTTGAGGCTGATGGTGATGTTAAGACTGGTATCAACATTGTACGTCGTGCAGTTGAGGAGCCAGTTCGCCAGATTGCAAATAATGCAGGCCTTGAGGGTTCTGTAGTAGTTGCTGAGGTTAAGAACAGCGCTGTAGGTGTTGGCTTCGATGCTTACAAGGGTGAGTATGTTGATATGATTGCCAATGGTATTGTTGACCCTGCAAAGGTTACCCGTTCTGCTCTGCAGAATGCTGCTTCCATCGCTGCTATGGTTCTCACTACTGAGACCTTGGTTGCTGATAAGCCAGCTCCAGAGGGTGCTGCAAACCCTATGGCCGGTGCAGGCGCAATGGGCGGCATGCCTGGTATGATGTAATCTAAGTTATATACTTGACTTAGATATATTAATAGTCTATAATACGTACCGTGATTTTGGCTTTCGGGTCAAAATCACGGTAATATTATTTTTGAAGTCTTTATGTTCATATTAATGAAAGAACTTATTGTTCTAGCGCATGGCCTTGCTTTGGAAGAAAGCAAGGTGACGAGGAAGAGGTTGTCGATTTATCAGCGGATGCCTCTCGGCTTGCCGGTCGTTAGAATGCTGTTAAAACTGTTGGGTGACTGACAGGACAGAGCGGCATTTGGGCAGGACATGGGACTTCCAGTTTTATATTGGAGGTTTTTTATTATGTGTGGTATCGTTGGTTACATTGGTAGCAAGCAGGCTACCCCATTCCTTATTGAGGGCCTTACCAAGCTGGAGTATCGTGGCTATGACTCTGCCGGCATTGCAGTTCTCAATGGGGAGAAGATTCGCGTAGAGAAGTCTGTAGGCCGTCTGGCTGCTTTGGAGGAGAAGATTGAGGGCAATGTTCCTGAGGGTAACATTGGTATCGGTCATACTCGTTGGGCAACCCATGGTCGTCCATCCGACAATAACTCTCATCCCCATACTGACTGTCATGGTGATTTTGCAGTAGTACATAACGGCATTATCGAGAACTACATGACCCTTAAAGAGGATTTGATTGCAAAGGGGCACAAGTTCCTGTCTGACACAGATACTGAGGTTTTGCCTCATCTTTTGGAAGAGGTTTATAACGGTGATTTCGAGGCATCTGTTCGTGAGGTTATTAAGCGTATTGAGGGTTCCTATGCCATCGTATTCATGAGCAAGAATGACCCTGATAAGCTGATTTGCACCAAGCAGGACAACCCTATGGTAATTGGTCTGGGGGATGATGAGAATTTCATCGCTTCCGATATTCCTGCTATTATTTCCCGTACCCGTCGCACCTATATTGTAAATGATGGTGAGGTTGCTGTTGTAAAGAAGGATTCCGTATGGATTACCAATAGCTTGGGCGAGCCTATTACCAAGAAAGTATTTGAGGTTAACTGGAATGCTGAGGCAGCTGAAAAGGGCGGCTATGAGCATTTCATGCTGAAGGAAATTCACGAGCAGCCTAAGGCAGTTCGCGACACCTTGGCTTCCCGTATTGCCAAGGACAATTCTGCTGTAGTTCTGGAGGAGCTCAGCTGGACTGAGGAATATGTAAATTCCTTCTCCAAGATTTTCATCGTTGCCTGTGGTACTGCATACCATGCAGGTCTTGTAGGTAAGTATTATATTGAGCGTTTGGCCCGTATCCCGGTAGAGGTGGATATTGCCTCTGAGTTCCGTTATCGTCAGCCAATTATCGATGATAACACTCTCTGCATCGTGGTAAGTCAGTCCGGTGAGACCAGCGACACTATGGCTGCCATGAAGGAGGCTAAGCGTCTTGGTGCCAAGACCTTGGCTGTAACCAACGTTGTTGGTTCTTCTATTGCCCGTGAGGCAGATCAGGTTATTTATACCATGGCAGGCCCTGAGATTGCTGTAGCATCCACCAAGGCTTATACTACCCAGCTCATCGTTATGTTCCTGCTGGGTGCTTATATGGCAGGCCTCCGTGGCACCGTTGCTCCTCGTCGCATGAAGGAGCTTTTGGGCAAGCTGCGTGAGATACCTTCCCAGATCAGTGAGACTTTGGAGGACGTGGAGCCTATTAAGGTATTTGCCAAGAAGTATGGCTTTAATACTGACGTATTCTTCATTGGCCGTGCTCTGGACTATGAGGTAGCTCTGGAGGGCTCCTTGAAGCTGAAGGAGATTTCCTATATTCACGCTGAGGCCTATGCCGCAGGCGAGCTGAAGCATGGTACTCTGGCTCTTATTACCACTGGCGTTCCTGTAGTGGCTCTGGCTACCCAGAAGAGCGTTTATGAAAAGACCCTCAGCAACATCAAGGAGGTTAAGGCCCGTGATGCTGTTGTTATAGGTATTGCTGCCGAGGGTGACACTGAGCTGAAGAAGTATGCAGACCATGTTATCTCCGTTCCTAACACTGATGAGCTACTGATTCCACTTTTGGCTGTTCTTCCACTCCAGCTCCTCAGCTACTACACCGCAATTACCCGTGGTGCAGATGTTGATAAACCAAGAAATTTGGCTAAATCTGTAACAGTAGAATAAAGTAAAATAGAGGACTGTCCTCGCTGAGAGGACAGTCCTTTTTTTGTTGACAAGGTGCATGGATTGTACTAGTATAGTAACAATATCTTTTGACCCGACAGGTTTTTAAAGGTTGAAATGTGTTTAAAAATTTACAGAAAAGAAGGGATTAAGTTGGCATTCTATTTTGAAGAACCATCACACACTTTTGGCGAGTATTTATTAGTTCCTGGTTATTCTTCTGATAAGTGCATTCCTGCGAATGTTTCTCTGAAGACTCCTCTTGTAAAGTTCAAGAAGGGTGAAGAACCAAAGATTTCTATGAATATTCCAATGACCTCTGCTATCATGCAGTCCGTATCCAACGACACTTTGGCTATTGCATTGGCTCGTGAGGGCGGCGTGTCATTTATCTATGGTTCTCAGACAATAGAAGAAGAAGCGGCTATGGTGGCTAAGGTTAAGAACTTCAAGTCCGGTTTCGTTCGCAGCGATTCCAACATCATGCCTTCCACCACCCTTGGTGAGATTCTTGCACTGAAGGAGAAGACTGGTCACTCCACTATGGCAGTAACCGAGAACGGTGAACCAACAGGCAAGCTGCTGGGTATCGTAACCTCCCGTGATTATCGTATTACCCGCATGACCATGGACACTCCTGCTTCTGAGTTTATGACTCCTTTTGACAAGCTGGTTTATGCCGGTGCAAACACAACTCTGTCCGAAGCCAACGACCTTATTTGGGAGCACAAGCTGAACATGCTGCCATTGGTAGATGCAAATCAGCGTCTCGTATATATGGTATTCCGCAAGGATTACACTGCCAACAAGGAACACGAGCTGGAGCTCATTGATTCCAACAAGCGTTACATCGTTGGTGCCGGTATCAACACCCGTGACTACGCTGAGCGTGTACCTGCTCTGCTGAAGGCTGGTGCTGATGTACTGTGTATTGACTCCTCCGAGGGCTTCTCTGAGTGGCAGCGTATAACCTTGAAGTACATCCATGAGCACTTTGGTGAGGATGTAAAGGTTGGTGCCGGTAATGTTGTTGACCGTGATGGCTTCATGTTCCTGGCAGAGGCTGGAGCAGACTTTATCAAGGTCGGTATCGGTGGCGGTTCCATCTGTATCACCCGTGAGACCAAGGGTATTGGCCGTGGCCAGGCAACTGCTCTCATTGATGTTTGCAAGGCTCGTGATGAGTATTATGAAAAGACAGGTGTATACATTCCTGTATGCTCCGACGGTGGTATCGTACATGACCATCATATGACTTTGGCTTTGGCTATGGGTGCCGACTTCATGATGCTGGGCAGATATTTCTCCCGCTTCGATGAGTCTCCAACTGACAAAATTAAGATTAATGGTACCTACTATAAGGAATACTGGGGCGAGGGTTCCAACCGTGCCCGTAACTGGATGCGCTATGATCTGGGCGGTGCCAAGAAGCTGTCCTTCGAGGAAGGCGTTGACTCCTATGTACCTTATGCCGGTTCCCTCCATGATAATGTAGGTGTAACCCTCAGCAAGATTCGCTCTACTATGTGCAACTGCGGTGCTCTTACCATTCCTGAGCTTCAGGAGAAGGCACGTCTGACTCTGGTATCTTCTACTTCCATTGTAGAGGGCGGTTCCCATGATGTAATTCTGCGTGATCAGTTTACCCGTTCAAATGTTTAAAAAGTAATTATTACGGACTGTAACTGTAGTGGTTGCAGTCCTTTTTTACATGGTGAAAAGTTGCGTGTTATTTCATAAAGTTTTCAAAATATGATACTATTATTAGTACAGTGGAGCGGTGGCTCCATGGTGTTTAAATAGATTATTTTGACAGATAACAATGAGGTGATATACATGCGGGTTTTATTGGCAGAGGATGATATGAAGCTGGGAAAGCTCACCCAGTATATGCTGGAGCAGGATGGTATCAATACTGAGTGGGTTACCACTGGTGATATGATATATGAATGTGCAATGTACGATGATTATGATGTGCTGATTTTGGACTGGATGATGCCAAAGGAAACTGGCGTGGATGCCTGCCGCAGACTTCGGGCCGAGGGATATCAGAAGGCTATATTGCTCCTGACTGCCCGTGATGCGGTGGAGGACAGGGTTACCGGCCTTGATGCAGGTGCTGATGATTATCTGGTAAAGCCATTTGAGTTTTCCGAGCTTATGGCCCGCTTGCGGGCTCTTAGCCGCCGCAGTAGCCAGAAGATTCAGCAGGATGTGGTGGAATTGGGTGGCTTTACTTTGGACCGTACCTCCAAGCTGCTTTTAAAGGGCAAGCAGGAGATACAGCTTTCTCCAAGGGAGTTTCAGATTTTCGATTTATTAGTGCAGAATATCGGTATTGTTGTGCCCCGTGAAATTATTCTGGACCGCATTTGGGGTATTGAGTCCGATGTAAGCTCCAATAATATCGATTCCTATGTCAAACTTATTCGTAAAAAGCTGGATACTGCTGATGGTAAGATTATGATCAGTACGATTAGAGGTGTTGGCTATAAACTGGAAACAAAATAGGTTAAAGATTGGCGGGCTTTTTTCCCGTAGCCGTATGAGGCTTACCTTTGCCTATTCCCTGTTGATGTTTGGCCTGTTTATTATCATTATCTTTTTGGCTCATCAGACCATGGAATGGGCAGTTACCTCCGAGCAGGCCAGAGAGCTTTCTGAGACGGTGCATGCTGTATCGGAAACTGAGTCCACAATGATACGCAATGGCGTCTATGTGGGGAACGATGACCTGGGAAAACGGGAGCGAATGTTTTTCTATACTTATGACAAAGGTGGTAAGCTACAGAATTATTCCAGGGCTCCGGAGCGTATAGAGGATGATGTGCTGGATGTAATCAAGCATGGTGATGTGCCTGTTAATGATGTGGCCATATATGTTCAGCAGCAGGATGATGATAAGCCAAAGGTACTGATGATGACGGCTTGTGATGTGCGTCTTGTGACCGGTGAGAAAATCGGTATGGTGTATCTGGGAAAGGATGTGTCGGCCCTTTACAAGGGTATTAAAAAGGCCACATATTTTTATGGCGCCATTTCCTTTATTGCCTTGCTGACGGCTATTATGCTGGGCCATGTGGTTTCCGGCAGGGTTGTGGCCAATATGCAGCAGGCCTATATCAAGCAGCGTCAGTTTGCGGCGGATGCTTCCCATGAGCTTAGAACGCCCCTTAGCGTTATCATGGCTTCAGCAGATCTTCTTTCAAATGACAAGTCCATTCAGTCGCCATTCCTGAAACAGGTAATTCAGGATATGAAGGATGAGGTCAAGAAGATGTCCAATTTGGTAGGCTCTCTTTTACAGATTGCCAGGTCAGATAATAATGCTGAGTCCATGGATATTAAGGAATTCGACATTATCGCCATGATGGAGCAGCTGGGCCGTAAAATGCAGCCACTGGCGGAGAAGAAGAACATTACCCTTAATGTAAAGGCCTCCGGTGAGGTTATGTACAGGGGTGATGAGCAGAAGATTCAACAGCTTATGCTGATTTTGGTGGATAATGCCGTGAAATACACTCCTGAAGGTGGCACAGTTACCCTGTCCTATGATGGCAGAGGACTGGGCAATTTAGGCGGTATTCATTTTTCTGTAAGGGATAATGGTATTGGTATATCCGCTGAGGATTTAGATAAGCTCTTTGAGCGCTTTTTTCGTGTGGACAAGGCCCGTTCACGCTCCATGGGAGGCAATGGTTTAGGCCTTGCTATTGCCAAAACCATCGTTGATGCCCATCATGGCACAATTGATGTAGACAGTGAGCTGGGTAAGGGGACTGTTTTCAAGGTTACCCTTAAAAATTTGAAAAGTCCCAAAAAGAGTTAAATAATTATGAAATAATGAAGAGCTGTTCTTTTCAAAACGTTGGAAAGAACAGCTTTTTCTTTGATTTTTGGATAAAGGTCAAAAAGTCTAAAATAATAATTGACTTTTTGACCTATTAAGCTATAATAACCTTAGAAGACTAAATACCATTTGCATGGAGAATGGAGGGAGCAGAATATGGAACAGGAAAAATATACTCAGAGAGTTTTAAATACCTTACAGTCCGCACAGCAGAATGCGGCACTTCGTTATCATCAGGAAATCACATCATTACATGTGCTTATGGCACTGGCTCAGGAGCCTGAGGGACTTCTTGGAACTATTTTCCAGGAGGCTGGAGTGGATAGCAGAATGCTGCAGGCCAGCGTTGAGGAACATTTAAAGAAGATTCCTAGCGTCAAAGGACAGGATCGTTTGACCATGAGCATTGAGCTGGGACGGGTTATGGCCAAGGCTGAACAGCTGGCCGGCAAGATGGGAGATTCCTATATCAGCACTGAACATTTGCTGCTGGCCATCTGCGAGGATGGTGGGGATGAGGCAAGGGAGATTTGTAAGAGCTTCGGACTTACCAGTGGCAAGGTGAAGGATTCCATCAAGAAAAACAGAAAGCAGAATGTTAATTCCAGCAACCCGGAGGAAAGCTATCAGGCCCTGGAAAAATATGGCCGTGATCTGACCCAGGTGGCCCGTCAGGGGAAGCTGGATCCTGTGATTGGCCGTGATGAGGAAATCCGTAGAACCATTGAGATTTTGTCCCGTCGTACAAAAAACAATCCTGTGCTTATCGGTGAGCCAGGTGTTGGTAAAACTGCCATTGTGGAGGGGCTGGCTCGTCGCATTGTGGCAGGGGATGTACCTGAATCATTAAAGAGCAAGACCCTTTACTCACTGGATATGGGTGCCCTTATTGCCGGTGCCAAGTATCGTGGTGAGTTTGAGGAGCGTTTAAAGGCTGTCCTTAATGAGGTAGTAAAATCTGACGGTCAGATACTTCTCTTTATTGATGAGGTTCATACCGTGGTCGGGGCAGGGGCTTCCGAGGGCTCCATGGATGCAGGAAATCTCCTGAAACCAATGATGGCCCGTGGTGAGCTTAGGTGTATTGGTGCCACTACACTAAATGAATATCGTAAATATATTGAAAAGGATACTGCCCTGGAGCGTCGGTTCCAGCCTGTTATGGTTGGTGAGCCAAGTGTGGAGGATACTATTTCCATTCTTCGTGGCTTGAAGGAGCGCTATGAGGTTCATCACGGAGTAAGAATTCGTGATGCGGCTCTGGTTTCTGCGGCAGTTCTTTCAGACAGATATATTTCTGACCGTTTCCTGCCAGATAAGGCCATTGATTTGGTGGATGAGGCTGCGGCCAAGCTCCGTACTGAAATTGAGTCTATGCCGGCTCCTCTTGATGAGGTTCGTCGTAAGATTTTACAGCTGGAAATTGAAGAACAGGCTCTGCAGAAGGAAACAGATGAGGCTGGTAAGGAAAAGCTTGCAGCTATTCAAAAGGAAAAGGCCCAGCTCCAGCAGGAGCAGGAGGCCTTGCAGGAGGAATGGGATTCTGAGCATCAGGCCATTCTCCGAATTCGTGGCATAAAGAAGGAAATGGATGCAGTCCGCAGCCAGATGGAAGCAGCAGAGCGTGACTATGATCTTAACCGCCTCTCCGAGCTTAAATACGGCAAATTGCCGGAGCTGGAAAAACAGCTTAAGGAGCAGGAGGAGGAAATGGCAGCCAAGGCCGGCGATGAACAGCTGCTGAAGGAAGAGGTTGGTGAGGAAGATATTGCCAAGGTTGTCAGCCGTTGGACTGGTATTCCTGTTACCAAGATGATGACCGGCGAGCGTGAAAAATTACTGCATTTGGAAGACAATCTGCATCAGCGGGTTATCGGACAGGATGAGGCAGTAACAGTGGTAAGTGAGGCTATACTTCGTGCCCGTGCCGGCATCAAGGCTCCGGACAGACCAATTGGTTCCTTTATATTCCTTGGTCCTACTGGTGTGGGTAAGACTGAGCTGGCTAAGACACTGGCAGAGTCCCTCTTTGATTCCGAGCGCAGCATGATCCGTATTGATATGAGTGAGTACATGGAGAAGCACTCCGTGGCCCGTCTTATCGGTGCTCCTCCGGGCTATGTGGGCTACGAGGAGGGCGGTCAGCTTACTGAGGCAGTGCGCCGTCAGCCATATAGTGTAATTTTGCTGGATGAAATCGAGAAGGCTCATCGTGATGTGTTCAATGTATTGCTGCAGATTTTGGACGATGGCCGTCTTACTGATGGCAAGGGCCGTGTGGTAAACTTCAAGAATACCGTTATAATTATGACCTCAAATTTGGGCTCCCATGAGATTCTTAACAAGGATTACGAGGAGGCTGAGGCGGCTGTAAAGGAAATACTGAAGGATTATTTCCGCCCTGAGTTCTTGAACCGTGTGGACGATATTGTGGTATTCAAGGCTTTGGCAAAGGCACAGGTAAGGGAGATTGCCAATCTGATGCTGAAGAACCTCAACGAGCGTGTGAGCAAGCAGGTTAAGATTACTCTTAGCTGGGATGATGAGGTATTGCAGTATCTTTCCGATGAAGGCTATGAGCCAAACTTCGGTGCCCGACCTCTTCGTCGTCTGTTGACCCGTGTAGTGGAAACGGAGCTTTCCAAGGCTATTATCAGAGGGGATGTGGCTGAAGGGGACAATGTAGCCATGACAGTTACAGATGGACATATTTCCTTCAAATAAGGTAGTTATCAATATAATTGCCACAAATAAATAAACAAGTGGGTATTTGTAGAGGACAAAAACTTTACAGATACCCATATTTTTTATAAAAAATCTTGAAAAACACCTATGGGTGTGATATATTTAACGGGTAAGTTAATATAAGAATGTGTTGATGAGGAATATTAGCATAAGGGAGCCTTTCAGAGAGCTGTCGGGAGGTGTGAGACAGCAGGTGAGCTTTTGTGAACTGGCCTTTGAACAGCCAGCTGAATTCATTTTATAGGTGATAGTAGGTGACGCCGGGTCTGACCGTTATATCAGGGGGATATGAAGTCATTGGGTTTGACCGTATCCGTTGAGTGTGTGTCCGTGTGACACAAAATTGAGTGGTACCACGAAAGGCAGTCTTTCGTCTCTTTGGAGATGAAGGGCTTTTTTGTTTATTGGAGAGAAATTAAAAGGGGAGATACGAAATGAAGAATTATACAAAATATTCCAAGGGTTATTATATGCCCCCTAAACCAGATATGAGCTGGATGTACAAGGAACATCCGGAAAAGGCACCTAAATGGTGTTCTGTGGATCTTCGAGATGGCAATCAGGCCCTTATTATTCCTATGAGTTTGGATGAAAAGATAGAGTTCTTTAAGATGCTGGTGGAAGTAGGCTTTAAGGAAATCGAAGTGGGCTTCCCCGCTGCTTCCGAGACGGAGTACACCTTCCTGCGTAAATTGGTAGAGGATAATCTTATTCCTGATGATGTAACGGTTCAGGTGCTGACCCAGGCCCGTGAGCATATTATAAAGAAAACCTTTGAGGCTCTGGAGGGGGTAAAGAACGCCATTGTTCATGTGTACAATTCCACATCTGTGGCCCAGCGTCAGCAGGTTTTCAGAATGTCCAAGGAAGAAATTAAGCAGATTGCCGTGGATGGCGCCAAGCTGTTAAAGAAGCTGACAGAGGAGGCTGGTGCGGATTATCGCTTTGAGTATTCCCCTGAGAGCTTTACTGGTACTGAGCCGGAGTATGCTTTGGAGGTTTGTAATGCGGTATTGGATGTATGGCAGCCAACTCCTGACCACAAGGCAATTATTAATATTCCGGTAACTGTGGAAATGTCCATGCCCCATGTATATGCCATGCAGGTGGCATATATTTCCCAGAACCTTAAATATCGTGATGCAGTGGAGCTTTCACTTCATCCGCACAACGACAGAGGCTGTGGCGTAGCAGATACAGAGTTGGGGCTGCTGGCAGGTGCTGACCGCGTTGAGGGGACTCTCTTTGGAAATGGCGAGCGTACTGGTAACGTGGATATTGTAACCCTTGCCATGAATATGTTTGTTTTAGGCGTTGATCCTGAGCTGGATTTTACTGATATGCCAAAGCTGGTTGATCTTTATGAAAAGGTAACCCGTATGCAGGTGCCACCTCGTCAGCCTTATGCCGGGGCTCTGGTATTTGCTGCTTTCTCCGGCTCCCATCAGGATGCGATTGCCAAGGGCATGAAATGGCGTGATGAAAAGGATCCTGACCACTGGACTACACCATATCTTCCTATTGATCCGCACGATGTGGGCCGTGAATATGATGGGGATGTTATCCGTATCAATAGCCAGTCCGGCAAGGGGGGCGTGGCCTTTATTATGGAGCAGAAATACGGTATTACCATGCCTAAGAAGATGCGTGAGGATTTTGGCTATTGCGTAAAGAGTGTATCTGACCACAAGCATAAGGAACTTATGCCGGATGAAATCTATCAGATTTTCCATGATAATTATGTAAATGTGGAGACTCCATATAAGCTCATTGATTTTACACTGAGAAAGGATGTAGATGGCAGCCGCTGTGGCGTCGTTGATCTTGAAATCGACGGTAAGCTGGTAACCTTTAATGCCCGCGGTAACGGCCGTCTGGATGCTGTGTCTAACGCTATTCAGGAGAATACCAATATTAAGTATACAGACCTCACCTACAGTGAGCACGCTTTGGAAATCGGTGCAAATTCCCGGGCCATGGCCTATATCGGTATCACGGGTACCGATGGTAAGATTACATGGGGTGCTGGAATGGATACAGATATTATCACGGCGTCCATTATGGCTCTCTTTAGTGCCATGAATCGTATGAAGGCTGGAAAATAAAACGAAACTATCAGGGACAAGGACAAGTATCTATCGCACAGTTTCGTTGCTAAAACTATTGTTTTGCTTTTAATTAGTCATTGAGAAAAATCCAAACTCGCTTCGCTCAAACAATGGATGTTTTCTCAATGTGTAAGAATGCAAAAAATAGTTTCTTAACGCCCCGAAACTTAACTGCGCTATCTACTTGTCCTCGTCCCATATTATTCACTATAATTGTATTATGTACTTTTAAGAGGAGTATTTTGCTCCTCTTTATTGTTGTCAGTAAGCAGGAGGAAGAAATGAGAGCTGTTGTTACCCGTGTTAATTCTGCATCTGTGGAAATTGATGGTAAGATTCATGGAGCTATAGATAAGGGATTTTTGGTATTGCTGGGAGTTGGTCCGGATGATACAGAGGAGGATGCGGCTGTTATGGCGGAGAAAATCTGTAACTGCCGTATTTTCCCTGATGAGGATGATAAGATGAACCTCAATCTGGAGGCAGTTGAGGGAAGTCTTTTGGTGGTATCTCAGTTTACCCTTTATGCTGATGTGAGAAAGCGCCGCCCTAGCTTTTCCGGGGCTGGCAAGCCGGATATGGCCATTCCGCTTTATAAAAAATTCATGTCCATTTGCCGGGAGAAAGGATTTAGGGTAGAGCATGGTGAATTTGGTGCCATGATGAAGGTTTCTTCTGAAAATGACGGCCCTGTAACCCTGCTCTTTGATACTGCCGAATGGCGGAAATGACAGGCTAAAATAGTGATGCTTTAGCCCCCCGCATTCCTTGACACTATTGGCATATTTCAGTAAAATAAAATGGTATGGCTGGGTAAACCATTCCAGTCAAAAATAATGATAATTAATGCTTAGAGAGGCTTAAAAATTAGTAGGGAGGTGTGTTATTATCATTGAAATAGTTGGAGCAGCTGTTGTTGCCCTGGTATTGGGCGGCTTTGGCGGATATATGATGCGTAAACAGGCAGCCGAGCAGCAGATTGGTTCTGCTGAGGAAGAAGCAAAGCGTATCGTTCGTGATGCTGAGGAAAAAGGTGAAGCAGCAAAGAAAATGAAGCTGTTGGAGGCGAAGGAAGATGTCCATCGTCTTCGTCAGGAGCTTGATAAGGATACTCGCGAGCGTCGCTCCGAGATTCAGCGCCATGAGCGCCGTATAGTTCAGAAGGAAGAAAATCTTGATCGCAAGATTGACGCTCTGGAAAAGAAGGAGGAGAACCTTGCTTCCAGAGAGGCTAAGCTGGAAAAGAGCCAGGCTGAGATTGCGGAGCTGCATGAAAAGCAGAAGGAAGAACTGGAGCGTATTTCCGGTCTTTCTCCTGAAGAGGCCAAGAACATGCTGTTGGCAGAGGTAGAAGAAGAGCTGAAGCATGAAAAGGCCATTATGATTAAGGAATATGAGCAGCAGACCAAGGACGAGGCTGAAAAGAAGGCAAGAAATATTATTTCTTTGGCAATTCAGCGTTGTGCTGCTGATCATGTTGCAGAGACTACAGTTTCTGTTGTAGCCCTGCCAAATGACGAAATGAAGGGCCGTATCATCGGTCGCGAGGGCCGTAACATTCGCGCTCTTGAAACCATGACTGGTATTGACCTGATTATTGATGATACCCCAGAGGCGGTTATCCTTTCCGGTTTTGATCCTGTTCGCCGTGAGGTGGCACGTATCGCACTGGAAAAGCTCATTACCGATGGCCGTATTCATCCGGCAAGAATTGAGGAAATGGTTGACAAGGCCCGCCGTGAGGTGGAGCAGCGTATTAAGGAAGCCGGCGAGCAGGCAACCTTTGATACCGGTGTTCATGGCTTGCATCCAGAGATGATTAAGCTGTTGGGTCGTTTGAGATATCGTACAAGCTATGGTCAGAATGTACTGAATCATTCTGTTGAGGTTTCTCACCTGGCTGGTATGATGGCCGCAGAGCTGGGCGTAGATGTTATGCTGGCAAAGCGTGCCGGTCTTATCCATGATATTGGTAAGTCCATTGACAACGAGGTTGAGGGTACTCATGTTACCATTGGTGCTGATATTGCCAAGAAGTACAGAGAGTCAAAGAATGTTATTAATGCCATCGCCGCTCATCATGGCGACGAGGAGCCTATGACTGTTGAGGCAGTTCTGGTGGCAGCAGCGGATGCTGTATCTGCAGCCCGTCCTGGGGCCCGCCGTGAAAGCCTTGAAACTTATCTGAAGCGTCTTACCCGTCTCGAGGAAATCGCTGAGTCCTTCAATGGTGTTGAGCGTTGCTTCGCCATTCAGGCAGGTCGCGAAATCCGCGTAATGGTTAAGCCTGATAAGGTTGATGATGTGGAAGCAGTTGCACTTGCTCATGATATCGTTAAGAAGATTGAGGCTGAGCTGGAATATCCAGGCCAGATCAAGGCAACCATCATCCGCGAAACCCGCGTAGTAGATTACGCAAAATAATTTAAAAATTGATTTTTAAATCGGTCTGGTACACCAATGATGTGCCAGACCATTTTTTTTAGACTATATCATAATTGAGAAATAAGTCTGATTTTATGGTATAATATAAGAGTATTTAAGTAGAAATAATTGAGCCGGCGTTAGCCGGCTCTTTGGAGTTTTTTTATACTGTTTTGCAAAGGAGGCGGGAAATATGGATTATTCTAACGGCACCGAAAGTGAAGTGAGCATGGACAGTGTACAGCTGGTGGCTGGGCTTCTTATCTGTTTCCCTGAATTTTCCAAGATTCGCCTGGACTCCAAGGAAAAGGCTGTTATTATGGAGATTTCCGTCAGGGAGGCTCCAGAGAAAGAAAAATTTGAAGAGGCTGAACGACTTATTGAGGATAGCCTTATGCTTTATCATAATATTGAGCATACCAGCGGCGGAAAGCTGGGCTTTACATACGAGAATTTTTCTCTGCAAATTTATAGGGATATTGCCAGTCTTTCCCGGGGAGAGGTTGGCCTGATTGTCAGCTTGCTAAAGGAAAAATTTGCTGATATTATCATAACCGATGAGGTGAGAAATCCTGATGAGGACCTGATTTTTATGCAGTCGGAAATGATAGATCATCGCATCAGATTTCTGAAGGAAAACAAGATTCCTGAGTCCATGGTAGGTGTCCGTGAAGAGGGCAGAGTCATGGTATATGACAATGATTTAATATAAAGAGGTATTTCTGTGAAGATTTTGATTGTTGGCGATGTGGTAGGCCGTCCCGGCCGTAAAGCCTTTAAGAAGCATACCAAGGAGCTTCGTGAAAAACATAATATAGATGTTGTTATTGTAAATGGTGAAAATTCTGCTGCGGGCAAGGGGGTAAGCCGCAAATCCCTTGATGAGCTTTACGCTGGTGGAGCAGATATTGTTACTTCTGGAAATCACATTTGGGATAAGCGTGAGGTGTATGAGGTTATAGATACCGATCCTTATCTTGTGCGTCCCGCAAATTATCCCGATGGGGCTCCCGGCAAGGGCTGGTGTTTGTACCCATTTAAAGCAAAAAATCTGGCAGTAATTAATATGTCCGGCCGTGCATTTATGCCGGAGATGGACTGCCCGTTCCAGAAGATTGAGGATGTGCTGTCTGAGATTGGTGATCAGGCGGATATAAAGATTTTGGATTTCCATGCGGAGACCACATCTGAAAAGATGGCCATGGGCTTCTATCTGGACGGCCGTGTACAGGTGGTGGTGGGTACCCATACCCATATTCAGACTGCCGACGAACGCATTTTGCCAGAGGGAACAGCTTACATAACTGACCTGGGCATGGTGGGACCATGGAATTCCGTTTTGGGAGTAAAATCCGATATTATCATCAAGAAATTTACCACCTGTATGCCAGCAAGATTTGATCTGGCAGATGGTCCAGCTGTGTATTCAGCCATTGTGGTGGAAATAGATGACGCTACCAATAAACCAGTGGGCGTGGAGCGAATTCTGATTAAAGAATAAGTATTTTAGCAGGATATTTAGTCGTTTCCTACGAATATATTACGCTAAGTACATTATGAGGAGAAAACTCATGTCTAGTGATTTACACATGCATACCACCAGTTCTGACGGTCGTTTGACTCCCGAGGAGCTGGTTGATGCAGCTAAGGCTGCAGGCCTTAATTATATTGCGATTACTGATCATGATACAGTTGACGGCATTCGCCAGCTGTACGAGGCTGGACTGTATCCTGCCAAGGGTATCAAGATTATTCCAGGTATTGAATTTAGTGCTCATCATGAGATACATGAAATTCACATTTTGGGATATAACATTGACATTTATGATAAGACGCTGGCTGACAGACTGAATGATGTGGTGGAGGCCAGATGGCTGCGTTTTTCCAGTATAGTGCAGAAATTGCAGGAGCTGGATTATGATATTTCCGAGACGGATGTTTTGGAAATAGCCGGTGACAGCACTTCCATCAGCCGTTCCCATATAGCACAGGCGCTGATGAGAAAGGGCGTTTTCGGTTCCGTAAAAGAATGCTTTGACAAGGTTTTGGGCAAGGGGTGCCCTGCCTATGTTTCACATTTTCTGTTGGAGCCGGAGGAGATTATCGATTTAATCAAGCAAAGCGGTGGTATTCCTGTATTGGCTCATCCAAGGCTTATTCACGATGATGAGCTTGTGGAGGAACTGCTGAAGAAAGGTATTGAAGGGGTAGAGGCCATTTATCCAAAGCATAGTCCTGAGGATACTCAGCGCTATATAGATATGGCCAATAAGTATAATCTTATGATTACTGGTGGGTCAGATTTCCACGGGATTCCGGGGCGTCTGCCTGAAAATTTAGGGGAGTTCGTTATTGAGGACAGCTATGCGGCTGAGATTTATCGCGAACCGGGTAAGTAAAAAGCCATAAAATAGGGGTGGTTACATGGATGTAATTGCATTTGTTGGTCCCAGCGGGACGGGGAAAAGTCATAGAGCTCTTTTGGTAGCCCACAATAATCAGGCTGATGCCATTATTGATGATGGCCTTTTCATTAAGGATGGCAAGATAATTGCCGGCACTTCTGCCAAGAAGGAGCAGAATAAGGTGTTGGCTGTTAAGAGGGCTATTTTCGTGTTGCCAGGCCATGCCAAGGAAGTAAGCAGGGCCATTGAGGATACCCAGCCAAAGCGTATTCTCATTTTGGGCACCTCGGAAAATATGGTTATTAAGATTGCCAAGGCTCTTAATCTGCCTGAAATATCCAAGTTCGTTCATATTGAGGATATTGCTACTCAGGGTGAGATGGACAAGGCCAGAAAGCACCGTTTGGAACAGGGCAAGCATGTTATTCCGGTGCCTACCATTGAGCTGAAACCTCATTTTTCCGGTTATTTGGTAGATTCTCTTAAGTCCATGGTGAAAAGAGAGGATGAACAGAAACGCCGTCAGCGTCACCTGCTTGGCGAGAAATCCATTGTGCGTCCTGTGTTCAGCTACTATGGCAAGCTGATTATTGACGATTCCTGTGTGGAAGCCATTGTTCGCCGGATTCTCATTGACAGCGGCAAGGTTACCAAGGTAGCATCTGCCGAGGTTCGCCATGTATATCGCGGGGATGGTGCTGTAGGTTATGAGTCTCAGGGTGTTGAGTTGGATTGCGAAATAATCATATCCTATGGAAAACACATTCCTACTTTGGTGCAGCAGATGCAGATGGAGATAAAGAAGGAAGTGGAACGGCTTACAGGAATGGCGGTTAAAAAGGTTAACATTACCATTAAGGCCCTGTTTGTGCAGCCAAAGAACTTATAGAATTTCAAAAGAATACGGATTATAAACATAACAAAAAAGGGTTCTGCCAAAGCAGAACCCTTTGATTTTTATATGGCAGGGGTAGCAGGACTCGAACCTACGAATGCTGGATTCAGAATCCAGTGCCTTACCAACTTGGCGATACCCCTATGCTGTTTTCACAACGATAATTAGTATAAGTGAAAGGAAGGGGGTTGTCAAGAATATTTTAATTTATTTTTTGCGAAGGGTTGGGGAACCTGTGAGGTTTATTTCAAAGGTCCTTGGCCAAGGGAAATAGGTGTTTATCTGCATATCTGTTACAGTATATTCCGTATTTTTCACCACAAAAGCTCTTTTAAAAGCATTTGAGGCTTTATATTGAATAAGCCGTTGCTTCATGGTGTCCTCCATCATATCCACTGCCCATTTGTAATTGTGCTCCAGATCCAGATCATATACATTGCTGTAGCCTTTTTTCTTCAGGTTGTCATTCACCAGATCAATTACATCCTTTAAGTAATAATAGTCCTCGCAAATACGGTTATTCAGATTACAGATGTTGCTGTATACCACACAATCTTGTTCTGAGGTTTGGCTAAGGGCCGTAAGGTATATTTCTGCCTGGGATATGGCTGTACCTATGGAATTGCTGGCCGTGTTCCACCCTGCGTAGGCTATTAGTGAATTTACAGGAACATTTTCCTTTATGAGAATAGGCAAAAGAGCCTCACTGGCTGTGAAGTTTTTGCTTAAATCCACCAGTGCCACAGGCTTTCCCTTTTGCTGATAGCCCAGCAATTTTTCTGCATTGTATCTCCGTCTGTCCATGGTTTCTTCATCAGTGGCACTTATAAAGAGAATATAATCGGCTTCCTCAGGAGTGCTCACCATAATATTATTGTGAAAGCTCAACCGTTCCTTGGCTGTATCCTGATTGCTGATGGCCATGTATGGCATAACTTCATTGGCGGCTTTTTCACTGCTGTAATCCACATATACCTTGAAGTTGCCTGGTTTTGAAATAATGTTGGTTAATATGGACAGGGCTACCTCATCGGCACCGTGCAAAATGGCCAGCTTGTCCTTAGGAATCCGGTTCTTGTCTATATAGTGCATGAATTCCTTTAATTTCAGATTTGGCAGGCTGTAGACTTCGCCATCGTCCTGGCCAAAGGTCAGATCCTCCAGCGTTCCGTCAGCCACAAGTCTGGCCAGCAGGCAGTTAAGACGCAGATTTCTGTTGTAGATTTCAGTATATGCTTTTATTTGCTCCGGCGGAATTTCAGCCTCCAGATTTTGTATTTTTTCTGCAGTTTCAGATAGGGGCTTATCATCGTATTTGTGCACCAGCCGTGACCATTCCATCAGTCTTTTACGGTCCTGATATTTTTCCACAAAATCAGGAGGATTCATGCGGGGAAGAATAGAGAAGGCATGGAGCTTTATGTTAGGATTATCCCCATGGAGTTTTTTCAGATATTCTGCCAGGGCGGTAATATCATCATCCTTTATGGATTTATTTCTGGAGGCAATAAGACCTCCGTAAAGGAGCTGGTCCACGGAAATAATGGCTTCATCACAGTGCTTTATTTCCTCATTGAGCCATGTCCTTATCTTTTTGGTATCTCCCGGCAGGGTATAGAAGTCCATGGTTTCGCTTGGAGGAATAATAAACTCAATACCAGCAGTGCGGCCATTGTCTGCCACCAGCTGCCCACAGGGAGGACGACTGTCCAAAGGAACCAGCAATACCTTTTTGGTGGCTGTCGGCATCTGATTTATTACCTCTCCCTGTTGCTTTTGGGACATGAGGAATCCTGAGCCCAGCAATATACATATTATTATGAAATAAATTGGAATGTACCTTTTCATATCAGCCTCTGTCATTTAGAAAAATCTTTCTCAGTATATTCAGCCTTATTTGTACATTATAACCTATCTGTGTAAAATATACCCTTTAAATGCAAAAAGAAAAAGAAGCCACGGGCAATGGCTTCCTTTTCGAGGGATGGAATATGAAAAAATGGGTTGTATAGCGATTTGCTATGGTCATATAATACTAAAGAAATATGGAAAAACCATGGAAGACTATGGAAATAAGATGAAAATTAAAATATTTTTTGTGACGATATTTTGTGTTAGAATTATGAAGGAAAATTTAGTGTAACGAGGTTTATATATGCGCATAATTACTGGCTCGGCCAAGGGATGCAATTTAAAAACACCCAAAGGAATGAATACCCGCCCAACATCTGACAGGGTTAAGGAGTCACTGTTCAGTATTTTGGGTCGCGAGGTCGTAGGCAAGAGAATACTTGATATATTTGCCGGCACCGGGGGACTTGGGCTGGAGGCTCTCAGCCGCGGGGCGGAGCATGCCTGTCTGGTGGATAAGGCTACGGCAGATATTTTGAAATACAATGCGGAGCATACGCATTTGGCGGACAGAACAGAGATTTATAAAGGTGATGTATTTGCCATAATGCAACGTCTTGCCACTCAGGGAAAAGAGTTCGATGTGGTATTTTGTGATCCTCCATATCATTTGGGGCTCTGGGAGAGGGCTCTTTCATGGCTGGATTCCAGTGATATTCTGGCAGATGATGCCCTGATTATTGCAGAAATGGGTGGGGATGAGAATGATATTCCGGAGCTTCCCCACATGAGGCTTTTGAGAAATCAGAAATATGGTAAAACCACCCAGATTTATATTTTTGAATACAAGAAGGCAGGTGCGGACAAATGAGTTCAGCAATTTTTCCAGGCAGCTTTGACCCTGTGACAAACGGTCATCTTGATATAATCAGACGGTCTGCCAAAATATTTGATCGCTTGGTGGTAGGTGTATTTAACAACATCAGAAAGAAGCCATTTCTGCCGGTGGAAGCCAGAGTGGAGGCCTTGAAGGAGGCCGTGAAGGATATGGGAAATGTGGAAGTGGTTTCCTTTGATGGTTTGCTGGCGGATTATATGCTGGAGAACAATATTCAAGTGACTATCCGTGGCCTTCGTTCTGTTACGGATTTTGAGTATGAGCAGGGACAGGCCCAGATAATAAAGAGTATACACCCTGAGCTGGATACCTTTTTTCTGCTGACAAAACCGGAATTGTCCTATGTCAGTTCCTCAGTTATAAGGGAAGTTTACAATTTCGGAGGAGATATTAGCACTTTGGTGCCAGAATCGGTCTTAATAGCTATTGAACATTTTGACAATAAATGATATTCTAATAAGGTAGATTATAATTAAGAAAGTGGGTTTGGGCTCATGGAAATGGAAATAGATAAGATCTTAGAAGAAATTGAGAATTTGGTTGCATCTTCCAATCGAGTTCCATTTTTGGATAAAGTCATGATTGACGATGTGGAGCTGTTTCGTCTGATGGATGTTCTGAGGAGTGAACTTCCTCGTCAGATTCAGGAGGCAGGAGATATTGTCAGTCGTCGTGACGAGATTATCAGTGCAGCGCAGATGGAGGCAGACCGTTTGGTAGAAGGTGCAAAGCGTGAGGCTGACCAGACCATTGAGCGTGCCAATGCTTATGCTCAGAAAGCAGTAGACGAAAACGAGATCGTCGTAAGAGCCAAGGAGCAGGAAAAGGCTATTATGGACCAGACCATGGCTGCAGCTCAGCAGATGAAGGACGAAACTGAGCAGTATGCTACTCAGCTCAGAACCAGTGCTGATGACTATGCCAACCAGATTTTCGATCATGTACTGGAGACCGTGGGTAGTGCATTGCAGGCTGTTCAGGAGGCTAAGGGTCAGCTTAATAATCAGCAGTAATATAGGATATGTTTTGATTAGGATGTCGCAGATGCGGCATCCTTTTTTGGTTTTGACAGAGGTAATTTTGCTTATGGCAAAATTTGAACAATTGCGTTATGTCGAGTCTAAGGCCTCGACGAAACGATGACAGAGGTAATTTTGCTTATGGCAAAATCTGAATAATTGCGTTATGTCGAGTCTAAGGCCTCGACGAAACGATGACAGAGGTAATTTTGCTTATGGCAAAATTTGAACAATTGCGTTATAATAAAGTCAAATAGTCAATTAATCAATTAATTGTATAAGAAGGTGAGCTTATGAGTAATATTGCAGATTTAATTGAAGAATATATCCTGCGTCGGTTGGCAGAACAGCAGAATGGTCAGGTGGAACTGAGGCGTACCGATATAGCAGACGAAATATCCTGTGCGCCATCCCAGATCAGTTATGTGCTGAATACCCGCTTTACTCATGATAAGGGGTTTGCCGTAGAATCCCGCCGTGGACTGGGTGGCTTTATTCGCATAGTGCGGGTACCTTTGCAGAACATCATTTACGAGGACATGATCAGTAAGATTGATGCTGATACGGATCTTATGGAAATAAAAGGCATGGTGCGTTATCTCATTCAGCACCAGATGATTAATTCCCGGGAAGGGGCTTTGGTTATTCAGGCGGCCAATTGCGCCTATGGCAGCATGGACACAAAGGACAGGGTAAATATGCTAAAAACTTTGTTTATAACCCTGGCGGAATTTTCCCGTTAAATTAAAGGTCGTAGGAAAGGGAAAAAGCAGTAATGGCAAAATCAAAGACCATGTTCGTTTGTCAGGAGTGTGGCTATGACACTCCTAAATGGCTGGGAAAGTGTCCCGGCTGCGGTCAATGGAATACATTGGTGGAAGAGGTTATAAAGCCTGATAATACAAAACAGCGGGGACTTAATTTGGGCCTTTCTAATCAGAGCAAGCCTTGTCCCATAAGTGATGTGGTGCTGGAAAAGATGCCCCGTATTACCACCGGATCAGCGGAGCTGGACAGGGTTCTGGGAGGTGGTTTGATTCCAGGCTCCATGGTGCTGATTGTAGGTGATCCTGGTATTGGTAAATCCAGCCTTACTCTCAGAGTGTGTGCCAATGAGGCCAGAGATGGTCGCAAGGTGCTTTATGTCACCGGGGAGGAAAGCGTACAGCAGGTCCGCATGCGTGCTGACCGTATAGATGCTGTTTCGGATTCCTTGATGGTGGTCAGTGAGACTAATCTTGAGGTTATAGAAAAGCATATTTTGGATTTAAAACCGGATGTACTGGTTATTGACTCCATTCAGACCGTATTCCGTCCGGATATTCAAAGTGCTCCGGGCAGCGTGAGCCAGGTGCGTGAATGTGCAGTGGAAATTCTGCGGGTGGCCAAAACTAACGGTATTGCAGCCTTTATTGTGGGCCATGTTACCAAGGACGGAACCCTAGCGGGACCAAGGGTTTTGGAGCATATTGTGGATACGGTGCTTTATTTTGAAGGTGGCAATAATGCGGAATACCGTATGCTGCGGGCCATAAAAAACCGTTTTGGCAGTACCAATGAAATCGGCGTTTTTGAAATGCGTGATGTGGGGCTGGTGGATGTATCGGATGCCTCGAAGCTGTTTTTATCCGAGCGGCAAGACGATAATGGCAGCGTAATCGTTCCAACGGTGGAGGGCACAAGACCTTTGTTGGTGGAGATTCAGGCACTGGTGGCCAAGACACCTTATGTACCACCAAAGAGAATTTCTGATTCTGTGGATTTAAAAAGACTGCAGCTATTGCTGGCGGTTCTTGAAAAGAAGGTTCATCTTGCCATGGGTGCATGTGATGTATTTGTAAAGGCTGCGGGGGGGATCCGCATCGATGAGCCAGCAGCGGATTTAGGGATTTGTGTTGCCATGGCTTCCAGCTTCGCCAGCAGACCCCTTCGTCCAGCCACAGTGGCCTTTGGTGAGGTGGGACTCTCCGGAGAAATTCGAGCTGTAAGTCAGGCCGAAAACAGAGTTCGGGAGGCAAAACGCCTTGGCTTCAAGAGTATCGTATTGCCTCAGAAAAATTATGAGCAGCTTTTGGCTGATAAAAAGTTTACGGATATGACACTTTACGGAGTATCAAATATAACGGAAGCATTATCAAGCGCTATGCCAAGGTAGCAAATAGGTATGGAGAAACGACACAGGGAATTAATTGCCCCTGTGTCGTTTCTTGACATATTTTTTTTTATATGATAAAATTCATTCTTTTTTATTGACGAAATTTTTGGTATAATTTTACATGTAGAGATGTCAATAGGGGGTGAATGTTTGCTGCAGATTGGTGACCGGGTAGTGTACCCGATGCATGGTGCTGGAGAAATCACCGGCATTGAAGAGTACGATGTTATGGGGCAAGGGCAGCTGAAGTCGTATTATGTCCTGGAGATGCCCATCGGCGGAATGAGAATTATGCTTCCTGCTGATAATATTGACAAGGTTGGTTTGCGAGAGGTAAGCCCGACGGACATGGTGGATAGGATCGAAGAAGTGCTGAAGGGTGACCCTGTCAAGGCTGTAGGAAGCTGGAATAAAAGGTTTCATGCAAACTTAAACCGCTTAAAGACTGGTGATATTTTGGAAGTAGCCGCTGTTCTCCGTAATCTTGCCCTTCAGGACAGGATTAAAAAAATATCCAGCGGTGAACGACGCCTATTGGATACGGCGAAGCAAATTTTTTTAACGGAAATGGTATATGTCCTGGATGGCACCATGGAGACGACTGAAGCATGGCTTCAGAAAATGCTAGAGCGTGATAATTGATTATTATGGTTGCAATGGAAAGTTTAAGGCTGCACTGCCATAGCGTTGGGTAATGGTATCGCAGCCACTTTTCATTTTATATTAGTAAGTATGAAAGGGGGTGAGAGAGATGTTAGAGAAGGTTTTAAGAGTATTTGTTGTGGCACTGCTGGCTATTATCGGCGGTATAGCTATGCATATTGCCAGCCCGTTTTTGACGGAGCTTATCAGCACAGAGGTATTAAAGAGCGAGCTGGGACTTTTCAAGATGACAGCGGCTCATCTTATTTTCCTCGTATTGGGTATTGCAGCAGGCGCAGCAATAGGTTATTCCACATCACCTTATTTTGCTTCCAAGCTTCAGAGATTTTCAGTCTGGGTTGAGGGACAGCTTAACAAAATGCCATTGCATGATGTTATAGCCGGACTTATTGGCCTGGCAATAGGACTTATAATTGCTAATTTATTAGGTATAGCATTTTCAAAGATACCGGTTGTAGGGGATTACATTCCTGGTATCTTCAGCATTGTTTTTGGTTATTTAGGAATTCATATCGTTATACGCAAGCAGAAGGAATTAGGTGACCTTATTGGCAAAATCCCAAGATTTTTCAGGGAAACCAGCCAGCATGTGGACCAGAATGGCAGTAAGAAGAAGGTTAAGGGAGCAGAGCTTGAAGCTATAAAGGAATTCGCTTCATCCAAGATTCCCTGCAAGCTCCTTGATACCAGCGTTATCATTGACGGGCGCATTGCAGATATTTGCCGCACTGGCTTTATCGACGGCAAGCTGCTGATTCCGGTTTTTGTGCTGGAGGAATTACAGCATATTGCTGATATGTCAGATTCCCTTAAGCGGGTTCGTGGAAGACGGGGACTGGATATTTTACAGCAGCTTCAAAATGAGTTTGGCTCCCAGGTGGAAATTGTAAATCATGATTTTGATGATATTACAGAGGTGGATTCCAAGCTGGTGGAGCTGGGGCAGCTTACTGGGGGAAAAATCATAACCAATGATTATAACCTTAATAAGGTGGCAGAGCTTAGAGGCGTTTCCGTTCTTAATATCAACGAGCTGTCAAATGCCATAAAGCCAGTGGCTATTCCTGGTGAGAGCATGAAGGTGCAGATTGTCCGTGAAGGAAAGGAACAGGGGCAGGGTGTGGCCTACTTGGAGGATGGTACCATGATCGTGGTGGAAAATGGTCGTCGGTTCATCAACGAAAACATTACGGTGGAGGTTACCTCTGCCTTGCAGACCGCTGCTGGCAGAATGATTTTTGCCAAACCGGTGGTTTGATTGTTGTTTGAGTTTAAAGACTAAAGGTTTAGGGCTCCTTTGGAGACCTTTTCTGATATTTCGATAATTTCTGGAGGTCCTATGGTTACAGTTATTTTTCCTGCCGCCGGCAAGGGAAGCAGAATGCAGGCCGGCATGAATAAGGTGTTTATGCCATTGGGGGGTGTTCCTATACTCATAAGAACCCTTTTTCAGTATTCCGGTTGCGCTGAAATCGACCAGATGGTGGTTGTTGTGGCTGCTGCAGAGGTGGATTTTGTGGAATCCGTATTGAGTAAGGTCCATGGTTTGAAGCCATATAAAGTTGTGGCGGGAGGCAGTGAACGGCAATATTCCGTATTGAATGGCATTAAAAGCGTCAATGGAAGTGATGATGATATTATTTTAGTACATGATGCAGCCCGTCCCCTTATCAGTCACGAAACCATAACTGCAGTAATTGATGGTGTCAAAAAATATGGTGGCGTAATTGCTGCGGTGGCTGCTAAGAATACAATTAAGGTTTGTGATGGTGAAGGTGTGGTCAAGGAAACTCCGGACCGTTCTACCCTGTGGGAAATACAGACCCCTCAGGGCTTTACAAGAAAGATTCTTTTGGAGGCCAATGACAGAGCCCAGGCAGATGGCTTCCTGGGCACAGATGATGCCAGTCTGGTGGAGCGTATTGGTTATCCGGTTCATATAGTAAAAAGCGATTACAGAAATATAAAGATTACCACACCGGAGGATATAATTATCGGTGAGGCCTTTATTAATAATCAGGGGCAAAACCCATTAATTGAAGAAAATAACCGTGTTATGGTTGAAATAAATGATTTAATCAAGGATTGCTGGCAATAGGAGGCGGTTTTATGACAAGATTTGGTATGGGCTATGATGTTCATCAGCTTACTGAAAATAGAAAACTTATTATGGGCGGCGTAGAGATTCCTTTTGAAAAAGGATTGTTAGGACATTCTGATGCGGATGTACTGCTTCACGCTATTTCGGATGCTCTTTTGGGGGCGGCGGCTCTGGGGGATATTGGTAAGCATTTCCCGGATACGGATGACCGTTACAAGGGTATATCCAGCATTATTCTTTTGGAGCATGTAGGCAAGCTGTTGAAGGAAAAGGGGTATTCCGTGGGCAATGTGGATGCCACCATTGTGGCCCAGCGTCCGAAGATGCTGCCACACATTCCACAGATGCGGGAAAACATTGCCAAAGCCCTGAATGTGGATGTGGACAGAATCAATGTAAAGGCCACCACTGAGGAGCATCTTGGCTTTACTGGCAAAGGACAGGGTATTTCCTCTTACGCAGTTGCAGGAATAGAGGGCTAATGATAAAATGAAACTTATTCAGTTGAATTTACCCATCAAAGGAGTATATATAGGTTATGTTGAAAGTTTATAATACCTTAACACGCAAGAAAGAAGAGTTTGTTCCACAGGAGCCTGGCAAGGTGGGCATGTATGTCTGTGGCGTAACTCCTTATAACTACCCTCATATTGGTAACGCCCGTCCCTTTGTGACTTGGGATGTTATTAAGCGTTACTTGAGAAATCGTGGTTTTGAGGTAAAGCACATTCAGAACTTTACTGATATGGATGACAAAATTATCAAGGCTGCCAATACTGAGGGCGTTTCTTGGGAGACCATTACCGAGCGTTATATTGATGGCTACTTTAAGTCCATTGATGCCCTTAATGTTCAGCGTGCAGACCTCTATCCTAAGGTAACCGAGCATATTCCTGATATTATCAATATGGTTCAGCGTATTATTGACAATGGCTTTGGTTATGTTATCGATGGGGATGTGTACTTCAGCGTGGAGAAGTTCCCTGAATATGGCAAGCTCTCCGGCCGCAAGCTGGAGGACATGCAGGCGGGAGCCAGAGTAGAGGTGGACAGCCGCAAACATAATCCAATGGATTTCGCCCTTTGGAAGTCTGCAAAGCCAGGGGAACCATTCTGGGAAAGCCCATGGGGCAAGGGGCGTCCAGGCTGGCATATTGAGTGCTCCACCATGTCTCTAAAGTACCTTGGGGAAACCTTTGATTTCCATGGTGGTGGCAGTGACCTTATTTTCCCTCACCATGAGAATGAGATAGCCCAGTCCCAGTGCTGCTGCGGTGATTACAAGAGCTTTGCCCAGTATTGGCTTCACAATGGCTTTATTACCATTGATAATGAGAAGATGAGTAAGTCCTTGAATAACTTTATTACGGTACCAGATATTTTGAAGCAGTATCCTGGTGAGGTTGTGCGTTTCTTCATTCTGCGTACCCATTACAGAAGTCCGTTGGATTTCAGTGAGGAGCGCATTAAGGAAGCCCAGGCCGGACTTTTGCGTCTAAAGAATGCCTTTGACCTTGGTAATGAGGTGCTGGAGAAGGTTGGCAATACAGAAAAGGATACCCAGCTGGAGGAAATTGCTGAAAAGGCCATGGCTGACTTCTATGAGGCCATGGATGATGACTTCAATACCGCTCTGGCTATTGGCTATATGTTTACATTGTCCAAGGAAATCAATACCTATGCCAATAATGTAATCAACAAGGGCACTGATTTTGATGCTGTTCACTTTGGCAAGCTTATGCAGGTTTATAAGGATATGGCAGCTGTAATTGGTATTTTTGAAAGCTCCCTTGAAATGACTGAAGCTGATAACGGGACTGGTATTTCTGCAGAGGAAATCGAGGCACTGATTGCTGAAAGAGCTGAGGCCAAGAAAAACAAGAACTGGGGCCGTGCAGATGAAATTCGCGACAGTCTGAAGGCTCAGGGCATTATTCTTGAGGATTCTGCAGCCGGAACCAAGTGGAAGAAAGCGTAAAATATGACATTTGAACATTTAAAGAAACTTGTTGATATGATGTTCGTGGATGATGGCAATGGTGGTGTACAGCAGAGATATGACGCTGTGGATCCCAAGAGTCTTAATCCTTTGGTACTGGCCTATATAGGGGATGCCTATTTTCATCTGTTTGTAAGAGGTCGCATCCTTTCCTATGAGCAGAGCAAGGTGCAGGTGTTGCATCAGTTCAGCGCCCAGATGGTATCTGCTGTGTGGCAGGATAAGGCGTATCGTGGCATAGAACATATGCTGACAGAGGAAGAAATTGCTGTCTACAAGCGTGGTCGCAATGCAAAGAGCCATGCCCCAAGAAGTGCCAGCGTGGCCCAGTATCATTCCAGTACGGGCTTTGAGGCTTTATTAGGGTATCTGTATCTCATGGAAAGAAGCGAGCGCCTTTATGCTCTGGCGGAGGAATCCTTCAAGATTATTTCCAAGGCCATGATGGATGAAATATCAAATAAAAAATAATTTTTTTGTGTATATATTAATGGAGAAAACATTATGATAAAGGTTAAATTATTGGAGCATACTCCTGAACCAGAACGCGTTGTGGCCATGTCTGCAAGACTTTGCTATTCTGCCTCCGGCGCTGAGGAGCTGGCAGAGCGAATGACTGATGAGCAGGTTCAGAAGCTGCTGGCCAAGATTATTAAAATGGGTCATGCCTCCACTATGGAGCATGTTTCTTTTACTTTTGGCATTGAAGGTGTTTCCCGTGTACTGACCCATCAGCTGGTTCGCCATCGTCTGGCATCCTATAGCCAGCAGTCCCAGCGTTATGTGGCTGAGCATGATTTCGAATATATTCTGCCACCAAGTATTGAGGAAAAGCCTGAGGCCAAAGAGCGTTTTCAGACTCTTATGGATGATATTCAGAAAGCGTATAATGAGCTGGCTGATATGGGGATTCCTAAGGAGGATGCCAGATATGTGCTGGCAAATGCCACTGAAACCAAGATCGTGGTAACCATGAATGCCCGTTCTTTGATGCACTTCTTTAATTTGCGCTGCTGTAACCGTGCCCAGTGGGAAATTCGCGAACTGGCTTATAAGATGCTGGAACAGGCGAAGAAGGTTGCACCGCTTCTGTTTAAAAATGCAGGAGCCTCCTGTGTGGCTACTGGCCATTGCCCTGAGGGTGCCATGACCTGTGGTAAATTTGCTGAAATGATAAAGATGAGAGAAGACTGATATGGATAATAAAAAAAGTCCTGAACGAGAAATGCCCGAGGATATGGTGGCTGGACGCAATGCGGTTATGGAAGCATTAAAGGGCAGTCGCAGCGTCAATAAAATTATGGTGGCCAAGGGCAGCAATGAAGGCTCCATTAAGGAAATAATTGCTGTGGCCAAGGAGAAGGGCGTTAATATTATGTACATGGAGCGTAGTAAAATTGACTCCATGGCCCGGGGAATCCGTCATCAGGGTGTACTGGCCCAGGTGGCACCAGTTCAGTATGTGGAGCTGGAGGATATCCTACAGATTGCCCGGGATAAGAATGAGCCTCCATTTATCCTGTTATTGGATGAGCTGGAGGACCCGCATAATTTGGGAGCTCTCCTTCGTACTGCTGATGCAGCCGGTGTTCATGGGGTGCTGATTCCTAAAAGGCGTAGTGTGCCTTTGTCTGCAACTGTGGCCAAAACCTCTGCCGGTGCAGTGGAATATGTGCCAGTAGCCCGTATTGGAAATATGGTGCAGACTATTCGCCGTTTAAAGGATGAGGGGCTGTGGGTAGCTGCTGCGGATATGGATGGCACTGACTATTATGAGGCTGATATGACAGGACCGTTGTTATTGATCGTGGGCAGTGAGGGCCATGGTGTTGGCCGTCTTGTAAAGGAACAGTGCGACTTTGTTGTGCGTATACCAATGATGGGAAAAATCAATTCCCTGAATGCATCTGTGGCAGGCTCAATTCTCATGTATGAAGCCATGAAGCAGAGAATTCAAAGGGGCTAGCTATAATGAAGAAAAAGCCAAGAGAATATTATATTATTGATGGCTATAATGTAATCAATTCCTGGCCGGAGCTTATGAAGTTGAGAAATAATCTGGCTGAGGCCCGGGATACCCTTATTCGGCTTTTGTCAGAATATGGTGCTTACGAACGCTATGAGATGATAGTGGTTTTTGATGCTCTTTTTACTGATTCGGAGGAGCATGTGGAAAAGGTTCATGATCATTTTATGGTGGTATATACAGGCAAGGGGGAAACTGCCGACAGCTACATCGAGCGTAATGCCTATGATTATGTCCGTATGGGCAAGGAGGTTCATGTTGTAACCTCCGACGGGGCGGAGCAGTCGGTTATTTTGGGGGCCGGAGCCTATCGCCATCCATCCAAGGAGTTTCATCGTATCCTAAAACGGGCCAAGAAGGAAATGCGGCATGAATATCTGAACAAGCCGGTTTTTCCCGTTTCCCGCAATGAAATCAGCAGCCATCTTGATGCTGATACTCTGGCGAAACTGGATGCACTTCGTAAAATGAAATAGGCGAAATAAATATCAATTATAGTATAAGTTGGGGAAATAGTTGTAACCCTTGATTATTTTTTTGTTGGGCTGTATAATCAATTTGTGGACTGTATATAAAATATACGAAACAGTCTGACAGTTTATAGGGGGCAGGGGCTTAATGGAAAACAGCTTGTTGACCTGGGATGAATCCTTTGACGATTACATTGATCTTCCCGATGAAGATGTGATAGTAAAAATACAGGATGATCAGGATGGCGTAGCCATGGATTATCTTATTAATAAGTACAGAAATTTCGTTAGAGCCAAGGCGCGTTCTTATTTCCTTATTGGTGCTGACAGAGAGGATATTATCCAGGAAGGCATGATTGGTCTTTATAAAGCCATCAGGGATTTCCGTAATGATAAGCTGTCTTCATTCAGGGCTTTTGCTGAGTTGTGCGTTACCCGTCAGATTATTACTGCCATTAAAACTGCCACCAGACAGAAGCATATTCCGCTGAACTCCTATATTTCTTTAAATAAACCAATTTATGATGAGGACTCTGACCGCACATTGCTTGATGTGTTGTCTGGCGCCAAGGTAACCGACCCTGAGGAGCTGGTTATCAGCCGTGAGGAGTTTATTGATATTGAGGCCAAGATGGAGGACATCCTTTCCGATTTGGAGTGGTGTGTTCTTATGGCTTATCTTGATGGAAAGTCTTATCAGGAAATAGCGTTGGACCTGGACCGTCATGTTAAATCCATAGATAATGCTTTGCAGCGTGTTAAGCGCAAGCTGGAACGCTATATGGAAATGAACGGCAACGAAGTGGATATTGGAACTATATACAAGGGACTTACGACAATTAAGCGTAGGGGCCGTGTTTTCTCTGAGATTAAAAAAGGAGAAGGGGTGCAGTGATGCGCCTCTTTTTTAATATCTATAAATAATTTTTATAACGCCATTGTTAAAATTTTTCTTTCGTGGAAAGAAAAATATACCATATAGCATTTCAACGAGGTGATAAAAAATAAACCGAGTTATCATATTATTTAAAGGGGGATAATTCACATGTATAAAGGGCTTTACAGGGTGCCTTCTGGTTGACAAGTTTACAATTAGTATATTATACTCTTTATTAATGGCGTTTATTGTAACATAAATGTAACCTTCACAAGATACATATATGCTAAAAACGCATAAAGGGGTTAAGGAGGGGTTTTTATGGATGGTTATGCAACACTGGGAATTTTTTTCATCATGGCTTTGGGCTTTCCTATTGCACCTATTATTATTGCCAATATTATTCAGCCTAAGCAGCCAACCAATGAAAAAGACATTCCATATGAATGTGGTGTAAATACCATTGGAAAGAACAATGTGCAGTTTCATATAGGCTATTTTATGTACGCACTTGTCTTTCTGCTGTTTGATGTTGAGACAGTATTCCTTTATCCATGGGCTGTGAAATACAGCCAGCTGGGCCTTTTTGCACTGGTTGAAATGCTGGTGTTTGTGGGGATATTAACAATAGGTCTCTGGTATGCGTGGAAGAAGGGGGCGCTCTCATGGAAATAGTAGATATTGTGCCACCTGAGCTGAAAAACAATGTTATTGTTACCAGCGTGGATGCACTTTTTAAGTGGGGTAAATCCAACTCCATATGGCCATTGTCATCTGGTCTGGCCTGCTGCTCCATTGAAATGATGTGTGCAGCTGCTTCCAGATTTGATTTGGCCCGTTTTGGCTACGAGGTATTTCGTTCCTGTCCTCGTCAGTCTGATCTTCTTATTGTTGCAGGAACCTTAACATGGAAAATGACACCGCCGCTTATTCGTCTTTATGAGGAGATGCCGGAGCCAAAGTATGTCATTGCCATGGGCAACTGCAATATAGGTGGTGGACCTTTCGCAGATTCCTATTCTGTGGTTACGGGGCTGGATAAGATTATGCCGGTGGATGTATATCTGCCGGGTTGTCCTCCAAGACCAGAGGCTCTTATTGATGCCATGCTTAAGCTGAAAAAGCTCATTCGTCATCCTGAGCTGGGCCGCGATGCCGCGGATGCCAAGGCTCTCAGCAGAGCTAATCTGGAGCTGATGACCCGTCCTGTATGCAATGTGGAAGAGAGGGCGGAATAGTATGGGAACTTATTTTGAATTAGACAAGCTGGAGCTGCTGAAAGCTCAGTTTGATACAGCTGAATACGATGCAGAGCAGGCGGAACCGGCTCTGTATATTGGTAAGGAGCAGCTCCTTGATTTGATGCGTATGTTAAGGGAAACTCCTACCTACTCCTTCGACCGTATGGGTATGCTTACGGCGGTGGATTATAAGGAATATATTGAAATGGTATATAGCCTTTATTCCCGTCGTTATGACAAGTGGGTTACGGTAAAGGTAAAGCTTGACAGGGATAACCCGGAGGTGGAATCCATGACTCAGATTTGGGAAGGCACCAATTTTGAGGAAAGGGAGACCTATGATCTCATGGGTGTTAAGTTTCTGCATCATCCGGATCTTCGCCGTATTTTGATGCCGGATAACTATGAGGCACATCCTCTCAGAAAGGACTTTGTACCTCTGGAGCCTAGAATCGAAGGAGGGGTGCTGACATGGCACAAACAGAGAAGTATGTCTTAAACATGGGACCTCAGCATCCAAGTACCCATGGTGTACTTCAGGTTCAGGTGGAGCTTGACGGTGAGAATATCGTTGGCGCAAAGCCTGTAATGGGTTACCTCCATCGTGGTATTGAAAAGCTGATGGAATCCCGCACTTATGTGCAGTGTGTACCATTTACCGACAGACTGGATTATGTGTCTGCCATGAACAATAACCTTGGTTTTTGTATGGCTGTGGAAAAGCTGGCGGGAATTGAGGTGCCTGAGAGGGCAGAGTATATAAGGGTAATTTGTGCTGAGTTGAACAGAATAGCCAGCCATCATGTATTTATCGGGTCCTTGACCAATGACCTTGGTTCTGCCACCGGTATGATTTACGCCTTCCGTGACAGAGAAAAGATTCTGGATTTATTTAATATTATCTGTGGTGCCCGCATGACAGCCCATTACATTCGTATTGGCGGTGTGGCAGCTGATGCCCAGGACGAATTTTTAAGGGATACCCAAAAGTTTATTGATTATGTGCCGGAAATGCTGGATGAGTACAATAAATTGTTCAGTGGCAATGAAATTTTCCAGGCCCGTATGAAAAAGACTTCTATTATAACTAAGGAAATGGCCCTTAAGTTTGGCATGTCCGGTCCAAATATCAGAGCCAGCGGCGTGGATTACGATATTCGTAAGATTGATAAGTATGGCGCTTATGGCAAGTTTGATTTTGAAGTACCTTTGGGCAAGCGTGGCGATAACTGGGATCGTTATATGATCCGCATGAAGGAAATTGCTGAAAGTGCAAAGATTATTCAGCAGGCCCTGGATAATATGCCGGAGGGACCTTATATGGCCAAGGTGCCAAAGGTTCTGCGCCCACCTAAGGGAGATGCATATCATCGTGTGGAGAATACCCGCGGTGAGCTTGGCTTCTATATTGTAAGTGATGGCTCCACCAAGCCGTACCGTGTTCACATTCGTCGTCCATCCTTTGTAAATCTTCAGGCTTTGGACACCATGTGCAAGGGAATGTTGCTGGCTGATGCCGTTACAGCATTCGCTACCATTGACCCTCTCATGGGTGAGGTAGATTGTTAATACAGATAGGCAGGTGGAAATATGCATAGTGGAATTCTTTACTCTTTGGGACAGTCCCTTAGAGAAATTCTATCGTCATTAATAGGTGTTCCTATTTTAGTAGATCTTCTTATGACGATAATATGCGCAACAATTCTCCTTTTGATTATGGCTACCTCAGCCTTGGTATTCACCCTTGGAGAAAGAAAAATCTGCGCATTTATCCAGGTCCGTATTGGACCAAACCGGGTAGGTCCCGGCGGTTTGCTTCAGTCTGTGGCAGATATGCTTAAGCTGATGGACAAGGAGGACATCGTTCCCCGTGGCATTGACAAGTGGCTTTGGGTATTATCCCCAATCCTTCTGCTGGTGCCATCTGCATTGATTTATGCCTTCTTCCCATTTGATGATGGTGTTATTTTGGCAGATGTTAATGTGGGATTGTTCCTGCTTATTGCCATTACTTCCCAGACCGTGTTGCCATTCCTCATGGGCGGTTATGCATCCAACAGTAAGTATTCTCTTATAGGTGGTATGCGTACTGTGGCTCAGATGCTGGGCTATGAGGTACCTATGGTATTTGCCCTTATGGGGATTGTAATGATTACTGGTTCTTTGAAAATGAGTGCTATTGTGGAGGCCCAGAGCGATGTTTGGTTTATCGTGCTGCAGCCTTTGGCATTCCTCATTTATATTATTACTGCTCTCGTAGAGAGTAACCGTCCTCCGTTCAACATTGTAGAGGGTGAGTCTGAGATTATTGCCGGTCCGTTTACGGAGTACACTGGTATGCGCTGGGCATTGTTTTTCCTGGCAGAATTCTCAAATCTCATGTGCATCGGTATTTTAACCACCACCCTGTTCCTGGGAGGCTGGCATGGACCAGATTTCCTGCCGGGATTCTGTTGGTTCTGGATTAAAACTTTTTTATGCGTACTGTTTTATCAGTGGGTGGGCTGGACCTTCCCTCGTGCCAGAGTGGACAGCATGCTGTCCTTCGGCTGGAAGGTACTGCTGCCAATCGCCCTCATTAATGTACTGCTGACCGGTGTTGGTATCTATGTTTACAATGTAATGTGATAGGAGGCTTCATTATGTGGGGCAAAGGACTTATTACAGGAATGAAGGTTACCTGGGGCCACTGGTTTGGCAAGAAGGAAACCGTTTATTATCCTGAAGAAAAGCTGCCAATGACTGAACGCTTCCGTGGTGGTCATTTGGCATTTGATGAGAAAAAATGTATCGGCTGCAAGCTGTGTGCCATAGGCTGTCCAAATGCGGCACTGGATCTTACCGTGTCCGTGGATGAGGACAAAAAGCGTCATATGGAAGCCTATGTACATCAGATTGGCCGTTGTATGTATTGTGATTTATGTATTGAGGCATGTCCTACCAAGGCAATTACTTGGGATAAGAACTATGAATTCGCTTCTTATTTCAAGGAGGACATGACCTATGATGCATTGGTTGAGGCACGGAACAGGAGGGGTGATGATGAACGAAATGATTAGTACCCTGGTGTTCTATGTTTTGGCCATGGTAATTTTGGGCACAGCCTTAGGCGTTGTAATGAGCCGTAATCTGGTTCACAGTGCACTCCTGATGACAGCCTGCTTTATCGGTGTTGGTATGTTGTTCTTCTATCTGGATGCCGATTTCCTTGGGGCCATGGAATTTATGCTGTACTCCGGTGGTGTAGCGATTCTGGTGGTAATGGGTGTCATGCTTACCAAGCGTCATGACGGGCCTCCGGGCAATCCATTTAATAACAACACACTCCTGGCCTTGGGCGGTGCAGGATTGTTTGTAATTATTATGATCGGTGTGGTTATTTCTACAACAACTCCTGCCGGTGGATATGTTTCTCCTGATACCGTCAACGAACTGGCGGATATGATGCTGAACAAGTATATCCTGCCGTTTGAAATTGCAGCAACGCTGCTGCTGGCTGCTCTTGTGGGAGCAATTATCTTGGCGAAGGGAGATGGAGAAGCATGAGTATCGGATTAGGTCATTGCCTGCTCCTGGCTGCAATGCTGTTTTCCATTGGCCTTTACGGAGCGCTGGCAAAGCGCAATATAATTGCAGTTCTCATGGGTATTGAGCTTATGCTTAATGCCGTAAATATCAATTTTGTTGCCTTTAACCGTTTTACTCCCGTTTCTGATCTGACTGGTCAGCTGATGACAGTTTTTGCCATCACTGTGGGTGTAGCCGAGGTGGCAATTGGTGTGGCACTGGCTTATCGTATCTACAATGACAGATTAACTATCAATGTGGATGAGCTGGATAATATGAAGGGATAAGGGGGAGTTTAAGATGTTTTATGATTTTGCACTTGAACATGCCTGGCTGATTCCTTTATTACCGGCAATGGCCTTTGTCATTATTGGCATGATAACCCGTTCCTATGGAAAGCTGTCTGCAGGCATTGCTGTTTGCATGAGCTTTATCAGCTTCTTGCTTTCCTCCGGTGTTACTTATGCTTTGGTAAATTATGGGATCAGTGTTGAGCAGCCTTTTGTGCAGCAGTTGAACTGGATGCATATTGGCAGCGTCAGCATTTCCATGGGCGTTCTTATTGATCCGCTGACAGCCATGATGCTGATGGTGGTTTCCACAGTATCATTGCTGGTTCAGATATATTCTGTGGGATATATGAAAGGGGATAAGGGCTATGGACGGTTCTTCGCCTTCCTTTCACTGTTTGCCGCTTCCATGCTGGGACTGGTATTGGCAGTAAACTTCCTTCAGATGTATGTGTTCTGGGAGCTGGTTGGTCTTTGCTCCTATCTGTTAATTGGATTCTATTATTACAAGGTTTCTGCAAGGGAAGCTGCCAAGAAGGCCTTTATGACCACCCGCGTGGGTGATTTTGGCCTGCTCCTTGGTATTCTCCTGTTACAGATTAATTTTGGTACCCTTGATTTCATGGAGCTTAGGGAGATTATCCCAGCTTACATTTCTGTGGCTGGTACTGGCATGATGACTGTTATCGCTTTGCTGGTATTTGTTGGTCCTATCGGTAAATCCGGTCAGTTCCCGCTCCATGTGTGGTTGCCGGATGCCATGGAGGGTCCTACTCCTGTATCCGCACTGATTCATGCAGCAACCATGGTTGTTGCCGGTGTGTATTTGGTAGGACGCGCCTTCTTCATGTTCACTGAGTTGCCTTGCGTTATGAATGTTATCGCCTGGGTGGGCGGCTTTACAGCCTTCTTTGCTGCCAGCATAGCCTTTACCCAGACAGCCATAAAGCGTATTTTGGCATATTCTACTATAAGTCAGCTGGGCTACATGATGTTGGCTCTGGGTGTTGGTTCCCTTACCGCATCCTTCTTCCACTTAATGACCCATGCTTTCTTCAAAGCCCTGTTGTTCCTCTGTGCAGGTGCTGTAATGCACGCCATGGCGGACGAGGCAAATATCTTCAAGATGGGCGGCCTCAGAAAGAAGATGCCGATAACCTTTGCCACCATGACCATTGGTGTGTTGGCAATTGCCGGCATTCCGCCTTTCGCAGGCTTCTTCTCCAAGGATGAAATTCTCCTGGCTGCTGCCCAGGTGAGCACACCTCTTTATGTACTGGCTACTTTAACAGCCTTTATGACAGCCTTCTATATGGCCCGTCTGCTGTTTGTAACCTTCTGTGCTGACCCAGCCGACCAGGAATCCTACGACCATGCCCATGAACCTTCCAAGTTCATGCTGTTCCCACTGATTGTGTTGGCCGCACTAGCAGTTGTCAGCGGTCTCTGGGGTCATTTGGAAGGCTTTGGGGAGTGGGTACGCTTCGGCCATCCTCATGAAGCCGGCATTGATATGACTATTGCCGTTTCATCCACAATTCTTTCCTTCATTGCCTTCGGTATTGCCTGGAACATTTATGTGGCCAAGCGCTGGAGCTCTGATACCATTGCGGAGAAGACGGGCATTCTTTACAAGTTAAGCTATAACAAATTCTATATTGACGAAATCTACGAAGCCCTTATCAAGGTGTTTGTAGATGGCGTTGCCAAGGTATTCTACTGGATTGACATTTACATCGTTGATGGTATCGTCAATGGTTTGGCTCATCTGGTGGGAGGCATCAGCTGGATTTTAAGCAAGGCACAAAACGGACAGGCCCAGCATTATTCCGGAGTCTTTATCTGTGGCGTGGTAATCCTTGTAGCTTATAGCCTCTACTATTTGGCAGTTCTGGGAGGTGCATTGTAATGACTAGCTTTCCTTTGTTATCAGCAGTCCTGCTGGCACCTATCTGTGCTGCTGTAATTCTGTGCTTTGTCTCTCCAAAGGCAGCACAGTCCGTAAGGGTTATCGCCGCTTCAGCCATGACTGTGGCATTGGCTCTTACCCTGTATGCTTTCTTCAACTATGATATGACAGCGGGGGGCATGCAGTTTACTGAAAGTATTCCCTGGATTAAGGATTTGGGAGTTCACTACGCATTGGGCGTAGATGGTATTTCCCTTCCAATGCTGCTGTTGACTGATCTCATCGGTTTGGCGGCAGTGTACAGCTCCTGGAATATTACAAATCGTCCAAAAGAGTTCTACATTCTGCTGATGATTCTCATTGCAGGTGTTACGGGTACATTTATCGCAACAGATTTGTTTATATTCCTCCTTTGCTATGAGGTAGTGGTTATTCCTATCTACATCATGGTAATAATTTGGGGCTCCACCAAGAGAGTTTCCAAGGAATATGCCGGTATGAAGCTCACCATCTACCTTTTGATGGGATCTGCCTTTATGCTGGTAGGTGTAGTTGCCCTTTACCTCACTGTGGGTGATGTGGTTGGCTTCAGAACCTTTGATATGCAGGCTTTGGCTGTGGCAGGACAGAACGGGCTTCTCAGCGAGGAGTTCCAGATTTTTGCATTCCTGCTGCTCCTCCTGGGCTTTGGTTCACTGCTTTCCATGTTCCCATTCCACAGCTGGTCTCCAGACGGTTACGCTGGTGCACCAACTGCGGTTTCCATGATTCATGCCGGTGTACTTAAGAAAATCGGTGGTTATGGTCTTATCCGTCTTGGACTTCTGGTGCTTCCATTGGGTGCCAGATTCTGGGCTCCGGTTATTGCGGCTTTGGCCATTATAAATGTAATGTACGCCGCATATATAGCACTTGCTCAAAAGGATTTGAAGTATGTAATCGGTTATTCCTCCGTATCACACATGGGTTATGTTCTTCTTGGTTTCGCCTGCCTTAATGTGGTATCGGTAAGCGGTGCTGTGGCCAACATGGTGGCGCATGGTGTAATGAGTGCCCTGTTCTTCTCCATGATTGGTTTTGTGTATGAAAAGACTCACATGAGAAGCGTGACTGAGCTCCGTGGCTTGGCTCATCAGATGCCTCGTGTAGCCACCGGATTTATGCTGGCTGGTATGGCATCTTTGGGTCTCCCAGGTCTCATCGGCTTTATTCCGGAGTTTACAATTTTCGTTGGTTCCTTTAGTGTATATCCTGCTTTTGCCATTTTGGCAATTTCCGGTATTATATTCACCGCCCTTTACACCCTGCGTGTATTGGCAAAGGTGCTGTTTGGACCAAGGGATTCCAAGTTTGACAGATATAAGGATGCCAGAGGCGTGGAGATGATGCCACTGGTAATTCTGGGTATTGCATTGGTTGGCTTTGGTATATTCCCACAGGTTCTCATGGGAATGGTTGGTTCCGGCACGGAACAGCTTATGCCATTGCTTGACCGTATTGCGGAAGTGCCTGGGTTCATAGGAGGGATCAGATAATGAATTTTGAAGCTATTAGTACAGAAATTTTCATTTTGGTCCTGAGCCTTTTTGCTATTGTTATGGACCTGGTATTACCTAAGAATGAGTCCCGCAAGAGCATTGGCGGGGTTCTGGTATTTGCCCTCACGGGATGGGTTCTCTACATGTTTTCCATGTATACCCCAGAGGCTGCTGTGGCTGACGGTTCAGCAAACACCAGATATTTCATGGATATGATGTATATCGTGGATAACTATTCACTGTTCTTTAAGCAGCTCTTTATGGTTGCCACTATATTTACATTGCTGTTTTCCATGGATTATATGCAGACGGTGCTTCGCTATAAGGGTGAGTTTTATGCTCTCCTGATGACAGCACTTTTGGGTATGTGCGTACTGGCTTCTGCCAATGACTTCCTGACTGCATTCATTGGTTTGGAGCTTATGACCATTTCCTTCTACATTTTGGTTGGTGCAAGGATTTCTTCCGTAAATTCCTCTGAGGCTGCTGTAAAGTATTTGGTTGTTGGTTCAGTATCCACAGCTATTATGCTCTATGGTATCAGTCTGATATATGGTTCCACCGGAACGGTTCAGTTCTATGAGATGTTCCGTAACCAGCACCTGTTTACAACTGCAGGGTTGGCGGGAGCTACCATGATTATGATCGGCTTCTTCTTCAAGCTGTCAGTCATTCCGTTCCACATGTGGGCACCTGATGTATATCAGGGGGCACCAACTCCAATAACTGCAATGCTGGCCATGGGTTCCAAGGCTGCGGGGATTGCGGCGTTTATGCGGGTAATCTATGTGGCCTTCCCATTGATTGGCTTCTACTGGCTGCCAATTTTGGCAGTACTGTCTGCAGTATGTATGATTGGTGGTAACATTATGGCTATCCGTCAGAATGATGTGAAGCGTATGCTGGCATATTCTTCCATTGCCCAGGCAGGCTATATGATGGTGGGTATGGTATCTGCGGATTATCCTGGCATGAAGGCTGTTATGTTCTATGGTATGTTGTATGTATTTGCCAATGTGGGTGCCTTCACGGCCCTTTCAGTGGTGGAACAGCAGCGTGGGGGATCAGATTACAAGTCTTTGGCCGGTCTTGCCAAATCAGCTCCAGTTTTGGCGGCTGTAATGACCATTTCCCTGCTGTCCATGGCTGGTATTCCACCTACAGCAGGCTTTGCCGGTAAGCTGTATCTCTTTACATCTGTTGTAAATCAGGGCTATCTGTGGCTGGCATTTGTGGGCTTCATAATGTCCATGATATCCGTTTACTACTATTTGCAGGTGGCCAAGGCTATGTATCTCACCGAGGGAGACGGCAAGGAGCTTCATATCAGCGGTGCTGTTCGGGCTGCTGCGGTATTGAGCGTTATTGCCACCATTCTCTTTGGTGTATGGCCAGAGAAGCTGGCAGAGCTTACAAATTTGGCTGCATATACCTTCCTGCAATAGGCAAAAATCGGTGTATAATCCCAAATAGTTAAGTAATCCAAAATAGGGTTTGTGACGAGATAAATGTCTTGTCACAGGCCCTATTTTTATTTTGTTGTTTATGAAATTCATCAGAAGATCTACGGTAAAATCATGTATACAGTATATTAAACAATAAATGTAGATAATGACTTGCTAATGATATTGGTAAAATGATAGAATCAAAGCTAGTGGTGATTTACTAAAAACTTTGGGTTTTTAGTCTTAGCCAAGGGATGGCTAACATAATCAGGGAGGATTAATGGGATGGTATTGAAGAACTACATGGAGGACTGTGTGCTGGATAAGCTGGATGAGCTTATTCCCAAGTACCCGGGCCGGTGTTTTTGTGAGAATTGCAGAATGGATATAGCGAATTTGGCGCTGAATCACTTGCCACCTAAATATATATCCACTGAAAAGGGACAGGTCTTTGCCCGGGTGGAATGTTTTAACCGCCAAAGCGAAGTAGAAATCGTCAAACAAATTGCTGCGGCCATTGAACAGGTGGAAAACCATCCAAGACATTGATGTTTAAAAATAATATTTTGCATAAAAAATAGGCACTCTATCTCATGGAGAGGATAGAGTGCTTTTTGTATTTAAAAATAATTATAAGTGATTTACGAAATGCTCGATGCGGGCCAGGGCCTCGGAGATCTGCTCAATGGAGGTGGCGTAGGAGCATCTTACAAAGCCTTCACCACATTCACCAAAGGCATTACCCGGTACCAATGCCACATGCTCCTGCATGAGGATTTTTTCGGCGAATTCCTCGGAGGAAAGGCCGGTGGAGGTGATGTCAGGGAAAATGTAGAAGGCTCCCTTTGGCTCGAAGCATTTTAAGCCAGCCTTTTGGAGTCCGTCATAGATCAGACGACGGCGCTTATCATATTCAGATACCATTTTTCTCATGTACTTTTCGCCGTGGCGCAGGGCTTCAACAGCTGCAATCTGTGCAGTTATTGGAGCGCAGAGCATGGTGTACTGATGAATCTTGGTCATGGCGGCGATTATGTCAGGATTTGACAGGGCATAGCCGATTCGCCAGCCGGTCATGGCATAAGCCTTGGAAAAACCATTGAGAAGAATGGTTCTGTCCTGCATTTCAGGCAATCCGGCAAAGCATACATGCTTGGTGTCACCATAGGTAAGGTCACCATATATTTCATCGGAAATAACGATAAGGTCATGTTTTACTGCAAAGCGGGCAATAGCCTCCAAATCTTCCTTGGAAAGAATGGCTCCCGTTGGGTTATTTGGATAGCCAATAAGAAGAGCCTTGGTCTTTGGAGATACATGAGGCTCCAGATCAGCAGGCGTGATGCGGAAATCGTTTTCAGCCTTGGCTGGTACAGGCACCGGTATACCACCTGCCAGAGTAGCACAGGCTTTGTAGGAAACATAGCATGGCTCCGGAATGAGAATTTCATCTCCAGGGGAGAGAATGGTGCGCATGGCAATGTCCAGAGCCTCACTTACACCAACTGTAACAAGCACATCGGTCTTTGGATTGTAATCCAGATCAAACCGTCTTTTATGCATGAAGCAAATTTCTTCACGAAGCTCCATAAGACCACGATTGGCAGTATATGATGTGTAGCCCTGCTCCAGCCCGTATACGCAACTTTCACGGATGGACCATGGGGTAACGAAGTCCGGTTCGCCAACACCCAGGGAAATAACATCCTCCATTTCGGAGGCAATGTCAAAGAATTTTCTTATACCAGAAGGCGGCACACTTTTTACGATAGGTGATATTCTGTCATTCCAGTTTGTCATATGCTCATCACCAACCTACGATCTTTTTCTTTGTCATCAATGATGATGCCGTCTTTTTTGTATGGCTTCAAAAGGAAATGGCTGCGGGTCTGGGTTACGCCCTCAATGGTTGCCAGACGGGTAGCTACGAAATTGGCAACATCCTGCATGGATTTTCCCTCAATGATTACCAGCAGGTCAAAGCTGCCGGACATGAGGTATACGGTGCGTACTTCATCAAAACGATAAATACGCTCGGCAATGGCATCAAAGCCAACCTCTCTCTGAGGGGTGAGGTTTACCTCGATAATAGAGGTAACGGTGTTCTCACCAGTTTTTTCCCAGTTAATGAGGGTATTGTAGCTGAGGATGATTTTATCCTTTTCCAGCTTGGCCATTTTTTCCTCAACCTCATATTCGCTGATATTCAGCATTGATGCCAGCTCCTTGGCCGGGCGGCGTGCATCGTGTTTTAAAAGCTCCAAAAGTTCACGCATTGTAAATACTCCTTTGTCGTCATTGTTAATAATAAAAAAAGCCCCGTCCAACAAAAGGACGAGGCATATTCCCGTGGTACCACCTTATTCGGCTCTACTGATGAGAGCCACTTAAGCTGCCATTATCGCTGGCTGACGGCAGAATTTTTACCCCTTGCAGGATATAATAATCTGCGGCTCATGAATAGCTTTCCGCTTATTAATAATAGCAATTTTCACCAGACATTGCCTCTCTGAATTATTTCGTAAGCGTACTTTTTCAATCATCGCCTTAGCATTTTAAAATTCTTTTGCATACTATAGCACATTGAATTTCATTTTGCAAGAGGTCTTGTTTGATATTGTTTCCAATGGTGCAGAATTGTTTACTCCCTTTCGTTGCAATAAGCCGAATATTTGAGTACAATGAAAAAAGGATTAAATTCGCTGCTTGTTAAAGGAGTCGATTATTTTGGTACTTGGAAAAATCAAAGAAGTAAGTTCAGGTTTCACAAAGTTCCCGGAGGCCATTAGAAAAGCCCTGTTTTTCCTGGCCGAACACAATTTTAACGAAATGAAAGACGGTACTTACCCTATTGATGGTAAAAACAGCTATGCAATTTTGCAGCGTTATAGTACCAGACTGCCGGAAAGCGGTAAACCGGAGGCCCACAGACAATATGTGGATATTCAGTATATTGTCAGGGGAAGGGAGGAGCTGGGCTGGTGCCCATTGAATCCTGAGCTCATAGAGGTGGCCCCATATGATATTGACAAAGATATAGTGTTTTATGAAAAGCTCGTACCAGGAAGCAGTGTGGTCCTTGATGAGGGGACCTTTGCTGTTCTTTATCCTGCTGATGTACATCGTCCTTGCGGTTCCTTAGATGGAAAACTCGCACCAGTTACCAAGGTAGTCGTAAAGATTGCCGTGGATTACATAAAGTGATGCTGTTTTTTTAATTAAGTTTTTGGAGGCATGATTGATGACTGTAAGAAGAATTTTCGTGGAGAAGCGTCAGGGCTTCTATGATATCCCAGCTCAGCAGCTTTGCGACGACCTTATTGAGAGTTTTCGCTTGACTGATCTCAGAGCTGTACGGTTGTTTAACCGTTACGATATCGAGGGCCTTAGTGATGAGGAATATGCTGCAGTAAAATCTGTAGTATTTTCTGAGCCACCTGTTGATGTAGTATACGAGGAGAAGCTTCCTGAATTTGCAAATTCCAGGATGTTTGCTGCCGAATATCTGCCAGGACAGTATGACCAGACCGCGGACTCTGCCGCTCAGTGCGTACAGCTTGTTACCCAGAAGGAACGCCCTATTATTGCGACTGCAAGGGTTGTGGTTCTGGTGGGCAGCATCGATGATGTCACTTTTGCCAAAATAAAGGATTATTATATTAATGCAGTGGAAAGCCGTGAGGCCAAGCTGGAAAAGCCAGACTCCCTGGAGATGAAGCTGAAGGCTCCTGCGGATGTTGAGGTGCTTAATGGCTTTACTTCCCTTTCTGAAGGTGAACTTAAGTCCTTCATGAGTAAACGTGGTTTTGCCATGAGTTTTGAGGATTTGAAGTTCTGCCAGAATTATTTCCGCGATATAGAGCATCGTGATCCTACTATTACTGAAATTAGAGTTATTGATACTTACTGGTCAGATCATTGCCGTCATACCACCTTTACCACTGCCATTGATTCAGTGGGGTTGGAGCAGGGACCATATACTCCGGTTATTGCCCAGGCTTATCGCCAGTACCAGGAGGACAGAAATCTGGTATACGCTGATGAGGACCGTGATGTTACGCTCATGGATCTGGCTGTTATTGGCATGAAGACCCTTCGCAAGCTGGGCAAGTTGGAGGATTTGGACAAATCCGAGGAAATAAATGCTTGCAGTATCGTTGTCAATGCGGATGTTGGTGGCGAAAACGAAGAATGGCTGGTTATGTTCAAAAATGAGACCCATAACCATCCAACAGAAATTGAACCATTTGGTGGTGCTGCCACCTGTCTTGGCGGTGCAATCAGAGATCCTCTTTCCGGGCGCTCCTATGTGTATCAGGCTATGCGCGTAACCGGTGCAGCTGATCCTCGTCGTCCTGTATCTGAGACAATTGAGGGCAAGCTGCCACAGAAAAAGATAACCCAGGGTGCTGCTGCGGGTTACAGTTCTTATGGTAATCAGATCGGTTTGGCCACTGGTCAGGTGGCTGAGGTTTACCATGAGGGCTTTATGGCAAAGCGCATGGAGATTGGCGCTGTTATTGCCGCCGCACCAAAGGTAAATGTTGTTCGTGAGGCTCCACAGCTGGGAGATGTGGTGGTTCTGGTAGGCGGACGCACCGGCCGTGATGGTTGTGGCGGTGCAACCGGTTCTTCCAAGGAGCATACTACCGAATCTCTTACTACTGCAGGGGCAGAGGTTCAGAAGGGTAACCCACCTACAGAGAGAAAAATTCAGCGCCTGTTCCGTAACCCTGTTGTAAGCAAGATGATTAAGCGCTGTAACGACTTTGGCGCTGGTGGTGTATCTGTAGCTATAGGCGAGCTTACTGATGGCCTGGTTATTGACTTGGACGCTGTAAAGAAAAAATACGAAGGCCTTGATGGCACAGAACTGGCTATTTCTGAATCCCAGGAGCGTATGGCAGTAGTTCTGGATGCCGGCAATGTTGATGAATTTATCAAGTACGCTGACGAGGAAAATCTGGAGGCCACTGTTGTTGCCAATGTTACTGATGACAGACGCCTTGTTATGAAGTGGCGCCAAAATGATATTGTAAATCTCAGCCGTGATTTCCTTGATACTAACGGTGTTAAGCAGCATATTGATGTTGAGGTGGCAGCTCCGACCAAGGAAGACTGCTACTTTAGAAAATTGCCTAAGAAAATCGAAGCTCTTGGCTCTGATATAGAGAAGGCATGGCTGGAAAATCTGAAGGATCTTAATGTGTGCAGTCAGAAGGGACTGGCTGAACGCTTTGATTCCACCATTGGTGGCAATACAGTCCTTATGCCATTTGGGGGAACCCAGCAGATTACCCCTACTGAGGGTATGGTGGCCAAGCTGCCTGTCCTTGGTGCTGAAACCACAACAGCAACTGCCATGACCTATGGTTACAACCCATATCTTATGGAGTGGAGCCCATTCCATGGTGCTCTGTACGCTGTAGTAGAATCTGTAGCCAAGATGGTAGCCTTGGGTGGTCGTGCGGATACTATTCGCATGACATTCCAGGAGTATTTTGAAAGCCTGGGCAGAGATGCCGGCAAGTGGGGGAAGCCATTTAGTGCCCTTTTGGGTGCTCTTTGGGCACAGCATCAGTTTGAAATTCCGGCAATTGGCGGTAAGGACTCCATGTCCGGCACATTTATGGACATGACCGTGCCTCCTACTTTGGCATCTTTTGCTGTGGATGTTATGAAGGCTGATAATGCCATTTCTCCGGAATTCAAATATGTTGGCAATAAGGTTTATTATGTTGAATCTCCTCGTGATGAGTTTGAGATGCCTGATTTTACATATCTTAAAAAGGCATACAGCAAAATCAGCCAGATGATTGCCGAAAAGAAGGTATTTGCTGCCTCCAGTGTTCGCATGGGCGGTGTGGCAGCTGCCATTACCAAGATGTGTCTTGGTAACAACATTGGCTTTAAGTTCAAGGCCAATATGAAAAAGACAGATTTGTTCCGTGCAGATTACGGCGGAATTATTTTGGAAGTAGCCGATAATGTCGATGTTAAAGAGGCTCTTAAGGGCGTCCACTATATTGAACTGGGTGAAACCACAGCGGTTACCAGCATTGTTTGCGGCAGTGCTGTTATAACTCTGGCAGATGCATTAAAAGCATATACCAATCCATTGGAAAAGATTTTCCCTACGAAGATTAAACTGGACAAGAAGCCTGTTAACGAGTTCCTGTATAAGAGCGGCAACCGCATTAAGAAACAGATTACTGTTGCCAAGCCTAAGATTTTTATTCCAGTATTCCCAGGCACCAACTGTGAGTATGATTCTGCACGGGCCTTCGAAAGAGCTGGCGGTGATCCGCATACTCTTGTTATCCGTAATCTGACTCCATCTGCAGTTGAGGAATCTGTAGAGGCTATTGTCAAGGGTATTAAGGCGTCCCAGATTGTGATGCTGCCAGGCGGCTTTAGCGGCGGTGATGAGCCGGACGGTTCCGGCAAGTTTATTGCAGCCATGTTCCGCAATCCTCGTATTAAGGATGCTGTTCATGAGCTTCTGCAGAAGCGTGACGGTCTGATGCTGGGTATTTGCAACGGCTTCCAGGCTTTGATTAAATTGGGACTGGTTCCTTATGGCGAAATTCGCGATCTGAAGGATAACTCCCCAACTCTTACCCATAACCAGATTGGCCGCCATGTATCCTGCATGGTTCGCACCAAGGTGGTATCAAATCTTTCTCCATGGTTTAACAATGTGAAGGTGGGAGATATATTCACCATTCCTGTATCCCATGGTGAAGGTCGTTTCGTGGCTGATAAGGAAGTAGTGGCCAAGCTCCGTATTAATGGTCAGATTGCTACCCAGTATGTGGGGGCCACTGGTGCTCCTTCAGCTGATATTCCATTCAATCCAAATGGTTCTGTCAATGCTATTGAGGGTATTACAAGCCCTGATGGTCGTGTATTGGGTAAAATGGGCCATTCTGAGCGTATTGGTGAGGATGTTGCCAAGAATGTTCCAGGCAAACAGGATCAGCAAATCTTTGAGGCTGGAGTTGCTTATTATAAATAATACATAACTGCTATACTGTATTGAAATAGTAAATGTGCTTTCTGTTAACCTTATGGAGATTTCAGAAAGCACATTTTTTCTTTTTTAGAAAATATTTTTTTCACAGGCAAATCAGTGTTTACAAGCGTTCAGAATAATTGTTCAAAAAATTTTTTAAAAATTTTCAGAAGAAAGAAGGAATTTAGTTTATTATGGCGAAATATACACGCGAGGAAAAAGTTAATAGGCTTGGATGCGTTCCAAATGCCAATATGGCAGAGGAAACCATCTATCAACTGCTCCTGGTAATATGAGTTTAGCCGCCGTACCTTAAGAGAGGATTCTTGTATGTGCTGCCAGACCAAGGAGAAAAGGTCGTGAATGGTATAGCACCCGTGATGGTTGGTACCATATTGCTGGGGCAACATTTTGATTCGGGTATCATGTAGTTGCTTGCAGAGAGATAGGCCAGGCTAAAAAATTAACTTCACCTTTTATGAGCCGATAAATCGGGGGATTATATCGGCTGCCGTATTTTAAGTTTAGAGGGGGATTTTTTAAAATGGCAAAGAAGTATGTAATGGCGTTAGACGCAGGTACCACTAGTAACAGAGCTATCATCTTTGATGAGAACTCCAAGATCGTAGGTGTTTCCCAGAAAGAGTTCACTCAGATATTCCCACAGCCAGGTTGGGTTGAGCATGATGCAGATGAGATTTGGAGCACCATGACTACTGTTATGAAAGAAGCTCTGGAGCAGAGTGGCCTCGCAGCTAGCGACATCGCAGCTATCGGTATCACCAACCAGCGCGAGACTTCAGTTGTATGGGATAAGAACACTGGTCGTCCAGTATACAATGCAATTGTATGGCAGTCCCGTCAGACCGCTGATATCGCAGATGGCTTGAAGAAGAAGGGCCTCACTGAGGAGTTCAAGAACAAGACTGGTTTGACTATCGATGCATATTTCTCTGGTACCAAGATTACTTGGATTTTCGAGAATGTACCAGGTACTCGTGAGCGCGCAGAGAAGGGCGAGCTGCTCTTCGGTACTATCGATACTTGGCTGATTTGGAAGCTGACCGGTGGTAAGGCTCATGTAACTGATTATTCCAACGCTTCCCGTACTTTGATGTACAACATCAAGGAACTGAAGTGGGATGATGCACTTCTCGGATATCTCGGCGTTCCTAAGTGCATGCTTCCAGAGGTTCGTCCATCCTCTGGTGTATATGGTGAGGCTGTTCCTTCCATCTTGGGTGCTGCTATTCCTGTTGCAGGTGCTGCAGGCGACCAGCAGGCTGCTCTCTTTGGTCAGAACTGCTTCGAGCCAGGTATGGCTAAGAACACCTATGGTACTGGTTGCTTCATGCTGATGAACACTGGTACTGATATCTATGATTCCAAGAACGGTCTGGTAACCACTATCGCTTGGGGTCTCGATGGCAAGGTTGAGTATGCTCTCGAGGGTTCCATCTTCGTAGCAGGTTCCGCTATTCAGTGGCTGCGTGACGGCGTTCGCATGGTTGATTCCGCTCCAGATTCTGAGTGGGTTGCCAAGAAGGTTCGTGACACCGCTGGTGTATATCTCGTTCCTGCATTTGTAGGTCTTGGTGCTCCATACTGGGATCAGAACGCTCGTGGTATGATCATCGGTATTACCCGTGGTACCACCAAGGCACATATCGTTCGTGCTACTTTGGAGTCTCTTGCATATCAGACCAGAGATGTTCTGGGTGCAATGGAAGCAGATTCCAACATTAAGCTGGCTTCCCTGAAGGTTGACGGTGGCGCTGTTGCCAACAACCTGATGATGCAGTTCCAGGCTGATATCCTTGGCGTTCCAGTAGATCGTCCTCAGATCATTGAGACCACTGCTCTTGGTGCAGCTTACCTGGCAGGTCTTGCAGTAGGCGTTTGGAGCAACAAGGAAGAACTGAAGACTGCTTGGAAGTTGGATGTTCGCTTCGAGCCAGTTATGGATAAGTCTGAGGCTGACAAGCTCTACAAGGGCTGGCAGAAGGCTGTTAAGCACTCCATGCATTGGCTGGATGAGGACTAATCAAAAAAGATTAGTTTCTTAAATTAAGTTGTTCATTTTTTAAGAATTCAATTTCTGGTACCGGCCCCATCCGGGGCTGGTACTGGATATGAATTGCAGCAATTATTTTTATTATTTTATTGAAAGAGGGATAAGAAAATGGATAATTTGTTAGGCGAGTTCGTCGGCACTATGGTACTGATGGTATTTGGTTGCGGTGTTAACGCAAACATGACTTTGGCTAAGTCTTATGGTCGCGGTGGCGGCTGGATCTGCACAACCACTGGATGGTGTTTTGCAGTAGTAATGGGTGTTTATACTTCCGTTGCTCTCGGTGCTCCTCAGGCAGATATCAACCCTTCCGTTACTATCGCTAAGACTTTGGCTGGTGTTTATACTTGGGATCAGTTTGCAGCTACTTCCATCGTTCAGATTCTCGGTGGTATCCTTGGTGCAATCATTGTTTATCTTGCATATCTCCCACATTGGGCAGAGACTGAAGGCAGCAAGCTTGGTGTATTCTCCACTGCAAATGCTTGCGGTAACCAGATGACTGGTTTCCTCGGCGAGTTTATCGCTACCTTCTTCCTGATG
>Ga0129306_1000354_pt1 | contig 75651 bp, 60 predicted proteins | sample P827metagenome_FD_94438 | JGI IMG/M metagenome (GOLD analysis project Ga0129306, IMG submission 94438) | Capybara group fecal microbial communities from Wisconsin, USA - P827 metagenome | ecosystem: Host-associated > Mammals > Digestive system > Large intestine > Fecal | place: USA: Wisconsin... | reverse complement strand
TCTGGTGATGATGGCTATGAGGTCCCACCTGTTCCCATTCCGAACACAGTAGTTAAGCTCATAAACGCCGAAAGTACTTGGCTGGAGACGGCCTGGGAGGATAGGAAGTTGCCAGTTAAAAAAAGAGTTATCTCATTCGAGATAACTCTTTTTTTATAGTATTTTATATTTCGGCGTTTATGAGCTTTTTAGATTTATGCCGAAAGTACTTGGCTGGGGGAGAATATGCCGGTGGCATATTCTCCTGAAAAAGGAGGACTGCATATCCTCCTTTTTCAGCGGTCGGCCTGGGCAATGGCATGTTGCCTGGCTTGTTCCGCGGCGTTTAGACTGGTGGAATATTATTTGGAAATTATCAATTACTGCTCACCCACGGGGAAACCTTTTCGGCTTCATCACAGCGTCTAAATCAGTATGTATTATCCTTATCTCATGTCACCCGTAAATTATATAACTTTACAATATTAACTTGCATTACATATTTCCTTGTGTTATCATCAACCATGGACAAGGGATGACATCCGTTTGGAGTCATACTCTTTAAAATTGCTTCAATTTTTATAAATACTCTTTTCGCTTAGATCCTTGGGACTGAGACGGATGGCACTGGCGGCCTTATTGGTTTGCTGTTATTTGTGTTTATATGCCTCTTTATCCTTTGGGATAAAGGGGCTTTTTGATTGCATTTTATGGGCTCCCTTGTTTGGACTTTTATTTTTATTAGGGGGTGCTTTTTTGAAAGCAACATTACAAAAGGCTTGCAATCTTCTTGTAAGCAACATGAGCTTATTGGTTTTTCTTATTGGTGTGTTTGCCGTGTGGCGACCAGAGGCTTTGACCTGGGTGGGACCGCATATACCAGTGCTTTTGGGCATTATTATGTTTGGCATGGGTATGACCCTTACAGTGGATGATTTTAAGAATATCCTTAGAAATCCAAAGGGAATTTTTATTGGTGTTTGTGCCCAGTTCCTGATCATGCCAACTGTGGCATTTTGTCTTGTAAAAGCCTTTGGACTGCCACCAGAGATTGCCATCGGTGTTATTTTGGTGGGAACTTGCCCAGGTGGTACTGCATCAAATGTAATTGCATATCTGGCCAAGGGGGATGTGGCATTGTCTGTTTCCATGTCAGCAACTTCCACATTATTGGCACCACTGGTTACACCAATTCTGACTTATATGTTGGCTGATGCAGTTATTGATGTATCCGTTTCCTCAATGATGATGTCCATTGTAAAAATGGTGCTGTTGCCTGTACTGCTTGGCTTGGCTGTTCACCATTTCTTTGAGAATTTTTCAAGAACAATCAATCCGTTTATGCCAGTGCTTTCTGCTGTTACCGTGGTACTTACCGTAGGCGGTGTGGTGGCTCTCAGTGCCTCAAAGCTGCTGGATGTGGGACTTATGATGTTTGCAGTGGTTATTTGTCATAATGCCTTTGGTCTCTTATTAGGCTATATTCTGGCCAAAGTATTTAAGCTGGACGAAAAACGCAGCCGTACTGTTTCCATTGAGGTGGGAATGCAGAATTCCGGTATGGCAGCTTCCCTGGCAGTAATGTATTTTGATCCTGTTGCGGCAATTCCAGGAGCTATCTTCAGCGTATGGCACAATGTATCAGGAGCTATGTTGGCCAACTACTTTGCCAAGCACAGCGAGGATGATGGAGAAATAATGGGTACAGGTGTAAAGTGTATCTGATTTAAGCAAGTGAGGTAATTTTATAATGAAGATTTTAAGAACTCAGGATGAAATTAAGCACTATTCTTTGGAAATGAAGAATGCAGGAAAGGTGATTGGTCTTGTTCCTACCATGGGAGCTCTCCATGAGGGGCATCTTACCCTTATGCATACCGCCAAGAAGAATGCAGATGTGGTTATTGCGTCTGTTTTTGTAAACCCGGTACAGTTTGGCCCAAACGAGGATTTTGATGCTTATCCTCGCCAGTTTGATGAGGATTGTGCCAAGCTGGAGGCAGTTGGTGTGGATGCTGTATTCCATCCGGAGCCAAGTGAAATGTACCCTGAGGGATTTTGCACTTATGTAAATGTGGAGGGGGATTTTACCAAAAAGCTGTGTGGTGGCCAGCGTCCGGGGCATTTTCGCGGGGTGGCCACAGTGGTGACCAAGCTTATTAATTTGGCCAGAGCAGATAAGGCGTTCTTTGGGCAGAAGGACGCTCAGCAGGTTTGTGTAATCCGCCGCTTTGTGGAGGATATGGCTATTCCAGTGGAAATTAACATGGTACCTATTGTACGGGAGGAAAGCGGTTTGGCACGCAGTTCCCGCAATGTATATCTTTCCAAGGAAGAAAAAACAGCGGCCCTTGTACTGTCCCGCAGTCTTAATATGGCAAAGGAAGCATTTGAGAAGGGCGTCGTTATGGTCAGTGAACTTAAAAAGATAATTACTGATGAGATAAATAAGGAGCCACTGGCAGATATTGATTATGTGGAGATTTATTCCTTCCCGGCTTTGGAGGAAATAGAACGCATAAAGAAAGAGTCCATCATGGCCATTGCAGTTAAGATTGGCAAAACCAGACTAATAGATAATGTAATATTGGAGGGCTAAAAAATGATGCTTCACATGTTAAAATCAAAGCTCCACTGTGCCACCGTAACCGAAGCCAATCTGCAGTATATGGGCAGTATTACCATTGATTCGGAATTAATGAAGGCCGCAGGAATCTATGAAAATGAGAGGGTACAAGTAGTAAATAACAATAATGGCTCCAGATTGGAAACCTATGTTATTCCAGGAAAGCCAGGATCTGGTGTTATATGTCTGAATGGCTCTGCTGCCCGGTGGGCACAGCCTGGGGATGTGGTTATAATTATGGCCTATGCCTTTATGGAAGAGAAGGAAGCGGTTCAGTACAGACCAACGGTAGTCATGCTGGACGGCAACAATAGGGTTAAAGAAATCCGCAATTATGAGTGCCACGGGGAAATATATGTAAATAAATGATAGGCGACCTCCGTTATTATTCTATTTGGGATAATGGCGGAGGATTTTTATTCTTTTTAAGTAAACAGCAATTGTCAGAACATTGATTTTAATTAAAATAAAATATAAAATTATGTACAAAGGTGGTGAGACATTATGGATCAATCGTCTGATAAAAAAGCATTTATCCTAACCATAGATGATGATGAAATAAATAATATGCTGCTGGCTGCTATTCTGGAAGAGGAATATGAAGTGGTATCGGTTCAGAGTGGAGAGAAAGCCATTGATTTTTTGAAGGGACGAAAGCCTGATTTGATTCTTTTGGACTTGAATATGCCAGGCATGAATGGTTTTCAGGTGCTGGAGTATCTAAAACAGGATAAAGAACTAAAAGAAATTCCTGTTATTATGCTGACGGCTGAGGTAGATCAGGAAACTGAGGTTAAGGGGATACAGTCCGGGGCCTTTGATTTCCTGCATAAGCCATATATTCCTACATTAATACTTACCCATGTTCACAGAACTCTGGAATTAATCTCCCTCCAAAAAAAGATGCAGGAACGCATTGAATTGCAGATCAAGGCCACTATGGATCAGCTGTCTTCCAGTAAAAGACTGTTCAGACAGATGGTATTTGCTCTTGCCAAGACCATCGATGCCAAGGATCCTTATACTAACGGTCATTCCCAGCGTGTAGCGGATTACTCCCGGGAAATTGCCTTTAGGGCAGGGAAATCGAAAAATTATCAGAGAAAGATTTTTTTTATAGCACTTCTCCATGATATAGGCAAGATTGGTGTGTCCGGTCAGGTGCTGAACAAGCCTGATAAGTTAACGCCCCATGAATACTCATCAATTAAGGCTCATCCTATAATAGGGTCATCCATTTTATCATCGGTACGTGAGATGGAGGAATTGCAGGTGGGGGCCCGCAGCCACCACGAGCGCTATGACGGTACCGGCTATCCCGATGGATTGGCGGGCAAGGCTATTCCTGAAAAGGCCAGGATTATTGCTGTGGCAGATGTTTACGATGCCATGACCTCCAAGCGCAGTTACCGCGATATTTTGCCACAAAGCGTGGTCAGAGATGAACTGGTGAAAATCAGAGGAACTCAGCTAGACCCAGTATTCACTGATATTATGCTTAAAATGATAGACGAGGATGTGGATTATCGTATGCATGAGTAGGGGGCTTTGAAATGGAAGCTAAACAACGCTCGATGTTTGAATGGGCTCTGCTTTTGGGACTGATTTTTTTTATTACTGCTCTGGGGGCTTCCCTGTGGTATTTTTCCAATGATAAAGACATAAAAAAGCCCGTTGTAGGTATAGTACTGCTGGGGGACAGAAACGAGGAAGGCTGGAATGCACCTCAGTATCGGGGAATGAAAAAGGCCTGTGATGCCATGGGGGTACAGCTGTTGGTAAGCGATAACAACAGTGGTCAGGACGGCAAGTGTGCAGATGCAGTACGGGAAATGGTAAAAAATGGAGCCGGAATGGTTTTTCTTACCAGCTATTCATATACAACAGACGGTAAGATGCTGATAAGGGAATTTCCCCAGATAGCCTTTGGCACCAATTCGGCAGAGTGCCGGGGACGAAATATGACATCTTATTTTATCCGTATGTATCAGGGACGGTATTTGACAGGAGCCCTGGCAGGAATGCGGACCAAGAGCAATGTTATCGGCTATGTGGCAGCTATGCCAAACTCTGAGGTGAACCGGGGAATAAATGCCTTTACTCTTGGGGTTCAACGAACTAACCCTAATGCCAAGGTGGTGGTTATGTACACTGGAAGCTGGCAGAATGAGGAAGTAGAGGAGGAACATACCTACAGGCTAATTACTAAGGAAAAGGCGGATGTAATAACCTACCATCAGGATGAGCCAATGGCCGCCGAGGTGGCAGAAAAAATGGGAGTAGATTATATTGGTTATTACGAGGATCTGCAGAATGGCTCAGAACATGATTTAACTTCAATTATGTGCAATTGGGACCGTTATTATGAGGATATATTACGGTATTATCTCAAGGGTGAAATGAATTTTGTGGATAACAGATGGGTAGGTATGGAGGCTGACTTGGTTGAGCTCAGTCAGTTTTCTGATGCCGTAACATATGAGCAGCGTACTGTACTAAAACAACTGAAAAAGGAAATGCTATCGGGACATTTTATCTTTGCCGGAGAGATATTTGATAACAGGGGGACACGCCGTTGCCGGTCTGATGAGGTTATCAAGGACGAGTATCTGTTGCAGCACATGGATTGGCTGGTGAAGGGAGTGGAAGTCCTTGAATAAGAAAATCACCAAATTGGGACTGTCCCAAAAGGCTTTTATCGAGATAATTATCCTGACCATAATTTTGTTTATTACCGGCAATATTCTCCAGAATCAAATAAGCCGTAAGCTAAATGATGCTGCTGAGGAATCCGTATCCCAGATGACGGCGGATATGGCTCAGCTGGCAGATGAGCGGTTTATGCGGTATATCAGCACCTTAAAGGCTGCCTCCCATTATTTGGAGCAGCATGAGGACCAGAAGGAATATATCCTGGAGGCCATTAATCAGGGGAATGCATATGGCCGGGCAGGTGTTATGGATTACGAGGGAAATATAATGGGAGCTGTGGTCAGCAAACATGACTTTCCTAAGCTTCTTAAGGCCTTTCAGGGGAATAATGTGGTGGATTATCACCCTGATGGGGGCATAATTGTGGCGGTTCCTGTTTATTACGGGGATAACGTAAGGTATGTTCTTTATCAGATTTTTCCAAGGGGAAATTTAACTAAGGTTTTTGGTTTGGCAGATTATAACCCATACAGCCGTATTATGATTCAGTACAAGGACGGCAGTCTGGCTGTTCCGTATGAGAATTTTTCTACCAAAGATCACGAATTTTGGGGAGATCAGGACATAAAGGCCGGTATGGTGGAGGTTCATACCAGACTGGAAACCAGCAAGGCTGCTGCTGTTTATACAGCAGGGGCTAAAGGGAAGTACTATGTTTTCGGTGCTGACCTTCCACAGACGGATTTTTCACTGGTCGGCTATATTCCTTGGTCAGCAGTGGCAGGTAAAATTAATAGTGTGTACCAGATGGTACAGTGGGTATTCACCCTGATGTTACTGTTATTTGCCTGTGTCAGCATTTATCTTTTCATGGCCCAGACCAAGGTGGCAGAAAATGAAGCCCTTAAAAAGGCACGGAAGGCGGCAGATGATGCCAATCAGGCCAAGAGCCAGTTCCTGGCCAATATGAGTCATGAAATCAGAACACCACTGAATGCCATTAACGGCATGGATGAGATGATTCTCAGGCGAAGCAGGGATATGGATATACGGCGTTATGCCAGCAATATCCATTCTGCCTCCACGGCCCTTTTGGGTATTATTAATGAGATTCTGGATTTCTCCAAAATCGAATCGGGACGCATGGAGCTGGTGACAGATAAATACAGCTTAAGGGTTCTCCTTAAAGAGGTAGTTACTCTGGTGGGGTTCAGGGCCAAGGCAAAGCAACTGGAGTTTATCATTAATGTGGATGCAGAGCTGCCGAATGAGCTTTATGGTGATGTGGGGCGTATACGCCAGATCCTTATAAATGTTATTAACAACGCCATAAAATACACGGATGAGGGTTCTGTAACCTTTAATGTAAGCGGTGAGAAGGTAGAAGATATACTTAATCTTAAACTTGTGGTAACCGATACGGGTATTGGTATTAAGCCAGAGGATATGGAAAAGCTGTTCAAGGATTTTGAACGCCTTGATCTCCAGAAGAACTGTAAGGTGGAGGGCACTGGCCTTGGTTTGGCCATTACCCATAGACTCCTTACCATGATGGGAGGTACTGTTAATGTAGAAAGTGCCTATGGAGAGGGAAGCTCCTTTATTATTGAGCTGCCTCAGAAGATTATGGGGGCGGAGCTTATTGGCGGTTTCGATGCAGAGCAGGATATTGAGGAAGAGCTGGAGGATGTAGTAACAACCAGCTTTACAGCTCCTGATGCATCTATTCTCATAGTGGATGACAATGAAATGAACTGTTTCGTGGCCACATGTATGCTTTCTGATACCAAGGCAAAGCTGACGGTGGCCCACAGTGGCAGTGAGGCTTTGGAATTATTGCAGAAGGAATTCTTCCATTTGGTTATGACAGACTACATGATGCCTGGAATGGATGGCATTGCCACTCTCCATGAGGCCAAAAAGCTGAAGGGCATTGAAAAGACTAGGTTTGTCATTCTGACGGCTACTGCCCTGGCAGGGGTTCGGGAAAAGTTCCTGGCAGAGGGCTTTGATGATTACCTTAGCAAGCCTATGACGGGCAAACAGCTGGACATTGTGGTAAAACGCAATCTTCCTGCTGAGTTGGTGCATCCGGTGGTGGAATCCGAAGCAAAAGTAGTTGAGGAAGTTAAGGCACTGGATGAACCTAAAACAGTGGAGAATGGGGCTCTTGCTGATAAAAGGGGTGAAATTGTCCATGACAGCACTTTTGTAGATAGGAGAATGCCTAGAATTGATATGTCCGTGGGTTTAAAATTCTGCAATAACAGTGATAAGCTGTATAAGCGGGTTCTTGAAATGTTCAGCAAACTCTCTGAAGCCAATATCGAGGATATGGAAAAATCCTTTGGGGCGGAGAAATGGGATGCCTACAGGATTAAGGTTCATGCCCTGAAGTCAGGCTCCTTGAATATTGGTTGTAATCTCCTCCATGAAATGGCCAAGGAACAGGAACAGGCCGGTAAGGACTATATTTCCGAGGAATCCACTGAGGCTCAGCGCATGAAGGCAGTGGAATACATGAAGCAGCATCATGAGGAAATAATGGCCATGTATCGGCAGGTGGCACAGATGGCCAAGGACATTACGGAAGAAAAATAAGGAAGTAAAAGCAAAAAAACAGGGTTGGGAAAGCCTTTGAGGTTTCCCATACCCTGTTTTATTTTATAGTTATTTTTATAAAGTTTATAGTTGCCTTCCAGCACCAGGGCCGTCGTTGGCAGTGGCCACCTGGGCCTCACTGAAGGTTTTCATATCATTGATTGTATGGATGGCGGCATCCACAAGGCGCATCCCCATGCAGGCTGTTATGCCCGGTATTTTCACCGCCATGTGGTAGAGAGGCGGTTCAATTGGCAGCAGGAATGGCTGAATTTCCGGCACCAGTTGGGCAGCATAGCTAGCCAGGGCTGTTACTACCCTATCTCCAAGAATTATCATGGTGCGGTTGTGGGTGGCGGCTATCATTGCGCCCAGAACTGAGGAAGCTATCAGCTGCATTTTAGTAGGCAGCTGTGCCATAAAGGTCCCTGGCTGGAGAGTCAAATTTCCCTGTTTGTCGCAAAGCATGTCTGCCATGGCATCTATTAAGGATGGGTTATTGTCGATAATGGAAAGGCCAAGTATTTGGCTTCCCAAAGATATATTTTCCCCCTGGAGGCGTCCAAATTCGAAGGCATCCATCTGGGTTCTTTCTTCGGTGAGATAAGCTGCAATGGAATCAGCTCCTGTCTGGGATGCAAAGCTATGAATAAAGGTGCCCTGATCCTTATCCAGTGCAGCTTCCCTTTTCATACCGATGAAAAGCAGAGTTTTTGATATTTCACTTGGCAGTTCATTGGAGGTGATACCGCTTAGCTGGGCGGCTATCTGCTCGATTACTCCCAAGCTGTAGATAGGTTTGGACAAATTGTCCAATCTCATCTGGCAGCGTTCCATGGCTTCCTTATCCAGGTCCGGCATGGTATGGGTGTAATAATCAAAGGTTTTATCTGTCAGGGTAATGGCAATATCAGGAATAACATCCTTTTCAATGGTATCTGCCATTAGCTCCTTGGCGGCTGTATCCTTTTGAATATTTTTATATGCCCTTATGGAGGCATCCAAAAGGTCAGCCACAAGGGATGAACCAATGGCCTCCCCCAGCTTGATATTTAAATCCATCATTGGAGTGAAATCCAGCTCCTTCAGGATTAAGTGTTGTCCATGTTCTCCTGCCTTGTGGGATGGAACAAGATAATCATTAAGAACAGGAGCCAACCGTAAAGCTATTAAGGCAGCGGCACTGGAATTAAAGCCGTCCAGTATGGTAAGGGAATGGGAAGCTGCGGCACCCAGCATAAGTCCGGCAATGGCCCCCAGCTCAAAGCCTCCCACTTTGGCCAGCACATCTACAGGATCATTGGCATCCGGCTGGTTTACAGCCAGTATTTTTTCCACAGTGGCCAGCTTGGTTTTGTATCTTTCATCAGAGATGTTTGTTCCTCTGCCAGTAGTGTTGGCAGGGGATTCCTTTAGCAGTGCTGCGGTGATGGCGGCACTGGCGGTGGTGTTGGATATACCCATTTCTCCCGGTAAAAAGAGGGTTATCCCCTGCTGCTCGTGGAGCTGTTTTGCCAGAGAATATCCATAATATAAGGATTTTATGGCTTGTTCTCTGGTCATGGCCGGCCCCTGGGAGGAGTTATTGGTGCCGGAGGCAATATGGAAATCTATAAGCCCTGGGAGCTCCTTGGCTTTTTCACTGTTTATGCCCAGATCTGCCACACAGAGATGAGCTCCTGTGAAGTCGGCAAAAACATTGGCAGCAGCACCGTGGGAAATAAGGTAATTGGCCACCATGTGCAGTGTGGTTTCCGGTGGGTAGGCACTGACATTTTCCTTTGCTACACCATGGTCGGCACAGCATATGGTGACAGCTTTTACAGGAGCTTCATTAAAGGAAGCAGAGCCTGTGGCACCGGCATATTTTTTCAGCAAAAAACGAAGGGCGCCAAAATCTTCCTTGTTAATGGTGGAGGTTCCAATAACCCTTTCCACTTCAGCTATACTGGCAGTATCCTTGGAAGGTATTTGGGCTATAAGTGCCTTGAAATCCTTTTCCTCCATTACGGGTAAATTCGTCATATGGCCTTGGCCTCCTGAGGAACCTGTTTGATACTAAGACCGATGCGGCCTCTGGATTCGTCTACGCTGATAACCAAAACGGTAACAATATCACCAACAGCCACCACATCCAATGGGTGCTTCACATGCTTGTTGCTTAATTCGGAAATATGTACCAGACCGGCGGTTTTTATTCCGATATCCACGAAAGCACCAAAGTCGGTGATGTTGCGGACAGTACCACGCATAACAGTACCTACCTTAATATCTGACAGCTTAACAATAGCTTTTCTGGTAAGAGGTACCGGCAGGTCCTCGCGGGGATCACGGCCTGGTTTGGAGAGGGCGTCCAAAATATCTTTAACAGTTGGTAAACCGGCATTTAAATCCTTGGCCAGCTTTTCAGGGTCAGCAATTTTGATTTTGGCCTGAAGTATTTCCAGCTGCTTTTTGTCATTTAATATGTCCACATTGGCACCTAATTTTTCCAGAATGTTTTGGGCCAGCTCATAGGATTCCGGATGGACAGGAGTATTGTCCAGTGGCATTTTTCCACCACCTATGCGGAGGAAACCGGCACACTGGGTGTAGGCTGCATTGCCCAGGCGGGCCACCTTTAACAGTTCTTTTCGGGAAATGAAAGGACCATTTTCGTTTCTGTAGGTGACAATATTCTTGGCAATGGTGGCATTAATCCCTGCCACATGTTTTAAAAGGGCTGGGGAAGCAGTGTTCAGCTCTACTCCAACATGGTTTACCGCTGATTCAATGGTTTGATCCAAAGTATTGGCCAGTTCCTTTTGATTTACATCATGCTGATACTGTCCAACACCGATGGCCTTAGGGTCAATTTTTACCAGCTCAGCCAAAGGGTCCTGTACCCTACGGGCGATGGATACGGCACCGCGGATGGTAACATCATATTCAGGCAGTTCTTCCTTGGCCAGTGGGGAAGCAGAGTATACGGAAGCCCCTGCTTCACTGGTAACGATGTAGTGGGTATCAAGCCCGTTATCTTTTATGAGCTTGGCAGCAAATTCCTCAGTTTCAAATGAGGCAGTACCATTGCCGATGGAAATAAGATTAACCTTATATTTCTTAATAAGAGCCAAGGCCTTTTTGGCGGATTCAGCGGCGCCCTTTTCGCCATGGGTAATATAGAGTACCCCATGGTCAAGGACATGGCCCGTTGGGTCCACAATAGCCATTTTGCAGCCAGTGCGGTATCCAGGATCCAGACCCATTACAGTGAAGCCCGCCAATGGAGCCTGTAATAAGAGCTGGCGCAGATTTGTGCCAAAAATATCAATGGCCTGTTTCTCTGCAGTTTCCGTAAGCTGATTTCTGATTTCTCTTTCAAGGGAAGGCTGAATGAGACGCTTCCAGCTGTCAGCCACGGTGTCACTTATCAGGCTTTTGAAAATGGAATCACCCTTTATGAAACGCTTGCCAATAATGGAAAGAATTCTTTCATCGTCAGCCTCCAGCTTAACCTTTAGGCATTCCAGCTTTTCACCGCGATTAATGGCCAAAATACGATGGGATGGCAGGGTGCGTACCAGCTCTTTATACTCCTTGTACATAAGGAATACCTTGCCTTCATCGGTATTTTCCTTCTCCTCATCCAGTGAGGTGGTAATGAAGGCGTTATTCCATAAGAACTTACGGAGCTCCTGACGAAGCTGGGCATCCTCGGAAATCATTTCTGCAATAATGTCCTGGGCGCCGGCCAAAGCATCCTCTGCAGTTTCCACTTCCAGCTCTGGATTGATGTATTCCGCAGCCATTTCCTCAGGAGTGCCTTTAGTAAGATTTTGCAGCATAATTGCGCTGGCCAATGGTTCCAGTCCCTTTTCCCTGGCCTTCTGGGCTCTGGTGCGTTTCTTCTGCTTATATGGAAGATAAATATCCTCCAGCTCCTGCAGCTTGGTGGTTTTTTCGATGGCCTGCTGAAGCTCGGGGGTCAGCTTACCCTGTTCCTCTATTTTATTGAGAATTTCCTCCTGGCGTTTTACAAAATTACGGAGATAGGTAAGGCGTTCGGAAATAATACGAACCTTTTCTTCGTCCAGTTCCCCGGTTTTTTCCTTACGGTAGCGGGAAATGAAGGGGATGGTGTTGCCCTCATCCAAAAGCTCTGTAACCGCATCAACTTGAAATACTTTTATTTTTAATTCTTCAGAAATTATTTTACTGATGTTTTCTGTTTTCATTTTGATTTATTCCTCCATCATGTAAGCAATCGCCAAATAATTATATCATATTCTTTCCTTGTGATAAAAATGAAACTATTATCCTATATATGTGTTGACATAAAGGTTAAATTTATGTAAAATACTCAATGGATAGTAATTATCCATTGATAATAATAAAAAATAGTTACACTGTACAACTAAGTTTGGAGGAAATAGATTATGATGATGGACATGCAAAGTGTAGCAGATATACTTCGCAGTCATGGCTTTAAGGTTACACCTCAGCGTCTTGCTGTATATGATGCATTACAGAATACAACGGAGCATCCTAATGCGGAAATGCTTTACAATATGCTTTTACCAACTTATCCAGCCATGAGTCTGGCAACTGTATATAAGACCATGGAAATTTTTGATCAGATTGGTTTGGCACAGGTATTGAATATCGGTGAGGATAGTTACCGTTATGATGCCAGAATGGAAAATCATCCTCATGTGCGTTGCAACACCTGCGGTAGAGTAGATGACATTATGGAGTTTGAGGACGAGGCTATTATGGATCAGGTGGCCAAGCTGTCCGATTACAAGCTGACAGGCAGACAGCTGTATTTTTACGGCGAATGTCCAAGGTGTCAGGGAAAAAAGAAAAAATATAACTAATATAATTTTGGGCAGGGCTGGATAAAAAGCAGCCTTGTCCTTTATTTTTGACCTTTTTTATCATTTTTGTTATGGTATATGGGGTTCTAAACAAAATCTAATAAAATTTACAGAATTTTTTCAGCAGGGCTTCTTATACTTGGCTTATAGGAGGAAAGATGCAGGTTTCGGTTTTGGCCAGCGGCAGTAAAGGCAATTGTACCTTCATAGAAATGGAAGGCAGCCGACTTTTGGTGGACGCTGGTATCAGCGCCAGGCGCATTAAGCAGGAACTCAGTAATATTGGTCAATCTATTGAAGATTTGGATGGGGTATTTATCACCCATGAGCATAGTGACCATATTAAGGGTCTTGCTACTTTAACAAAAAAATATAGTGTACCGGTGTACAGCCGGCCGGAAACCTTTCGGGCCATGAGCTGCTACAAGGATATTCCTCAGGAGTGCATTAATCCAATTATGGATCGGGTCAGAATAAACAAGCTGACAGTAAAGGCTTTTGGAATTCCTCACGATGCGGCTGACCCTGTGGGTTATTCCATAACTGGCAGCGTAAAATGTGTAGTAGCCACTGATATGGGATTTGTGGACAGCAATCTGCGTAAGGAGCTGGAATCTGCCAGGGTAATGATATTGGAAGCAAACCACGATGTGGATATGCTCAAAAACGGCGAATATCCCTGGCCGTTGAAACAGCGCATTTTAAGTAATCGTGGGCACCTGTCCAACATGGATACAGCCTGGACACTGGTGCATTTAAAGCAAAAACCGCAAAAAGTCTTGCTGGCACATCTCAGTGAATCCAACAATCTGCCAGATTTGGCAATGAAAACTGTGCGGCAGATTCTTGATCAGCAGGGAGTTAAGAACATGGAGCTTATACTTACTGCTCAGGATCGATGTGTTAGCGTGGATTTTTGATATATTTTTTATATTTTGGAGGGAGAGAAAATGATTACAAAGAAGAGAATTTTTAAGTCTTGTCTGCCAGTTGTAATGGGTCTCCTGGTAGCGGGATCGGTAATGCTGGGGGGATGCGGCAAAAACAATGTGGCCGAAGGAATTCCAGCCTCCAGTCCAAGCTATAACACCAATGTATCCGATGCCAGAAACACACCAGTAGTCAGGGCAGCAAAGAATGTGGGTCCTGCAGTGGTGGGTATTACCAATAAAGCAGTTGCCAGAGATTTCTTTTTTAACCTTCGTGATGTGGAGGGATATGGTTCCGGCGTTATCTTCCGCAAGGATGGCTATATTGTTACCAATAATCATGTGATTGATGGGGCCAAGGAGATCATCGTATCACTGTCTGACGGCCGCAGTCTTAATGGCAAGCTGGTTGGTGCCGATGAAATCACTGATTTGGCAGTGGTCAAGGTGGATGCTGACGATCTGCCAGCTGCAGAGTTTGGTGATTCCGATGATATTATGGTGGGAGAGCCTGCCATTGCCATTGGTAACCCAATGGGCCTGGAATTCCAGGGCAGTGTTACCACCGGTGTAATAAGTGCCGTAAACCGTGTTCTTAACAAGGGCGAAAGCAATATGAAGCTCATCCAGACAGATGCGGCTATTAATCCGGGTAATTCCGGTGGTGCACTGGTAAATGCTGATGGCAAGGTTATTGGCATCAATTCTCAGAAAATCGTTACCAATGCCGTAGAGGGTATGGGCTTTGCCATTCCAATTAATACTGTACGCACTGTGGTGGAGGAGCTTATTGCCCAGGGTCATGTTACCAGACCTTATTTGGGGGTGAGCGTTTTTGATAAGGAATCTGCAGCCCGTCAGGGATATATTCTGAATGTAGACAAGGGTGTATATGTATTTAATGTATCCTTGGATGGTCCTGCCGGTCGTGCCGGCTTCCGTCGCGGTGATATTATTTTGGCTGTAGGTGGTACTGAGGTTAATACTGTAGGCGAGCTGCGGGCAGCCATTACCGCCCATAAGGTGGGGGAAACTGTGGAAGTTAAATATGATTCCAACGGCACCACCAAGACTGCAAAGGTAACCTTGGATGCCCAGCCTGTCGAGGGTTAATCAGAATGAAGATTAATATAGTAACAGCTGGCAAGATAAAGGAAAAATATCTGACAGAGGGCATCAATGAATTTTTGAAGCGATTGGGTCCCTTTGCCAATGTAAAAATCATAGAAATCAGTGAAGAAAAAATGAAGGATAATCCTTCAGAGGCTGAAAAGCAGCAGACTTTGACCCAGGAGGGCCAGCGCCTTTTAAAGCAGGTGCCGGAGGGCAGCTATCTTATAGTATTGGATGTATATGGCAAGGAGCTTTCCTCTGAGGAGCTGGCAGCCAAAATTGACAGTCTTGGCCTGTCGGGAAAGAGCAATATAACCTTCCTTATAGGTGGTGCTTTTGGATTGTCTTCCGAGGTAAGGGCAGCTGCCGATATGCTTCTTAGCTTTTCGAAAATGACTTTCACCCATCAGATGGTGCGTCTGCTTTTGGTGGAGCAGATATACAGGGCGTTTAAAATAAACCGTGGGGAAAAGTACCACTGGTGATGGAAAACAAAAAATGGGGCTGCCTGGGGCAGTCCCATTTTTGGTATATACGATTTACTCAACGGTTACTGAAGGTCTGTCAATGATAGATGACAGAACCACGATGGTTTGCGTCTTGCTTACACCAGTTTGTTCTTTGATGCGTGTCAGCAGATTTTCCAGAGTAGTTGTATTCTGAGTGATTATTTTTAGGGAATAATCAAAGTCGCCAGTGATGTAGAAGCATTCCTTGATGTCCGATTCACCAACCACAAAATCTTTGAAGCTGTCACCATGACTTGGGTTGTCAAAGCTAAGGAAAACCAAAGCCATAAGCTGCTTGTCGACAAGCTCAGGATTTAAAATAGCGGTATACTGCTTAATGACACCAGAAGCTTCCAGCTTTTTCAAGCGTTCACTGATAGCTGGCATGGAGAGGGAAATCTCCGAACTCAAAACTGAAATTGTGACACGGGCGTTTTCTTGTAGACGCTTAAGAATCTTCTTATCAATATCATCCATTTTTAACACCACCATTCTGCCTACATTATACCAGTGAAAAGATATAAAAGTAAACTTTTATCTTCAAAATCGTAAAATAATTCTTTAAAAAGAAACATTTCTGACATTTTATTTTGTTTAAGTGAATTTTTGGCATTTCCTCGGTATTGGTGTAAAATAGTAAGTTAGAATAGTATAAATTTGGGGTAGTGTAATGAAAAATAAACAGACAAAGATTCTTATAAATATAAACAGACTAACCTTGCTTCTAATGTTTCTTTTTGTGGTTACCATTGGCAGATATTTTATTTTGCAGGTAATACAGCATGGGGAAATGGAAGAGAAGATTATGAATATAGCCCGGGACAATGTGGTGCGTCAGTCTCCCCGGGGAAAAATTCTGGATCGTAATGGCCGGGAACTGGCCATTAGCCGTATAGCCAAGCTGTTGGTTATTCGCCCTGACAAGGTGGGCAGTGAGGAGGATATTCAGGTTCTGTCAGCGGAGCTGAGTCCTATAATTAATATTCCTGCGGAAACCATTGCCAACCGTATCCGTGAGGGTGGTGCCTATTATGCAGTTAAGCATGGGCTGGAAAGCGATGAGGAAGCTGCCATTAACCAGCTAAAAAAGGATAAGGGCTATGAGTGCCTCTGGATGGATGACGAGGTAAAGCGATACTATCCCAATGATATGTTGGCTGCCAATATAATTGGATTTATCGGCATGGAGGACAAGGGACTTGAAGGTCTGGAATATTCCATGGACAGCATCGTAAAGGGGGATGTGCAGGAGGATGATGTGCTGACGGACATGAGAGGCCGCACCATATTCGATTCCATTTTCTCTCTTTCCCAGCAGCGCTATCGGGGTGATAACTGCAAGACCGTAACTCTCACAATAGATGCCACTATGCAGTTTATTGTGGAGCAGGTCCTTGATAAGGCAATGGTAGAAAATCAGCCTCAAAATGTTACTGCCATTGTTATGGATCCAAAATCCGGTGAAATTTTGGCCATGGCTTCCCGCCCAAGCTATAATCCAAATAAATTTGGCGATTATAGCATGGAGGCAATAAAAAATCGTGCTGTGTCGGATATTTATGAGCCAGGATCCACCTTTAAGTCAGTTGTGGCCGGTGCTGCCTTGGAGGAAGGCGTGGTAACACCTAATCAGACTTTCTACGATCCGGGGCGTATTAACGTATCGAACAAGCATATTCAGAACTGGAATGGCGAAAGCTTTGGTACTGTAACCTTTACGGATATTGTTAAAAATTCCATTAATACCTGCTTTGCCATGGTGGGTCAGATACTTACGGCTGAAAAGCTCAACGAATACGCCAAAAAATTTGGCTTTGGTGAACCAACAGGGGTGGAGCTTCCTGGCGAGGCATCGGGTATGCTGTTTGAAACAGATAAAATGCTGGATTCCGATATAGCCACTATGTCCATTGGCCAGAGTATTGCGGTAACTCCGCTACAGCTGTGTACAGCAATGTCTGCCATTGCCAATGACGGTGTGCTGTTAAAGCCTCATATCGTTAAAAATATAACCAATGCTGATGGCTCCACATATAAGGAAAATGGCCGTGAGGAAGTGCGGCGCGTATTGAGTTCTGCTACAGACAAGACCCTCATGGGCCTGCTGGAGCAGGTAGTTGCCACTGGTGGTGGTCAGAAGGCACAGGTTAAGGGTTATCGGGTGGCCGGAAAAACTGGTACAGCCCAGAAAATCAACAAAGACACTGCCGGCTACATGGAGGGCCGTTATATTGCTTCCTTCTGTGGATTTGCCCCAGTGGAGGATCCTCAGCTTGTGGTTTTGGTTATAATTGATGACCCTACAGCTGGCGCTTTCTATGGCGGTCAGATTGCTGCTCCGGTGGCGGGGGAGATCTTTGCTCAGCTGCTTCGCTACAAACATATTGAGCCATCATCTGATCCATTTGAGGATATGGATAAGGAACACAAGCAGCAGGATGCACAGCCAGTTGTAAAGACTGCGCCGCCGGGAAAACAGATAATGCCTGATCTCAGTGGTATGAGTATCCGGGAGGTTTCCCAGAAACTGGGTGAACTGGGAATTGGAATGAATATTCAGGGTACAGGACTCTCCACGGGTCAGAGTATACCAGCAAATGCAGTGGTGGATCCGGGCACAAGTGTGACGGTTTACTTCACTCCATAAGGATTTTATTCCATGCCGATTTACATAGGAAAGGAACATTGTTATGAAAGCTAAGCTCTTTGTTACAGATATGGACGGTACCCTGCTAAACAGCCAGCGCAAGGTAACCGATGGTGTAAAAGCTGCCATAAAAAAGGCTGTGGATGCCGGGGTTATCTTTACTGTAGCCACCGGAAGAATGCACATTTCTGCCCTGCCCTATGTGAAGGATTTGGGAGTTAATGTGCCAATTATTACATATAATGGTGCCCTTATAAAAACGGTGGATGGGGATGAGCTCTTTGCCTCCTATCTGGATCGTAAGTTGGTGGAAGAGCTGGTGGAATTTGCTGAATCAAGGAATCTTTACATTCAGATTTACAGCGATGACAAGCTATATTATAGACAGGAAAATGACAAATCTTCCTATTATCGTTGTGCTGCCGGCGTGAAGGGCAATCCTGTGGGGGATGAGCTGGAAAAGTTCATGGACAAGGTGCCAAAGCTATTGATTATGGTGGACACCCCGGAGGAAGGAGATAGGGTGGTTGAAGCTGTTTCCCAGCAGTTTGAGGGCCGCATAGTGGCTGTTAAATCTACTCCTATTTATATAGAACTTATTAAACCGGGAGTAAATAAAGCCACAGCTATTGAACGACTGGCGGAGAAATACAGCATACCTATGGAATCCGTGCTCGCCATTGGTGATTCCAACAATGATCTGACCATGATTGAAGCGGCAGGCTTTGGGGTAGCCATGGGCAATGCCAATGAAAATGTTAAGAAAATTGCAGGATACGAGGTGACTGACTGCGACCATGACGGTATTGCAGAAGCCATTGAGAGATTCTGTCTGGACTAACAGGCTGATTTTTAGAAGGAGGCTGTTATGGATAGAGATGAAAGAATGGATTTTATTATTGTAACTGGAATGTCAGGGGCGGGCAAAACCCAGGCGTGTCGTTATATGGAGGATGTGGGGTATTTTGTAATTGACAATCTGCCTCCGGTGTTTATCCCTAAATTTGCTGAGTTGTGCCGTCATTCCGATGGTCATGTAAACAAGGTTGTACTGGTGGTTGATACCAGAAGCCGGGAATTCTTCGATACATTTATCCATGTACTGGAAAATATGGATCGGGATAATCAGCCTTATGTAATGCTGTTTATGGATGCTTCCGATGCAGCCATTATTCGCCGTTACAAGGAAACCCGACGCCGTCATCCTATGGCTCCAAGCTCCAGAATTCCCGAGGGCGTTGCCAAGGAGCGTGAGCGTCTGGCTCCTATCAGAAACAAGGCTACATATATTATTGATACTTCCGATCTGAAAAAGATTGAGCTGAAGGAAAAAATCCTGAATATATTTGCCACCAAGCCAGGGGATAAACTCAGCACCAATGTGATGTCCTTTGGGTTTAAGTTTGGTATGCCTCTTGATGCAGATCTGGTATTTGATGTGCGCTTTTTGCCAAATCCATTTTATGTGGAATCAATGCGTCATAAGAGCGGAGCTGTGCCGGAGGTGGCCCAGTATATTGAGCAGTATCCTGTTACCAAGGAGTTTGAGAGACATCTTGATAATATGATAGATTTTCTTATGCCCCAATATGAGAAAGAAGGCAAGACCCAGCTGGTAATTGCTGTGGGATGTACCGGGGGCATGCATCGTTCTGTGTTTATTGCCAAGCATATATATGACAGGCTGAAGGAAAAGGGCTATCTGGTGAATTTGGAGCACCGTGATTTAATGAAAAATGATGTTTGGGAACACGTTCGTGAGGAATGTTAAGGAGTAACAAACAATGAATTTTTTGAAATGGTTGTATCCAGGCATGAGGTTCAAGCGCTGGCTGCTTCTGTTTGCCGCCGGCGTTATGCTGGCCAGTCTGGGCATAGCGATTATGTTCAACTATAAATACATAGACAGCATAGAGGAGTCCATATTCTGGGCTGTTTATACCTTCTCCGGGGAATATACCTACACTGCCACTGCAGTTATAGGAACCGTGATGGTGGTCATTGGATTTTTGATTATGGCCATGGCAGCCCGGTTTATTATCCAGTCGGTTATTGATGTGGTTTATCCATCTTCTTCTGAAAAGCTGGTGGATTTGATTTATGAGAAACGAATGCTGGGCAAGGGGCCAGCTGTTACCGTAGTGGGCGGCGGCCACGGACTCAGTGTGCTTTTACGCGGTATCAAGGAGGTTACCACCAATGTTACAGCGGTGGTAACCGTGGCTGATGATGGCGGTTCCTCCGGAAGACTTCGTGAGGAGCTGGGCATTATTCCACCGGGGGATTTGCGAAATTGTCTGGTGGCTTTGGCTGATACGGAGCCTTTGATGGAAAAGTTGTTCCAGCACCGTTTCGGAGGCAGTAGTTCTCTGTCTGGCCATAGCTTTGGTAATCTGTTTATTGCCGCTATGGCAGAGGTTACAGGTGATGTGGAAACTGCCCTGACAGAATCCTCCAAAGTTCTGGCGGTAAAAGGACGGGTGCTTCCTGCCAGCAAGGAGCATGTGCGACTGGATGCCATTATGGAGGATGGTACCATTGTCTGCGGTGAATCCCATATTCCGGAGGTTCACAAGAGAATACATCGTGTCAAGCTGTTCCCGGAGCATGTGGAGGCAGTGCAGTCCTCTTTGGATGCTATCCGTGATGCCAATGCTATTGTTTTGGGTCCTGGTAGCCTGTATACCAGCATTATGCCAAACCTTTTGGTGGAGGGCATAGGTGATGCTATTTGCCGTAGCAAGGCAATAAAGATTTATATATGTAATGTTATGACCCAGCCAGGGGAAACCGATGGATATACCGCTTCCATGCATGTAAAGGCCATATTGGATCACGCTGGACGGCAGGCCATAGATTATGTTATTGTAAATTCCACTCCAGTTCCCGAGGATTTGGCCCGTAAATATGCGGAAAAGGGTGCCTATCCGGTGGAGGTAGATGATGATGCCCTTAATGCCCTGGGGGTAGGCCTTATTAAGGCGGACCTTATAAGCGGCAAGGATGCTATTCATCATGATCCCCGCAAGCTGGCCAGCAGTGTTATGCGGGCTGTTTACGGCATAAAGGCTGGTCTTGATGAAATAAGGAAGCATTAATAGAAATTATTTTAGAAGTTTGGTGAGAAATATATGCCATCTTTTGCAGCGGATGTAAAAAATGAGCTGGCCCACAAACTGGATAAAAAATTATGCTGCCAGACCGCAGAGCTGGCAGCACTTTTGCGTATGGGCGCCTCCATGACCTTGGGGCCCAACATGACTTTGGGTCTTAATTATGTTACTGAAAATGCAGCAGTAGCCAGAAAGACTTTAAGTTTACTTAAGGCAACCAGCGATGTGCAGACTGAGGTAACGGTAACCCGCAGTAAGCGGTTAAAAAAGAATAATCGCTACATGGTCCGGGTGGTGCCATCACCACTGGTGAGACCCCTGATGGAAAAGCTGGGTATGTTGGGTGAGACAGAGGGCTCCTTGGGCCGTGATAATGCCCTTTTAAAGAAGGTATGTTGTCGTCACGCCTATCTTCGTGGGGCTTTTATGGGTGGTGGAAGTATTAACAAGCCAGAAGCAGAGTGCCATCTGGAAATGGTCACTTCAAATTATGGCTTTGCTGACACAATTGCAGGAGTTTTAAAGCGTATGGGGTTTCCTGCCGGATTTACGGACCGTAAAAATCATTATCTCATTTATATGAAGGACGGAGAGGCCATAATGGATTTCTTGTCCATTATCGGTGCCACTAAATCCCTGGATGAATTCGAAGGCGGCCGCAATCTGAAGGAGGTCCGTAATCAGGTAAACCGCCTGGTGAACTGTGAAACCGCCAATCTTCAAAAAACTGTGAATGCGGCAATTTACCAGAACGAGTGTATAAAATATTTAAGGGATGAGGGGAAAATGGAAGGCCTTACCAAGGCCCTTAGAAAGACAGCCCAATGCAGGCAGGATAATCCCGACGCCACATTGGCGGAGCTGGCAGAAATGCTGCTGGTGACCAAGTCCTGTGTAAATCATCGGTTGAGAAAGCTGGTGGCCCTGGCGGAGGAACTGCGGGGTAATAATAAAGAAAAAGGTGAAGATGATTGAAGAATTATATGAGGTTTATTAAGATAGTAATATTGGTTGTTGTCCTTGGAGCAGTGGCTCTTTTTGCGGGGATTCAGTATCTTTTGTCTCAGCCAGCCCCGGAGGGATTCCCTATTTTGGAGTACCATATGGTACAGGAGAAAAACCCGGACAAGGCTTACGAATACAATGTACCCCCTGCAGAATTTGAGGCTCAGCTGGATTATCTGGAGCAGCAGGGCTATACCACCATTTCCATCAGAGATTATTTGAGAGCCAAGAAGGGTTTGCAACAACTGCCTGAAAAGCCTGTAATCCTCACCTTTGACGATGGATATGAGACCAATTACACGGAGCTTTTGCCAATTTTGGAAAAGCGGGGGCTGAAGGCTACCATTTTTATGGTGGGAAATGATATCGGCAAGGAAAACTACATGTCATGGGATCAGCTGAAGGACATCCAGCATCGTGGGGTGGAAATAGGCAGCCATACCGCCAACCATTTGCCTCTGACCAGCATGAGCCTTGATGAGGCCAGGGATGAGGTTAAGCTTTCCAAGCTTTTAATGGAGTGGAATGGGGTGGATACCATTTATACCCTGTCCTATCCTAACGGCAAATATACCAAAGAGCTGTTGGATATACTGAAGGAGGAAGAATATCTGGCTGCGGTTACTGGAGATGCTGGCCTTAACACCTTTGATACCAATCCGTATCTTCTCCAGCGCATTAACATTCCTCATCCAATGTTTGGACTGACGGAATTTAAATGGCGTCTCATAAAAGGCAGAATTATGACCCAGCTGGGAATAAACCAGCATTAAAATTTGCATATATAGGCAAAAAAAGGTAAAATAGCTTAGGACTTTATTTAAGGTGAGGAGGTTACCTAATATGAAGCACATTCAGACTGTAAATGAGCCTACTCTGCAGGCTACCAAGACTTCTGGCGGCTGCGGCGAATGCCAGGCATCCTGCCAGTCCGCATGCAAGACTTCTTGTACTGTCGGCAATCAGGTTTGTGAAAGCAAGAAATAATTATTAAGCGAAAAGGGCTCCCCGGGAGGGAGCTTTTTTCTTGTGTTTTTAGGAGATTACTATTTTATTATGAATAATGAAATGAACACAAAAATCCATAAATTCGTCCAGAATGGCATGTATATACTGCTGGATGTGAATAGTGGTGCGGTCCATGTAATCGATAAAATGATTTATGATATCATGGATATTTTTAATGGTGAAAACGATAACGAGATTATAAATAATCTTAAATCACAGTATACGGAAAATGATTTGAAGGAAGCTTTGGATGAACTCCATATTCTTATGGACAAGAACCAGCTTTTTGCTCCTGATATTGATGTTCCACCTACCTTCAAGGCCAAGGGCTTGGTTAAGTCCCTGTGCCTGATGACTGCCCATGACTGCAATATGCGCTGCAAGTATTGCTTTGGTGACACCGGCGAGTACGGTGGTGAGCGTCAGCTCATGGACAGCAAGGTGGGCCGTGCTGCAGTTGATTATATTATTGAACACAGCGGTCCAAGAAAGCATTGTGAAATTGACTTCTTCGGCGGTGAGCCTCTCATTAATATGCCTTTGGTAAAGGATGTTACTGAGTATGTAAGAAAGCGTGAAAAGGAAACTGGCAAGGAATTCAAGCTGACTCTCACCACCAATGGTTTGGCTCTCCATGATGACAATATTAAGTGGCTGAACGACAACAATATCAGTCTGGTTCTCAGCACCGACGGCCGTCGTGAAACCCATGACAACATGCGCCCTGACTGTGGTGGTCAGCCGACCTATGACAAGGTAATGAAGAATTTCAAGAAGTGTGTGGATTCCCGTAATGGTGAAAATTACTACATGCGCGGTACATACACTGCAGAGAATCTTGATTTTACCAAGGATGTTGAGGCTATGGCGGATGCAGGCTTTGATATTCTGTCCATGGAACCGGTGGTGCTGAAGGATTCTCCGTATGGTCTTACTGAGGAGATGCTTCCGGAGATTTTCGCTGAGTACGACAGACTTACTGATTTCTATTTGAAGCGTCATCGTGAAGGAAAGGGCTTCTTCTTCTTCCATTTCAATATGGATCTTTCCAATGGCCCATGTGTGGCCAAGCGTCTGGCTGGCTGTGGAGCTGGTCATGAATACTATGCAGTGGCTGCCAATGGTGATCTTTATCCATGTCACCAGTTTGTTGGTCGCAACAAGTATAAACTGGGTAATGTATTTGATGACCTTGATGAGGGCGCTGAGGAAATCACTCAGTATTTCCGTGAGTCCCATGTTATGAACAAGGAACGCTGCAAGACATGCTGGGCCAAGTATTTCTGCTCCGGCGGCTGTCATGCCAATGCGGATTTGTTCCATGATGATATAAGAAAGCCTTATGAAGTGGGCTGTGAAATCCAGAAGAAACGTCTTGAATGTGCCATTGCTGTACAGGCAGTTCTGTCCATGGAAAAGATAGGAAAAAAGGATTACAAGCCTGCCAGTGTTAATTGCTGATAAAGGGGCTTAAATTATTACTTTATAGTGATTGTAAGCTTACTTTAGTATGATACATATTATTTATGCTATAGTTATTGAAGCTTATGAATTTGCGTTGACAAGGTGTCTTGAATTGGTGTAATATTATCTTACTTGAAAGATAAGGGACACTAGGATATGTGATTGTCATCTGTCTGCCGTTAGGCAGATGGGTGTCTTTTTCTGACGTGTTCTCAAATTATTATCTATATATTTTTAGGGGGTATTTTACAAATGGCAGTAAAAGTAGCTATTAATGGTTTTGGCCGTATTGGTCGTCTGGCATTCCGTCAGATGTTCGACGCAGAGGGTTATGAGGTTGTTGCAATCAACGACTTGACCAGCCCTAAGATGCTGGCTCATCTTCTGAAGTACGATTCTTCCCAGGGTCGTTACAAGTACGCTGACAAGGTAACTGCTGGCGAGGATTCCATCACTGTTAACGGCAAAGAGATCAAGATCTATGCTTGCGCTAACGCAGCAGAGATTCCTTGGGGCAAGCACGATGTAGACGTTGTTCTGGAGTGCACTGGTTTCTACACTTCCAAGGAGAAGGCTTCTGCACATCTGACTGCAGGTGCTAAGAAGGTTGTTATTTCTGCTCCAGCAGGTAAGGACCTCCCTACTATCGTTTACAACGTAAACCACAAGGTACTCACTAAGGAAGATAAGGTTATTTCCGCTGCTTCCTGCACCACTAACTGCTTAGCTCCAATGGCTAAGGCTCTGAACGATCTGGCTCCAATCCAGTCCGGTATCATGGCTACTATCCATGCTTACACTGGTGACCAGATGACTCTTGATGGCCCACAGCGTAAGGGTGACCTCCGTCGTTCCCGTGCTGCAGCTGTTAACATCGTTCCTAACTCCACTGGTGCTGCAAAGGCTATCGGCCTTGTAATTCCTGAGCTGGACGGCAAGCTCATCGGTGCTGCACAGCGCGTTCCTACCCCTACTGGTTCCACTACTCTCCTCTACGCTGTAGTTAAGGGTGATGTAACTGTAGAGCAGGTTAACGAGGCTATGAAGAAGCAGGCTACTGAGTCCTTCGGTTACAACGAGGACGAGATCGTATCCAGCGATATCGTTGGTATGCGTTATGGTTCCCTCTTCGATGCTACCCAGACTATGGTTAGCAAGGTTGCAGACGGCCTGACTCAGGTTCAGGTTGTTTCCTGGTATGATAACGAGAACTCCTACACCAGCCAGATGGTTCGTACCATTAAGTACTTCGCTGAGTTAGGCTGATAACTCGTCATCAAAAAACAATAGTTTAAAAGATCCATTGAGGTCCGGCCTTTGTTTGGGCCGGACCTATTTTATTGACGGAGGTTTTTATTAATATGGGTATGAATAAGAAAACCATTAAAGATGTAGATCTTAAGGGTAAGAAGGTATTTTGCCGTGTAGATTACAACGTACCATTTGATGAGAATATGAATATCACCAATGATACTCGTATTCAGGCTACCAAGGAAACTGTTAAGTACATGCTGGAGCAGGGTGCAGCAGTTATTCTGGCTTGCCATATTGGTCGTCCTACTGAGGCTCGTGAGGACAAGTTCTCCACCAAGCACATCGTTAAGCGCGTATCCGAGGTTATGGGCGTAGATGTTAAGTGGGCTCCTGACTGCGTTGGTCCTGAGGCTGAGAAGGCTGCAGCTGACCTTAAGCCAGGCGAGATTCTCCTCTTAGAGAACCTCCGTTATCATAAGGAAGAGAAGAAGAACGATCCAGCATTCGCAAAGCAGCTTGCTTCCCTTGCTGACATTGCCGTAAACGATGCATTCGGTGTTTCCCATCGTGCTCATGCAGCTAATGTTGGTATTGCACAGTATCTTGAGTCCGTTGCAGGATTCCTCATGGAAAAGGAAATTAAGTTCATTGGTCAGACACTTGAGGCTCCAAAGCGTCCATTCGTTGCTATCATCGGTGGTGCTAAGGTTTCCGACAAGATCGGCGTTATCTCCAACATGATTGACAAGGTTGATACCATCATCATTGGTGGCGGTATGGCTCACACCTTCGATGCAGCACAGGGCTTGCCAATCGGTAACTCCATCTGTGAGAAGGATAAGTTTGAGGAGGCTCTTGGTCAGCTCAAGAAGGCCAAGGAGAAGGGCGTAAAGGTTGTTCTTCCTGCTGACCTTACTATTGCTGACGATTTCTCTGCTACTGCCAACACCAAGATCGTGGATGTTGACAAGGTTCCAGAGGGTTGGGAGGCTCTCGATTCCGGTCCTAAGACCTGCGACCTTTATGTAAAGGCTCTTGAGGGTGCAAAGACCGTTATCTGGAATGGTCCTATGGGCGTATTTGAGTTCGATGCATTTGCAAAGGGTACTCTGGCTGTTGCTGAGGCTGTTGCCAAGGCTACTGAGAATGGTGCAACCTCCATCGTTGGTGGCGGTGACTCCATTGCAGCTCTGAAGAAGACCGGCCTTTCTGACAAGATTTCCCACATTTCCACTGGTGGCGGCGCTACTCTCGAGTTCCTTGAGGGTAAGGAATTGCCAGGCATTGCAGCTATCGCTGACGCATAAATGCTAGTCTTTTCACTGCATAGCTTTGTCAACCCTTGAAAAAATTCCTCGACGTACTAGTTTTGTACGACTGCGGATTTTTCCTTCGGGCTTTCGCGCTTTGCAGCGAAAATCCTGCGCATTATAAAATACTAAATAAATATGTAGATAATTTGAGGAGGATATAATTATTATGGCACGTAGACCTATTATTGCTGGTAACTGGAAAATGAACAACACTATCGCTGAGGGCGTTAAGCTGGTTAAGGAGTTGGCTCCATTGGTAGCTGACGTTGAGGCTGTAGATGTAGTAGCTTGCCCAACTGCAACTGCTTTGGCAGCTGTAGCTGACGCTTGCAAGGGTACCAAGATTCATGTTGGTGCACAGAATGTTCATTGGGAGCCAAAAGGCGCTTTCACCGGTGAAATCTCCACTGGTATGCTGAAGGAAATCGGTGTAGAGTACGTTGTACTTGGTCATTCCGAGCGTCGTGACTACTTCGGTGAGACTGATGAGGGCGTTAACAAGCGCGCTCGTGCTGCTTATGCTGCTGGTATTACTCCTATCATCTGCTGCGGTGAGTCCCTGGAAATCCGTGAGGCTGGCACTTACATCGCTCATGTTGTAAAGCAGATCAAGGCTGCTCTTGATGGCTTCTCCGCTGACGAGGTTGCTAAGCTGGTTATCGCTTATGAGCCAATCTGGGCTATCGGTACTGGCAAGACTGCTACCTTCGAGCAGGCTGAGGAAGTTTGCAAGGCTATCCGTGAGGCTGTAGCTGAGGTATTTGGTCAGAGCGCTGCTGATGCTATCCGCATCCAGTATGGCGGTTCTGTAAAGCCTGCTACCATTAAGGATCTCATGGCTCAGCCAAACGTTGACGGTGCTTTGGTTGGTGGCGCTTCCCTGAAGGCTGCTGACTTCTCCGCAATTGTAAAGTTCTAATTTAGAGGTTGATAAAATAATGGCAAAATTAAAAAATGCACCTGTTGCATTAATTATCATGGATGGCTATGGAAACGGCAAAACTTGTGATCCAAACAACGCTATCCAGATAGCTAAGACTCCTGTTATTGATAGTCTCAGACAGAATTTCCCATCCACCCACATTCAGGCTTCCGGCGAGTTCGTTGGTCTCCCTGATGGTCAGATGGGTAACTCTGAGGTTGGTCATACCAACATCGGTGCCGGCCGTATTATTTACCAGGCACTGACCCGTATCACCAAGGCTATCAAGGATGGTGATTTCTTCAAGAATGAGGCTCTGGTAAGTGTAGCTTCTGAGGCTAAGGCCAATGGTGGCGCTCTTCATCTCATGGGTCTCGTTTCCCCAGGCGGTGTACACAGCCATAGTGAGCATCTCTATGGTCTCTTACAGTTCGCTAAGAACCAGGGCTTCAAGGATGTATATGTTCATGCATTCCTTGATGGCCGTGATGTTGATCCTTCCTCTGCTGCTGAATATGTTGCAGAGCTGGAGTCTAAGATTGCTGAAATCGGCTGTGGTAAGATTGCTTCCCTGTCCGGACGCTATTATGCAATGGACCGCGATAACCGCTGGGATCGTGTACAGAAGGCTTATGAGGCCATTGCATTGGGCAAGGGCGTTGCTACTGATGATGCAGTAGCAGGCGTTAAGGCATCTTATGCAAATGAGGTAACTGATGAGTTCGTAGTTCCTGCTGTGGTAGGTGACTACAAGGGCATGAAGGATGGTGACGGCGTTGTATTCTTCAACTTCCGTCCAGACCGTGCCCGCGAGCTGACTCATGCATTTACTGATGTTGAGTTTAGTGGTTTCGATCGCAAGGCACTGAAGCTTTCCTTCGCTACCATGACTCAGTACGAGGAAGGCCTTAATGTAAAGGTTGCATATCCGCCTGAGTCCATCACCAACACCCTTGGTGAGGTTATTTCAAAGAATGGAATGACCCAGCTGCGTATTGCAGAAACTGAGAAGTATGCCCATGTAACCTTCTTCTTCAACGGTGGTGTTGAGGAGCCTTATAAGGGTGAGGATCGAATTCTGGTTCCTTCTCCAAAGGTTGCAACCTATGATTTGCAGCCTGAAATGAGTGCTATTGAGGTTACTGACAAGGTTGTGGAGGCTATTAAGTCCGGTAAGTATGATTTTATCATTCTGAACTATGCTAACGGCGACATGGTTGGTCACACCGGCGTTATTGAGGCAGCTGTAAAGGCTGTTGAGACTGTTGATACCTGCGTTGGTCGCTTTGTTGAGGCTATTCGTGAGGTTGGTGGCGATGTATGTATCACTGCTGACCACGGTAATGCAGACCAGATGGTTGACCCTGAGACTGGTGCACCTTTCACCGCTCATACAACCAACCCTGTACCATTCATCGTTGTATCTGACCGTGTAGGTTGGATTGCCAGCGATGGTGCACTCTGTGATATTGCTCCAACCCTGCTGACCCTGGCAGGCATGGAGATTCCAGCAGAGATGACTGGTACTCCAATGGTTAAGCTGAAGTAATCCAGCTGACCCTTTAGATGTGTTTGAAGGTGTATAGTGGCCCGGACCTGGCTTTAGGGCCACTTGGCACTGAGTATTATATTATTAGCGAAGAGAGGAATACAAAATGATTTATTATGATAAGCATGTTGAAGACATGACTTGCATTGCAAAAGAAGTAAACCATGGTCCAGCTCCAATTCCTGAAGAGGGCAAATGGGTACAGTCTAAGGAAATTAAGGATATCAGCGGTCTGACTCACGGTATCGGCTGGTGTGCTCCTCAGCAGGGCGGCTGCAAGCTGACTCTGAATGTTAAGGATGGTATCATCGAAGAGGCTCTCATCGAGACCATCGGTTGCTCCGGTATGACTCATTCCGCAGCTATGGCAGCTGAGATTCTCCCAGGCAAGACTATTCTGGAAGCTCTTAACACTGACCTGGTTTGCGATGCTATCAACACTGCTATGCGCGAGCTGTTCCTGCAGATCGTTTATGGCCGTACTCAGACTGCATTCTCTGATAATGGTTTGCCAGTTGGCGCAGGTCTGGATGACCTTGGTAAGGGTCTCCGCAGCCAGGTAGGTACTCTGTACTCCACCAAGCTGAAGGGTGCTCGTTACCTCGAATTAGCTGAAGGTTATGTTACCAAAATGGCAGTTGACAGTGAAGACCGCGTAATCGGTTACGAAGTTGTTCACCTTGGTAAGGCTATGGAAGCTATTGCTAATGGCATGGATGCTAACGAAGCAATCAAGAAGAACACCTCCACTAAGGGCCGTTACGCAGATGCTGCCCGTTACATCGATCCTCGTAAGGAATAATTTGAGATAACGAACAGGAAGGACTGAAAATAAAATGGCATTATTTGAAGGCTATGAGCGCCGTATTGACGGTATTAATGAAGTTTGCAAGAAATATGGTATTGCTTCCATTGAAGCTGCTGCTGATATTTGTAAGGAAAAGGGTTTCGACCCAGCTGCTATCGTAACTGACCTGCAGCCAATCTGCTTCGAGAACGCTAAGTGGGCTTACACTCTTGGTGCTGCTATTGCTATCAAGAAGGGTGTTAAGACTGCTGCTGATGCTGCAAGAGCTATCGGCGAGGGTATTCAGGCATTCTGCGTACCTGGTTCTGTTGCTGACCATCGTAAGGTAGGTCTGGGCCATGGTAATCTGGCTGCTATGCTCCTCACTGAGGATGCAGAGTGCTTCGCATTCCTGGCTGGCCACGAGTCCTTTGCTGCTGCTGAGGGTGCTATTGGTATTGCTCAGACTGCAAACAAGGTTCGTAAGAATCCTCTCCGCGTAATTCTTAATGGTCTTGGTAAGGATGCTGCTCAGATTATCTCCCGTATCAACGGCTTCACCTATGTTCAGACTCAGTATGACTACAAGACTGGCAAGGTTAACGTTGTTAAGGAAGTTAAGTACTCTGACGGCCCTCGTGCTGCTGTTAAGTGCTATGGTGCTGATTCCGTTCCAGAGGGTGTTGCTATCATGCATCTGGAAAAGGTTGATATCTCCATCACTGGTAACTCCACTAACCCTACCCGTTTCCAGCATCCAGTAGCTGGTACTTACAAGAAGGAGTGCACCGAGCAGGGTAAGAAGTACTTCTCCGTTGCTTCCGGTGGCGGTACTGGCCGTACTCTGCATCCAGATAACATGGCTGCAGGTCCTGCTTCCTATGGTATGACCGATACTCTCGGCCGTATGCATTCCGATGCACAGTTCGCTGGTTCTTCTTCCGTACCTGCTCATGTTGACATGATGGGCCTCATTGGTGCTGGTAACAACCCAATGGTTGGTATGTCTGTTGCTGTTGCAGTTGCTGTTGCAGAGGCAATGAACAAGTAAGATTTGCTTACATAAAAAATTAGGGCTTCCGCTTTGCGGAGGCCCTTTTTGGTATTTGAAAATAAGCATAAAAGGTATATGCCATGTATATTTTGGTATCAAAAAAGCTCAAGGCAGAAAGCCTTGAGCTGAATTTTCTGGTGACGCGTAGGGGATTCGAACCCCTGAAGCCGCCGTGAGAGGGCGGAGTCTTAACCACTTGACCAACGCGCCGTTGACAAGGAATATAATACCTCTTTTAAAGGAACTTGTCAAATATTTTTTTGAAAAAAGTTTTTGAGAGTAATTTTCTGCTTATGAAATTAGCCCTGAACCTTGGTCAGACCAAAATTTAAACGCTTCATGGATTCTTCACGGCCCAAGAGATAGAGCAGCTCAGTTACACCGCCTGGTGTTACCTTCTGGCCGGAAAGAGCAATTCGGGCAGGCCACATAAAGGTGCCCATTTTGATACCGCTTTCAGCAACGCCTGGCTGCAGTACCTCATCAATACCCTCAGGGGTCCAGGTCTCAACCTTCTCAAGAACCTCAATAACTACTGGGAGAATTTCAGCAGCCTTTTCCGGAGTTACCTTGTTGCGCTTGTTATTAAAGAGATCTACATCGTAATCTGGCAAATCCTTGAAGAAACCAATCTGTTCCGGAATTTCATTGAACCGGCTAACTCTGGTCTTCAGGAGAGAAGCCAGGTAGGTCCACTTGTCACCTAAGGATTCGGCAATAATGCCACCAAAGGCACTGGATTTCTTGGCAAAGTCCTCATCGCTCATGGCCTTGAAATACTCGCCGTTAACCCAGTCCAGCTTGTTGTAGTCAAATACAGCAGGGGATTTGCTGAGGCCCTCTAAAGAGAAGCGTTCAATCAGCTCATCCATAGTGAAGATTTCCTGCTCGGATTTAGGGGACCAGCCCAAAAGTGCCACATAGTTGGTAATGGCCTCCGGGAGATAGCCCATATCCACCAGCTGGCTGAAGCCAGTGGCACCGTGACGCTTGGAGAGCTTGGAAATGGAGCCGTCCTCGTTCTTGCCCATTACAGGTGGCAGATGGATGAATACTGGTGGCTCCCATTCCAGGAACTGATATAACAGTACGTGCTTAGGGGTGGAGGTAATAAATTCAGTGCCACGGAAAATATGGCTGATGTCCATAAGATGGTCATCGATAACATTGGCAAAATTATATGTAGGCATGCCGTCACGCTTCAGTATAACCTGATCCTCCAAAGTGTCACAGGCGATAGTAATATTTCCGTGAACCACATCGTGGAATGTAACCTCACCGGTAAGAGGCATCTTCTGACGGATTACATAAGGTCTGCCCTCAGCCAGATACTGGTCAATAACAGACTGCTCCAAATCGCGGCAGGCACGGTTATAGCCACCGAAGCTCTTGGCATCGCCGGCTTCCTGAGCTGCATGCTGCTCCTCGCTGCAATCATTGCAGAAGCAACGATAAGCATGGCCCTTTTCAATAAGCTCCTCTGCATACTTCTTGTAAATATCCAGACGCTGGCTCTGGATATATGGACCGCAGTCACCGCCGATATCAGGCCCCTCATTTGGGATGATGTTGGCTGCCTTTAAGGTATTCTGAATGAATTCCACTGCATCAGCCACATAACGCTTCTGGTCGGTGTCCTCGATGCGAAGCAGAAAATCACCATTCTGGGACTTGGAAAAAAGATAACCATATAGTGCGGTACGAAGATTACCGATATGCATGTAGCCGGTTGGGCTTGGAGCAAAGCGGGTGCGAACGCGATTTGACAAAATAACTCCTCCTAAAAAAAGAGATTGCTGGTGAGCAATCTGTTAAATACACTAAGTGATACTGGCACGAACAAAGACCAATCCAACGGCCTTTGTCAAGTGAGCATCACTAAACTCAAACTTCGTTTTCGTTAAGTGTTGCTGGCAGAGAGGGTGGGATTCGAACCCACGGAGGCTATTAACCTCACTTGATTTCGAGTCAAGCACCTTCGACCACTCGGACACCTCTCCATAGCATTAAATTATATAGATGAATCCATCTGCATAACAGAGATATTATACACTAAAATGGGTCTAAAATAAAGAAAAAGGGCTTAAATAAGCCCTAAAGTCTTTCCAAGGAAAATCCAGCCGAAAATGGTGAAGCAGGATAGTCCAGAGGTCATTATTATGCAGTTGCCAGCCAGTTCATAATCGCTGTCCATTTGCTGGGCCATGGTAAAGCCCACCACAGCACATGGTGCTGCAAAAACAGTCATAAGGGATACCAGCTCAATATTTCGATATCCCATCCATACAGCAATGGGCAGAATAATTGCCGGAGCAATTACAAGTCTTCCCAGTGTACACAGCATGATGGACAGGTGGTCCTTCTTTATGCTGGAAATGGTAAAGGATGCGCCCAAAAGAATTAAAGCCAGTGGGGTTGTGGCACTGCCTATTTGGAAAATGGGCTTTAAAACGGCATTGGGTACCACAATATGGCATAGATTAAAGAGGATACCAACAACACAGCCCAATATCATAGGGTTGTGGGCTATCCCCAGAAGTACAGGCTTCAGTTTTATCTCGTTGCCTCGGAAGGTTTCAAAGATGGTTACGGCCAAAATGTTGTATAGTGGTATAACCACCGTAATGAGCATAGCGGTAATGGCGATATTGTCCTGGCCATAAATATTGGCTGCCACAGGAATACCTATAATAATAAAATTACTGCGGTAAATGGAATGAATCATGGCCCCACGCCGTTTATTATCCGTGACGAAATAACAAACAACAACACTGGCTACTGCTACGGTAGCCAGAATGGCTATCAGGGTAAAAAGCAGCAGCTGAGGCTGAAAGGCAATACTGAAATCTGCCTGGTACATATTTTTAAATAAGAGGCAGAAAAAGAGAATCTTAAACACCAGCTTGTTCACATGGGCGATTTCATCCTTGGTGAGCAGCTGCATTTTTTTTGTCAGCATTCCCACACCTATAAGAATGGCTATAGGAAGGACTGCCTCCAGAGATACTATAAAATTACTGTACATTAATTATCCCAGCTTTACTTCATAATTGCCCCATCAAAACCGGTGAGTGTGGCGAAGTAATCATCTAGAGTTTCGGCACGGCGAATCATTTCCACGCTGCCGTCTTCACGCAATATAAGCTCTGCACTTCTCAGCTTACCGTTGTAGTTAAAGCCCATGGAATGGCCATGAGCACCGGTGTCGTGAATAACGATACGATCACCCATATCAATCTTTGGCAGCTGACGGTCAATGGCGAACTTGTCATTGTTTTCGCACAGGGAACCGGTTACATCGTATACATGGTCCTTAGGGGCGTGTTCCTTGCCCACAACAGTAATATGATGATAAGCACCATAAAGGGCAGGTCGCATGAGATTAGCCATGCAGGAATCAAGACCAATGTAATTTTTGTATGTGTGCTTTTCATGGATAGCTGTGGAAACCAAATAGCCGTAAGGCCCGGTAATTGCACGGCCGGATTCAAAGCAGATGGCACACTGGCCAAGTCCTGCTGGTACCATGATTTCATTATAAAGCTTATGAATGGCCTCGCCTACCTCCTCCAGATTTACTTCCTCCTGTGAAGGCTCATACGGGATGCCGATACCACCGCCAAGATTTACAAACTCCAGGGTGATGCCCAGCTTTTCCTTGATTTCCTTGGCCAGATTGAACATGATGGAGGCTGTAAGGGCAAATCCTTCAGTTCTAAGCTCATTGGAAATAACCATACAGTGGAGCCCAAAGCGCTTTACCCCACGGTCTTGAGCCATTTTATAGGCCTTGAGAATTTGATCATGGGTAAGACCGTACTTGGCTTCCATTGGCTTGCCGATAATATCGTTGCCGGCAATAAGATTACCAGGGTTGTAGCGGAAGGACATAATCCTTGGCATCCCCGCATGCTTTTCCAGATACTCGATGTGGGTAATGTCGTCAAGGTTGATTACAGCTCCCAGCTCAATGGCCTTCTGAAATTCGTCTGCAGGGGTATCATTGGAGGTGAGCATTATTTTTTCACCAGTGATGCCAGCGGCCTCTGAAAGACAAAGTTCAGCCAGGGAGCTGCAGTCAGAGCCTGCACCTTCCTCTGCCAGAATCTGCATGAGTCTTGGATTTGGAGTGGCCTTTACAGCAAAATGCTCCCTGAATTCAGGAGCCCAGCTGAATGCTTTAAAAAGACGGCGGATGTTTGCCCTTATTGCCTTTTCATCATAAATATGAAATGGTGTAGGGTACTTTGCAATAATTTCTTCCAGGCGCTGCTGGGAAATTGGGAAAACCTTTTCTTTCATAAACAAGCCCTCCATATTTTAATTTGGTAGTTATAGCTAATTGATAAGCACTATTAATTACATAGATAGTATAAATTGTCATAGATAATATGTCAATTATATATTTTTTGTTATAGTATTATATTTTAATGTAGGTTTTGTGGTATACATTGAAACATGGTAAAATATTATGATAGGCAAGTATATGATTGTAGCAAGTTCAGAAGGAGATGAATGTATGAACCGGCTCTTTATGATTTTTCGAATGATACGCAAGGACATCGTGGTTATGCTCTTTGCTCTTATAAATCGACGTACCCCAAAGGCATTTCGTCTGGCCATATTGGCGGCCATTATATATTTTGTAAGTCCTATAGATATTGTCCCCGATGCTATTCCAGCCGCTGGCCTTGTGGATGATGCGGTAATTGTGCCAGCCATATTGGCTGGACTTCGTCAATTGTTACCACCGGATGTGCTGGAGGATTGCGAGCACAGTGCCGGCCATTACGGGAAATTTCTTCCAATGGTGGTGGTAATTGCTACCATATTGCTTCTTTTGTGGACTTTCTTGGTGGTATATGGAATTTACAAGTTGCTTTTCACTTGATTTATCCCAAAATATTTAGACAGAATTTATTCGAGAGGTTTTTACAGTGCGTTTATATATAGCAGAGAAGCCCAGTATGGGTGCTGAAATTGCCAAATGTCTTCCGGGACCAATGCGCCGGGGAGATGGCTTTATTGAAACCCAAGGGGGCATTGTTACTTGGGGCTTTGGCCATATTTTAAGGCAGGCTGAACCCCAGGAGTATGATGAAAAATATAAAAGCTGGCGGGCAGAGGATTTGCCAATCGTTCCCGCAGAATGGAAATTGTTGGTGGATGCATCCTGTGCCAAGCAGTTTAATATTATAAAGGGCCTTATAGATAAGGCCGATGAAATAGTCCATGCAGGTGACCCGGACCGGGAGGGACAGCTGTTAATTGATGAAGTGCTGGATTTTGTGGGCAACACCAAGCCCGTAAGGCGTATCCTTCTTAATGCCCTTGATGAAAAGAGTATCAAGGAAGCCAACAGCTCCCTTAGGGAAAACAGTGAATTCTTCAATCTAAAGCAGTCAGCCTTGGCCAGAGCCCGGGCAGACTGGCTTATTGGCATGAATTTATCCAGGGCCTATACTCTGGCTGCCCAGAGGGCAGGCCATAGGCGTTTGGTACTTCCTGTGGGCCGGGTTAAGACTCCGACCCTTGCCTTGGTTGTTAGAAGGGAACGGGAAATCGAAAATTTTAAACCAGTGGACTATTACACCATAAAGGGTAAGTTCCACCATGAAAATGGTGATTTTTACGCCACATGGAAGCCAAAGGATATTCAGGCTGGTCTGGATTCTGAGGGCAGATTGGTGGACAAGACCGTGGCGGATGCCAAGATGGCCGAGTTCCTTGAGACTCCAACAGAAGGTGTTATATCCGCCTATACCAAGAGCAAGAAGCAGGAGCAGCAGCGTCTGCCATTTTCCCTGTCATCTCTACAAGTGTTGGCTGGCAAACGCTTTGGTTATGATCCTCAGCAGGTACTGGATACGGCCCAGAAGCTATACGAGCGAAAACTCACCACCTATCCTCGTTCTGATTGCGAGTATTTGCCAACCAATCAGTTCAAGGATAATGGGGCAATTTTAAAGCATCTCCAGAATTTTGGGGATGAACAGCTGGCCAAATGGGCGGCTACAGCAGACAGCTCAATTAAGAGCCGGGCCTGGAATGACAAAAAGATATCAGCCCATCACGCCATTATTCCCACCCGGGTTCCTGCCGGAGCGGAGAAGCTGACACCAATGGAGCGGAATATTTATTTTCTGGTGGCCCAGGCCTACATTGCCCAGTTTTATCCTGTGCATATATATAACCAGACAAAGATTGAGATTGATTACAAGGATGAGCTCTTTACAGCCAGTGGCAGAGTAGAGCTTGATCTTGGCTGGAAGGCCCTTTACACCTCCCAGTCCAAGGATAAAAATGAAGACATCGGCGAAAATGGAGATAACAACGAGGATGAGGACAGTGCTTCCTTGCCTCTCATGAAGAAAAAGGATGGGGTAGCATACATTGAAGGAGAAATGAGCCAGAAGGCCACCAAGCCTCCTATGAGATTTACCACATCTACTCTGTTGGCGGCTATGAAGGATATTCATAAATTCGTCAAGGACCCCGAGTCCAAGAAGAAGCTGAAGGATGTTTATGGTATAGGTACTGAAGCTACCAGGGCCACTATTATTGATGACCTTATCCGTCGTAAGTTTATGAATCAGACGGGAAAGAAAAAGTATCTTCAGCCAACCCAGTCAGCCTATATGCTTATTGATGCCATGCCGGAGGAGCTGTCATATCCGGATTTCACGGCTATTTGGGAGGATAAGCTCCATTCCTTGGCTGATGGTGACGGCACTCTGGGGGACTTTATTGATAATCAGGTGAAATTTACCACGGAGCTTTGCAACAAGGCCTATGGGGCCAAATTACAGGTGGCTTCCACCACAGAGGGGGGAGAAGCTGCCAATGTGTGCCCGCGGTGCAAAAGTGGTGTGCTTTTGAAGCGTCACGGCAAAAACGGAGATTTTTGGGGCTGCTCAGCCTTTCCAAAGTGTCGTATGACCTGTGACGACAAGGATGGAAAGCCGGATCTGGAGGGGGCAAAAGCCCGTATTCAGAGCCGTAGTTTTGGTGGGGGCTCCAATTTCTCAAATGGGAACCGCAGAATTGTCACGGCAGCGGCAAGCATTGAAGAAAGTCCATTTGGCAATCCGTATATCAGCGAGGAGGAGATGGCAGCCTTTAATCAGGAATTTCAGCTAATGGATTCCTTTACGGCCTCTGCCTCCAGTGGCTACAATGAAAGAATACCTTCCTTTGGTACGCCCCGCAGCAGTGGTAACCAGGGCGGCTGGAGCAAGGAGGAGCCAAAGGCTTCGGCGGCACCTATGGAGCATTTAAGTACAGAAAATAAAAAGGCTGATTCCAAATATCTTTGTCCGAAGTGCCGGGAGGGCAGTTTGCGGCGCATCAAGGGCCGTAACGGAAATTTCTGGGGATGTAGTAACTATCCACGTTGTACAGCCACCTTTGATGACGAAAAGAATATGCCTGTTTTCAATTAACATAGGAGGAAGTTTTCTTGGATATAACAGAGGTTATAATTAAACTTATAATCATAGTAATTTTGGTTGCCCTTAATGGATTTTTTGTGGCTGCAGAATTTGCCATTGTAAAAATGCGAATGTCCCGCTTAAACTCCATGATAGAGGCAGGTAACCGTCGGGCTGTATATGCCAAGCCTTTGGTGGAGCATGTTGATGTTTCTCTATCCGTAACCCAGCTGGGGATTACCTTGGCTTCCCTGGGTCTTGGACTTTTGGGAGAGCCTACCATCAGTCATGTGTTGAAGCCGGTATTTGAAATTATTGGACTTAGTGGAGCATTGTCCACCACCATTTCCTTTATTATTGCCTTTTCACTGGTAACGGCAGCCACCATTATTATTGGTGAGCTGATTCCAAAAAATGTGGCAATCCAGCAGGTGGAAAGGGTAATGCTGGCAGTGGCCATTCCCCTCATGTTCTTCCAGAAAATTATGTACCCATCTGTATGGGTGTTGAACAAGGTTGCTGTGTTTGTGGCCGGCATTTTTGGGGTTGATATATCCAACAACGGCGATGAAGTGGCCCATACAGAAGATGAAATCAGACGTCTTATGGAGGAAAGCCATAAGCAGGGCTACATAGATAAAACAGAGCTGGATTTTGTGGACAATGTATTTGATTTTGCAGACCGCAATGTACGTGAAATTATGATTCCCCGCACTGATATGGTATGTCTTTACTTGGAAGACAGCTTTGAGGAGAATATCAAGGTAGCCATGGAGGAGCACCTTACCCGTTATCCGGTGTGCGGTGAGGACAAGGATGATATTGTGGGATTTTTGCATATTAAGGATTTGATGCAGTCCTTATACAAACGTCGTCGTCCTATTCTGAGAAAGCTGGTACGACGTACTTTGGTTGTGCCGGAAACCATGAAAATCAGTATGCTGTTGAAGATGATGCAGAAGCAGCGTTCACAGCTGGCCATTGTGGTGGATGAATACGGCGGCACTGCAGGCATGGTTACCATTGAGGACGTCATTGAGGAAATTGTAGGTGAAATTCAGGACGAATTTGACCAGGAACGCCCTTCCATTGAAAAGCGTTCTGACCTTATTTACTCCATTGATGCCATGCTGTTATTGGAGGAAGTCAGCGATATTTTCGAAATGGAAATTGAGGCGGATAACATTGATACTATTGGTGGCTGGCTCTATAACAATGTTCAGTCGCCTCCTATGATTGGCATGAAGGCCTCCTGCGACTGCGTGGATTTCTTTGTGGAGGAAATCGATAATTTGCGCATTACCAGAATATTGCTTCAGTTGAAGAAGCCGTTGGTGGAGGACCATCCGGAAATCACCGCCGAGGAGGAAATATAACTTGGTTTTGACAGTGGAAGACCTGGGCAAGAGCTACGGCGAAAAAGTCTTGTTCAGTCATGTAAATCTTAACGTAAATGAAAATGATAAAATCGGTATAGTAGGTGTAAATGGTACGGGCAAATCTACATTTTTGAAGACCGTGGCGGGGAAGCTCACAGCGGATACAGGAAATATGGTGACCATGAGAAACCTCCGTATCAGTTTTTTGGAGCAGTCCAAGGAATTTGATATGGAAAACACCGTGTTAATGGAGGTTTTCAAGGATGACAGCCCATTAATGAGTGCCCTTAGGGATTATGAGGCAGCTCTTGCCAGGACGGAGGCGGGGGATCTTTCCCCAGAGGTGCAGCAGGCACTGGTTAATGCCTCTGCCAAAATAGACAGTGTTAATGGCTGGAATATGGAAAGTGAAGCCAAGACCATTTTGAATCATTTGGGTATTCACGATTATGAGGCCAAGGTGGGGAGCTTATCCTCAGGGCAGCAAAAGCGCATGGCTTTGGCCACGGCCTTGATTCAGCCTTGTGATCTGCTGATTTTGGACGAGCCCACCAACCATCTGGACAGTGAAACCATTGGCTGGCTGGAGGACTATCTTGCCCACTGGAAGGGCTCCCTTCTGACAGTAACCCATGACCGTTATTTTCTTGACAGGGTTACCAACGGAATACTGGAATTTGACAAGGGGCGCACCTACAGCTATGAGGGCAACTATTCCCAATTTTTGGAATTAAAGGCAGCCCGTATCGAACAGGAGGAAGCGGGAGAGCGCAAGCGTCAGAACTTCCTTCGCAACGAGCTGGCATGGATTCGCCGTGGTGCACAGGCCCGCAGTACAAAGCAAAAGGCCCGTATTCAGCGTTATGAACAGGTAAGGGACCAGAAGGTGGACCTTAACCGCAATCAGGTGGAAATCGGGCTGGCAGGCAGCCGTCTGGGACGAAAAATTATTGAGCTGGAAAATGTCACCTACGAATGGGAGGGCAAAACCTATATCAATGATTTTACCTATACGGTGCTTAGAAATGACAGAATTGGTATTTTAGGCGGTAATGGTACGGGAAAATCCACCCTTCTTAACATAATTGCGGGGCGTCTTCAGCCTTCCAAGGGGGGAGTGGATATTGGGCAGACCGTTAAATTGGGGTATTTTGCCCAGACCAATGTGGAAATGGATGGGCGGCTCCGGGCTAAGGAATACATCCAGGAGGCAGCCCATTATATTACCATGGCCGACGGCACCAAGCTGTCAGCAGGCCAGCTAATGGAAAAGTTCCTTTTTCCTCCGAATCTTCAATGGACGGAAATTTCCCGTTTATCAGGAGGAGAAAAACGCCGTCTGTATCTTCTCCGAATTTTAATGGAGGAGCCAAATGTATTGCTTTTGGATGAGCCTACCAATGACTTGGATTTGGACACCATGGCAGTACTGGAGAATTTTATAGAGGACTTTAACGGGGCGATTATTTTTGTTTCCCATGACCGTTTCTTTACTGACCGTATGGCCCAAAAGGTTTTTGTATTTGATGATGATGCCCATGTGCAGATTTTCATGGGAGGTTATTCTGATTACAAGGCAAAGGCTGATGCAGAGCAGGCAGAAAAGATGCAGCTCCAGCGTCAGGCGGAAAGGGCAAAGGCCACTGTAGAGCCAGCCATGGAAAAGGCTAAGCCAAAAAGCAAGAGCAAGGGCTTGAGCTATAATGAGGCCAGAGAGTACGGAGAAATTGAGGCGGTAATTGCCAGCAAAGAAAGTGAGCTTAAGGTAGTGGAAATGCAGATGTCCATGAACGGCTCAGACTATGATATGTTGCGGGAACTTACTGTGGAACAGGAGCGGCTCACCGCTGAGCTGGACAAGCTGATGGACCGCTGGGCATACCTTGAGGAAAAGGCTCAGGAGTCATAATTAAAATTTATTTTTTGGATATAGGAGTTTTTAATAATGAAATTTACTATGGCACATAGCAGTATAGCAGTTAAGGATGTGGAGCGTTCCGTGGAGTTTTATAAAAAGGCTGTGGGACTGAAGGTAAAGAGCGTAAAGGATTTACCACATATTAATCTCACATATATGGTGGATGAGGAGGAATCCGGTTATGAGCTGGAAATCACTCTTAAGAAGGACCATAAGGGAGATTACAATTTAGGGGAAAATCCTGTTCATCTGGCCTTTTGGGTGGATGATTACAAGGGGGCTCTTGCCATGCACCAGGAGATGGGATGTGTATTGAGAGTGGTGGAGCCGGCGGGTATTCACTTCATTCAGGATCCTGACGGCTATGTTACTGAAATAATGCCAAAGGCGTAAACTCTGCACATAAGAACTTTTAAGGGGGCGCACGGGGTGGCTTTTAATGAGGTTTTGTACAAGGAAATAATGGAGGAGCTGGATATCAGCCAGGAATTCATTACTGATGTGGCTGGGGCCTTTCGGTGGGATCTGGAGCAGGGGCTTAAGAAGAGCGAATATTCTTCCCTGCCAATGCTGCCTTCCTTCATTGGATTGCCAGAGGGCAATGAAAAGGGAGAATATCTGGCTGTGGATTTTGGAGGCACCAATGTGCGGGCTTCTGTGGTGCATCTTATGGGAAACAGCACCTTTGAGGTACTTCATTGGGTGGAAAAGCCTCTGGTAACAGATGAATACAACCTTATTAACAGCTCTGCTTCTGCAGAGGCTCTCTTTGATTTTTTGGCAGAAACAGTGGGCGAGGCTGTTGAAGGGGACAAGTCCAGAGAATACTTTTTGGGACATACCTTTTCCTTTGGCACTACCCAAAAGGATATTAACACAGCTAAGCTCATAAAATGGGCCAAGGAATTTGCAGTGCCGGGCGTTGAAGGGGAAGATGTAAACGCCCTTTTGCGGAAGGCACTGATACGCAAAGGATTTTCAAATATAAAGCCTGTGGCTATTCTCAATGATACTGTGGCAGTTCTTTTGGCAGCGGCCTATTCATATCCGGATACCCGCATTGGTTCTATTTACGCCACTGGACATAATACTTGTTATATGGAAGTTATACCGGATGTGGGAAGACCGGCCTGCATTATTAACATGGAGTCCGGGGCCTTTTCCAAGATGATCCCAAGTAAATGGGATTTGGAGCTGGATCGGGATTCCGAGCAGCCGGGGCGGCAGCGTCTGGAGAAAATGGTATCGGGAAAATATATTGGGGAGCTTTTCAGCAGACTTACGAAGGAACTTTTAGATTTGCCACAAAAGCCAAGTTTTTCTACTGTGGATATGTCCGCCATAATGGAAAATTCGGCAGGGGCTGCCCAAATATTGGGTGATGCCTTGGGAAAGGCGGCTGGAGATGAAGAAATTATTGAAAAGCTGCGCCAACTTGCCAAGACCATTACCATCCGTTCTGCCAGAATTGTGGCTGCCTCTTGGGCTGGAACACTGTGGCATATCGCCGGCAGCAGCAAGGTGGAGCCACAGCATATAGCTGTGGATGGTTCATTGTTCCAGCATATGCCCTATGTACAGGAAAATGTAAGACGGGCCCTTTATGAAATTATGGGGGATGAAGCCGGGGGCTTGGAGCCGGTTCTGGTAAAGGATGGCTCTAGTATTGGTGCCGCCATCGCCGCAGCCGTTGCAACCTGTCGTTAATAGTGATAATCTATTGATAAGGTGTTACTTTTTACCTATGTATATTTAGTAACAAAAAAATTTCATGGATAAAGCAAGTCTATCTGTGTAACTTGGGAGAGATAACATGAAGTTTTCTAAGAAAATTGTGGTAGCGGTTATAGTTGGCTTAATGTCCTTTTCCGGCGTGGTTGTGGCGGAGGATATTAATCCTGAGGCCATTGGGAATGCCATTGGCAATATAGCCAATGAGATTGATATTAATAAAGAGCCTCAGTCTGAGCCTCTGAATAAAGTAAGAATAAATTGGGAGACCATGCCCGGAGCGGTGAGCTATCGTCTGGTTATAATGGATGGCGATACCACCAGCAAGGATAAGGAAGTAAAGCATTTTAATCTCATACCAAATAATGGTTATGAGCTGGATACTGCCAATATGTTTAAGGCGAAGGATTATTATTGGCGGGTGTGCCCATTGGATTATGACGGCAATGCCATGGGACCCTACAGCGATCCAAAGCCCCTTATTGGCGAAGAGGTAAATCCAAAAGCTCCACTGGCCACTACGGAGTTTGAGAAAATGGCATATTCTCCGCTGTATCCCGTATTTTCCTGGATTCCTGTGGATGGCAGTGGTGGCTATGAAATCAGGGTCAGCCGTGAAAATAAGTTTTCCCCGGGCAGATATGAAGTGGTTAGGGAAATGACCACCAAGAGTAATGTTTATTACGAAGAAGGGGGCTACACCTGGCCAGGACATTATATGTGGCAGGTCCGTTCCCAGAACAAGGCGGGAGTTCCTGATACTGAATGGTCTGAACCGAAATATTTTGATGTGGAGCAGCATGTGAGAATAGCGGCTCTGGGTGACAGCATTACCCATGGGGGCGGTGTATGTAATGTACCTCCTGGTTGTGCCATGTACAGTTGGGAATATTATTCTCAGGTGCCAATCAAAAATCTTGGCTTCAGTGGTGACAGCGTTCAAATGATGGCTCAGCGATTTGATCGTGATGTTATGCCATTTACTCCGGGGATGCTGATAATCATGGGCGGCGTAAATAACTTCCGTGCTGGTGAGGACGGCTGGGATACTATTGCCGCCATGGAGCAGATACTGGAAGAATGCCATTATCACAATGTTATTCCCGTATTTGTTACAGCAACGCCGATTAATCCGGACTTAATGTCCAAGGTACCAACCATTGAAACCCCGGCGTGGAACTGGAAGGAACAGCAGCTGCTCCTTAACCAGTGGATAATGAATCAGCCATATCATGTGGATGTGACACCTGGTTTGACTGATGGCAATGGATATTTAAAGGCAGAGCTTACAACTGATGGGCTTCATCCTGATCATCAGGGGAAGAAAATTATTGGTGAAACCATTAGCAACTATCTGCTGACCACCTTCCCTTCCTACAACTTAACAGCAAAATAATAAAAGCTGTCTCACGGGAAATCGTGAGGCAGCTTTTTTAGTTCAATCAGTATTTTTACTACAGCAAAACCATCATAATGGATCCCACGAACATGGCGATGCTCATGCCCTTCAGCAGATTGGACATAAACCAATCCTTATTTCCCCGGGCCACTTTTAAGACTACATGTAATTCGTATATAAGGAAGGAGGCCGTAAAAAAGCACAGGGGCAAATCCCAGTCTGACAGACCAAAGAGAAACATAACCAGACATAGTGCCATGCCCGCCTTTTCACCGTTGCTGAAGGTGGGCTCTATTTTATTATTATTTTCCTCTGTGGGGAGTTTTGAACGCATTCCGGGCATATTATACAGTCCTTTCAATCATCCAGGCGCCGCCTCCAATGAGACGGAGAATGGTATTATGACGGGATAGCAGTGTGGAACGGTGGCCTACACTGACCACAGACATATCCGGGAATTGGGATTTCAGGGTATCGTAGGAATGAGCCTCCATATCCTCGTCCATGGCGGAGGTAGATTCATCCAGGAATACCATTTGTGGCTTAAAGAGCAAAATGCGGATAAAGGCGATGCGCTGCTGTTCACCCAATGACAGAATACGGCTCCAGTCGTCCACTTCGTCCAAACGGCTTGTTAAATCTGCCAGTCCAAATTCCTTGAGATATGCACCTAAATCAGTGGTGTCATTTTCAGGAACATTTTGTGGATAATAAATGGCCTGCCTTAGGGTACCCAGTGGAAGATATGGTCGTTGTGGCAGGAACATGAGACGCCAGTCCTCTGGTCTTGCAATGGTGCCGCTGCCGTAAGGCCACAGGTCTGCCAAAGCTCTTAAGAGGGTACTCTTGCCAGAGCCGGAAGGGCCGCTGATAAGGGCGTATTCACCAGGGGTAAATTCCAGATTAAGGCTTTCAATAATTTTCTTGCCCTCCGGAAGAAGTATATCTATATCGGAAAGGGTTACCCTGTTATCAGCTCCATTAACTGTGGTGAAATGGGATTCCAGCTCGTCCACTTCCTCCATATGGGCGGTAAAGTCACCAAGACGGCGTATAACCGCTGCGTACTGGGCGATGGAATCGTAGGCTGTAACAAAATAGCTTAGTGCATCCTGTACCCGACCAAAGGCACTGATGGTCTGCATAAGGCCACCTAGCTGCATTTCTCCGGAAAAATATTTTGGGGCTGCCATAATAAGTGGGTAAATAATGGCCAGCTGGGCATAACCGTTAATGTAGAAGTTCAGTAGCTTAGTACGCTTCATAAGGCCCCAGAAGTTTTTAACCACCATTTTAAAGCGTTCTCCAAAGCCATTGAGCTCTGGGGATTCACCCCGATAAAAGGCGATGCTTTCACTGTTTTCCCGGACACGTATCATATTGAAACGGAAATCTGCCTCGTAGCGTTGCTGGTCATAGTTCAGCTTTATCAGCTTGCGGCCAACCATATGGGCCAGCCAGGTACCCGCAATGGAGTACAGCAGTGATAGCCATACCATGTAACCTGGAATGGAAATGGCTGTTTCGCCAAGGGTCAGGTCCAGGGAACCGGAAAGGCTCCACAATACAAAGATAAAGGCTGCCAATATGGTGAGCTGCTTCAGAAAGCCTAGTGAAAGGCTCAGGGTCAGGGTAATAAAGGAATTGATATCCTCGGAAATACGCTGGTCCGGGTTATCCATATCTGACTTTAAAACCTGGAGCTTATAATAGACCTGTTTGGCCATCCAGCTATTTAAATAATTGTTTGTCATCCATGTACGCCATTTTATTTGCAGCATTTGCTGTAGATAGATGGCATAAACTGCAGCGATTATGTATATGAATGCTATAAGGGTAAAGTGCCCCACCAGTGGCCAGAAGTTATCAAGATCATAATTCTGCAGGGCATTATAAAAATCATTATTCCATTGATTCAGCATTACCAGGAGATAAACCTGGGCCAGATTCAGGATGATGATGACAGCCAACATGCCCCGTGCCCACCATCGTTCTTCAGATTTCCAATAAGAGCGCATCATACTCCAGATGCTTTTTGCAATATCCTTTTTCGTCATAAGGAGTCTCCTTTTATTTAACAATAACTTTAATAATTATAGCATTATAGCAAACAATCAAAAAGTATTGTCTGAAAAAGGGGATATTTTCTCTCAACCCATGTTTGGTGTATAATATCTTAATGGATTTATTTTTGAATTAAAATCTTTTGAAGGGATTTATTATGCTATTGCCTATTATAATTGCAATTATAGTGCTGGCCCTGACAGTTTTGGTGCTGGAGAAGAATATAAAAAGCCGCATGGCATTTTATGCCTTCTGTGGTTCCCTGATGTTGGCCCTTTCCATTGTGGGCTACGGCTATTATGCCAGTACCTCCAATTCCTATGAGGAGCTGGACGAGTCCACCATTCGTCATATTACAGCCCAGCAGCTAGCCTTTGGTGAATGGTATACAAATTATAAGAAGAAACTGGATGCCATTGATTATTGTTGGGTGTCTTACCATCGTATTATGCAGGATTTTCAGAATGAGGATATTTCCCTGCGGGAAGCATATAACCGTCTGGCCCAGTTGGAATCCAATGTGGTAAATCTCCATAATGAAATTTATCAGATGGCACCGCCTATAAGTCTGGATGATACCAATTATGATTTAACATCATCAATTCTGAAAAAAACCAAGGCCTATTCTGATGGCCAATTAAAGACCGTACGGGCTACCAAGATGATGGCGGATCCTGAAAAGATGCCTACTGATAAACACGAGGTGCAGTTGGGTTATCTGAAGGATTCCATGCTTATGAATTCACCGGATATGCTCTTTACTGCCGGCGAGATTAATTCTCTCAGGAAAAATCTTACCATACCGGAGGTGAACTGATATGCAGCCATATAAGACCACCTCTGATTTTGGAACATCTTTTTATGAAATCCAGAAATCAAAATTTTATACATACACAGCCCATGTGGAGGATGAGGTAGCGGCAAGGGAATTCGTACAGAGCATCAAGAAAAAGCATTTTGATGCCCGTCATAATTGCTCTGCCTGGGTACTGGGCACCGACAGCAGTCAGCAAAAGTCCAACGATGATGGTGAGCCGGGAGGAACTGCGGGAAATCCTATATTGGAAGCTATAAAACAGCATGGCCTCACCAATGTGGTGGTAGTGGTAACCCGTTATTTTGGTGGAATTAAGCTGGGAGCTGGCGGCCTTATCAGGGCCTATAATCATTCAGCCTCATTGGGGTTGGAGGCCACACCTCAGGTGGAGGTAAAGCCCTTTTGCATGGTTTCGGCGGAGATGGATTATACTTTGTTGGGTACTGTGGAAAATTGGGTGCGAACCAATAATCTTCGCTCCGGGGAAACGGAGTATACAGACAAGGTGACCGTGAAGCTGTTAATTGAGCCCGATGATGTAGAAAATATACAGTCATCCTTGGTGGATTTAACTGCAGGCAGGTGTGACATTAATGTAGCCAATCCTGAATATTTGGAGGTTCCGGTGGAAAAGTAGTTTGACAACACAATATATATCTGAATTCTGTGAAAAAGATAGGAAAAAACGTTTATTTTTTCAACAAAACTACTTTTTTGCAGGATTTTTTTTTTATATGAAGAAATAGTTACAGTACAAATAATATATTTTTATTTTTCAGTAGTGTAGTTTTTCAGGTAACGGCTACGTAGGGAAATATATACAATGGCTGAGCCTGGAGCTGAATTAAGCGCAGGAGTGAGTTTTATGAGTAAGACAACATGTGTGGCCATGATATTGGCAGGTGGTCAGGGAAGCCGCCTGGGGGCACTGACCAAAAAAATTGCCAAACCAGCAGTACCGTTTGGCGGTAAGTATCGAATTATTGATTTCCCACTTTCAAATTGTGCCAATTCCGGCATAGACAAGGTTGGCGTGCTGACACAGTACCGCCCATTGGAGCTTCATAATTATCTGGGTACTGGTGATGCCTGGGACTTGGATAAGTCAGATGGTGGTGTGTTTATTTTGCCACCTTATGCAAGGGACAAGGGGGCAGACTGGTACAAGGGTACAGCAGATGCCATATATCAGAATCTGAATTTTATTGACATGGTAGATCCAGAATATGTGCTGGTGCTTTCCGGCGATCATATTTATACCATGGACTATGCCAAAATGCTGGCAGCTCACAGGGCCAACAAAGCCGATGCCACCATCGGTGTATTTGAGGTGCCTTGGGACGAAGCACCACGCTTTGGCATTATGAATACCGATGAAAAGGACGGCCGTATTGTAGAATTTGAGGAGAAACCAGCAAAACCAAAGAGCAATTTGGCTTCCATGGGTATTTATATTTTCAATCGTGACTTCTTGGATAAGTACCTTAGAGAAGATGCTACTGATGAAAACTCCTCCCATGATTTTGGCAAGAACATTATTCCAACTATGTTGAAGAATCAGGCCAGAATGTATTCCTATGCCTTTGAGGGTTATTGGAAGGATGTAGGAACAATAGAGAGCCTGTGGCAGGCCAATATGGACCTTCTGCAGGATGAACCTCCATTCTCCTTTACCAGTGCGTGGAAGATTTATTCCAACAATCCATCCTTGCCACCTCATTATTTAGGCAGGGACGCTAAGGTTACTTGCTCGATGCTGAATGAAGGCTCCATGGTTATGGGCGAAGTGGATCATTCAGTATTGTTCTCCGGTGTTAAGATTGGTAAGGGGGCCAGGGTTACAAATTCCGTAATCATGCCATTTACCGTTATTGAGGAAAATGCAGTTATTGACCATGCCATCGTGGCCCAGAACTGTGTGATTTCCGCCGGTGCTCATGTTGCCGGGGCAGAAGGGGCTATTGCCGTGGTTCCGGAGGGGGAAACCATTACGGCAGAGCAGGCAAGTGTTGGGCAGCAGGTAAGCTGATGAACGAAAATGAGAAATGGAGCTGATCATATTGGGTAATGTAATGGGGATAATAAGACTCGATGGTGCCAACAGTATGCTGAAGGAGCTTTGTGAACACCGTCCAGTGGCCGCACTTCCTATTGCGGGCCGCTATCGTATACTGGATTTTGCCATGTCCAGTCTGGTAAATTCCGGTATTGATCATGTTGGTGTTCTGGTATCCAAAAAGGCAAGACCAGTTTTTGACCACCTGCGCTCTGGTAAGGATTGGGATTTGGCACGTCATCGTGATGGTTTGGCTTATCTCCCTAATGACGGCGAAAATGGCAATACTACCGCTCTCGCCGGACTTTATCAAAATATAGACTTTGTTATGCGCAGTTCAGCTGAATATGTATTTTTGGCACAGGCTGATACTGTATATAATATTGATTTTAGACATGTTCTTCTGTTCCACCAGAATACAGGGGCAGATATCACCATGGTGTATTGCAAGGCCCGGGAGGATCTGCCAGGAGAGGCTGCGTCCATGCAGATTGCTGAAAATGGCAAGGTTACGGACATAGCCAAGCGCATGACCTCCACCAAGGGTTCCAATGACTTCATGGGTATCTATCTCATGAGGAAGGACACTTTGGTTAAGCTGGCCACCTCCACCTTTGAACGGGGTGGCAACAGTATGCTGGTGGATGGTATTATCCGTCATATGGATAATTTCAGCATTTATGGCTACGAGCACAAGGGCTTTACCGCCAGAATAAATTCCACCATGGCTTACTTCAACGCCAACAAGGCCATATTGAATCCTGATATATGGAATGAGCTCTTTATGAGTGAACATCCTATTCACACCAAGACTAAGGATGCGGCTCCAGTGCAGTACAAGAACACTGCCAAGGTTACCAATTCCCTTATCGGCAATGGCTGTGAGATATATGGCGAGGTTGAGGACAGCATCCTCTTTAGAGGAGTAAAGGTGGCTGAAGGCGTAAAGATTAAGGATTGCATCATTATGGAGCAGTGCAAGATAGAGCCATATGCAATGCTCAGGGATGTAATCTGCGACAAGAATGTCGTCGTTTCTGAGGATCAGTGGTTAAAAGGTGCTGAGAATTATCCTTTGATTATTGCTAAGAGCACCGTTATTTAATAATTGATTTCAGGCCGCTGATGATAAGGGGTATCCTGTCGTCAGGGGCCTGTTTGGCTTTTTTTTATTATATGGGAGTGATTATATGGCATTTATTGAAAGAGATATTGATGAAATCAAGGATGAACTTAAAGAACGCTTTATACTTACATCCAAGATATTGTATGGACGTGAGCTTTCGGAGCTTTCCCAGAATGAGGTATATAATGCTGTTGCAGCAGTGGTAAAGCAGTACACCACTGAAAACTGGATTAAGACCAACAAACAGTATGCTATTAATGACAATAAACAGATTTATTATTTTTCCATTGAATTCCTGCTGGGCAGACTTCTTAACACCAATTTGATTAATCTGGATTTGAAGAATGTCCTGAAAATTGTATTGAAGGAGCTGGATGTTAAGCTGGACGATATCTACAACGAGGAGCCAGATGCAGGCCTGGGTAATGGTGGTCTGGGCAGACTGGCCGCTTGCTTTATCGATTCCATGGCTTCTCTGTCCTTGCCAGCCCATGGTTGCGGCCTTCGTTATCAGTATGGCCTTTTTGAGCAAAAAATTATTAACGGTACCCAGATTGAGATTCCGGATAACTGGCTTCGCGACGGTTACGTCTGGGAATTTAGAAAGCCTAACAAGGCTGTAAATGTCCGGGTGGGCGGCCATGCTTACATGAAGGAAGTGCCTGGTGAGGAGGATTTGCAGCTGGTTTATGAAGGCTATACCGATATTATGGCCGTTCCATATGATGTGCCGGTTATCGGCTACAAGAATACCACTGTAAATACCCTGCGCCTTTGGAACGCAGAAGTTAATATGGACTTTTCTGACTATGGTACCTTGACCCAGGAGGAGATCAACCAGCGTCAGGAGTATCGTCGCTGGGTAAACCGTATCACTGAGTTCCTTTATCCGGATGACAGACTCTCCGATGGTAAGAAGCTCCGCCTGTTGCAGGAGTATTTCTTTGTGTCTGCTGGTGTTCAGAGTATTATCCGTCACTTTATGCTGACTCATGACAATGTTTATGATCTTTCCGACAAGATTGGTATCCATATCAATGATACCCATCCGGCTACAGCTGTTCCGGAAATGATGCGAATTTTGGTGGATGAGTATCATCTTGAGTGGGAGGACGCCTGGGATATTACCACTCAGACCTGTGCATATACCAACCACACCATTTTGCCAGAGGCACTGGAGAAATGGGATGTGGGCCTCTTTAAGGAAATGTTGCCTCGTATCTACATGATAGTGGAGGAGATTAATCGTCGCTTCCTTGAAGGAATCCGCAAAAAATATCCTGGTGACGAGGCACTGGTTCGTGAGCTGTCTATCATTGAGAATGGTCAGGTCCATATGGCCCGTCTGGCAGTTGTGGGCTCCTACAGTGTCAACGGTGTGGCCCGTATCCACTCAGAGATTTTGAAGACCAATACCTTGAAATATTTCTACAAGGTATTCCCTAGAAAATTCAACAACAAGACCAACGGTATTACCCATCGCCGTTGGCTCATCAGCGCCAACAACGATTTGGCACACCTCATTGATGACAAGCTGACCCGTGAGTGGCGCCACAACATTAAACTCTTAAAGAAGATTAATGCTTATGTGGATGATCCTGATTTCCTGAAGGCCCTTAACAAGGTAAAGAGAGCCAGAAAACGCGCCTTGGCCCAGTATGTGTGGTCCCACAATAAGGTTCGTGTAAAGATAGATTCTATCTTTGATATTCAGGTTAAGAGAATCCACTCCTACAAGCGTCAGCTCATGAATATTCTGCATATTATGTATCAGTACAACCGTCTGAAGAATGACCCTGATTACGATATGCCTGTACCAGTGGTTTACTTCTTTGGCGGCAAGGCAGCTCCTGGTTACTACACAGCCAAGGAAACCATCCGCCTCATTAATGCAGTGGCTGACAAAATCAATAATGATGAGAGCATTAACGGCAAGATCAAGGTGGTATTCCTTGAGAACTTTGGCGTAACTCTTGGTGAAATGGTATATCCTGCAGCTGATGTCAGCGAGCAGATTTCCACAGCTTCCAAGGAAGCTTCCGGTACTGGTAACATGAAGTTTATGATGAATGGTGCCATTACCCTGGGAACCATGGACGGTGCCAATGTGGAAATCCACGAGCAGGTTGGTGACGATAACTGTGTAATCTTTGGCCTCAGGGCTGAGGAGGTTATTTCCTACTATGAAAATGGAAATTATAACGCGTGGGATGAATACAACACCAATGACAATGTTCGCACTGTTATGAACCAGCTTACTGACGGTACTTACGGCAATTTCCAGACACTGTTTGATTATCTGATTAACAGTAACGATGAGTTCTTTATATTGAAGGACTTTAACGCATATATTGAAGCTCATGAGGAAATCGTCCGTCGTTATCAGGATCATGATGCATGGCTTAGGTCCTCTGCCATCAATATTGCAAATTCTGGTATTTTCTCCTCAGACCGTACCATTACTGAGTATGCTGAGGATATTTGGGATATTGAGCCTGTAGAGATTAAGTAAGAGGGGATATACATGGAGACATCAGAGTTAAGCGAGTATGATTTGTTCTTGTTCCATCAGGGGACTAATTACCGTGCCTATGAAATGTTAGGTGCCCATGTAATGGAGCAGAACGGTAAAAAAGGTGTACGATTTACAGTTTGGGCACCTCATGCCAAGGAAGTTTCAGTTGTGGGTGATTTCAATAACTGGGACACAAGAGTAAATAAAATGTCCAAGCTGGGGGATGGAGAGATATGGAATCTCTTTATCCCCGATGTCGGGCCTGGTACTGTGTACAAATATGCTATTTTGCCACAGCATGAGGGACCACATATTATGAAGGCGGATCCCTATGGCTTTTTTGCCGAGAAAAAGCCTGAGACTGCTTCTATTGTTTATGAATTGGGAAACTACAAATGGAAGGACAGCAAGTGGGCTAAATTCAAGGAGGACCACCCTTCCTACACCCGTCCAATGCTCACCTATGAGGTTCATCTAGGTTCCTGGAGACGTACTCCTGATGGGGAATATCTTTCCTATATGGATATGGCTGACCAGCTGGTGGACTACGTAAAGAGCATGAACTACACCCATATTGAGCTGATGCCTCTTTGCGAGCATCCATTTGACGGCTCATGGGGTTATCAGGCCACGGGCTATTATGCTGTTACCAGCCGTTATGGCAAGCCTGATGAGTTCCGCTATTTGGTGGACAGGGCCCATCAGGCAGGCATCGGCATTATTATGGACTGGGTTCCTGGCCATTTCTGCAAGGATAATCAGGGACTTAGAGATTTTGATGGTACTAACCTTTATGAATCCGACAATATTCAGCGGGCGGATAATGCCGGCTGGGGTACTGTGAACTTTGACTATGGCCGTACTGAGGTGCAGAGCTTCCTAATTTCCAATGCCATGTTCTGGATGGATCAGTATCATATTGATGGCCTGCGCATTGATGCGGTGGCCAATATGCTTTACTTAAATTATGGTCGTCAGGACGGGGATTGGGTGCCAAACAAGTTTGGCGGTGATGGCAATCTTGAGGCCATTGAGTTCCTCCATAAGCTCAACGAGGCAGTTTTCAAGAACTACCCTCAGGCCCTTATGATTGCTGAGGAATCCACCTCATGGCCAAATATTTCCAAGCCTGTTTATATGGGCGGTATGGGCTTTAACTACAAGTGGAACATGGGCTGGATGAATGATATTCTGCGCTATATCAGTCTTGACCCTATTTATCGTAAGTGGCATCACGACAAGGTTACCTTCTCACTTATGTATGCCTTCAGTGAGAATTTTGTGCTTCCTCTGTCCCACGACGAAGTGGTACACGGCAAGTGCTCCCTTATCAGCAAGATGCCTGGTGATTATTGGCAGAAATTTGCCGGCCTCCGAGCCTTCTTTGGCTATTGGATGGCTCATCCTGGCAAGAAACTGCTCTTTATGGGCGGCGAGTTTGGTCAGTTTATTGAATGGAATTTCGACGACAGCCTTGACTGGCATTTGGTGGAGCAGTACGAAAAGCATACCCAGATGCTGGAGTATTCAAGGGCCCTTAATAAATTTTATGTTGACCACAAGGCATTCTGGGAGGTGGATTTTGACTGGAGAGGCTTTGAATGGATTGATTGCGACAATGCTGATGACAGTCTGGTGTCCTTTATTCGTAAGGCTGAGGATGGTTCATTCGTTATTGCCATTACAAACTTTACCCCTGAGGTGCGCCACGGTTATCGCTTTGGCGTTCCAGTGGCAGGCGTTTATCGGGAGATATTCAACAGTGATGCGGAGGAATTTGGTGGTTCCAATGTGCTGAATGATTATGACCTTATCTCCGAGGATATGGCATGGCAGGGGAAGGAGAAATCCATTCTGGTGACAGTTCCGCCTTTGGCAACTATTTATCTGGAATTAAAGTCCCCCAGTGGCGATGGGGTGAAGAAAAAGACAACCGCCAAAAAGACTACAGCTAAAAAGACAACAGTAAAGGCCAAGGCAACTTCTGCGGCTAAGACCCGGACAACTGCAAAAGCTAAAAAAGATGAACCGGAAAAGGCAGAATCCACGGCCAAGAAAACTACTGTAAAGAAAGCGACTACTACTAAGAAGACAACAACTACAAAGAAAACTGCCACGGCAAAAAAGACTGCGGCAACTAAAACGGCTGCTGCCAAAGCCGAGGCAGAAGAGGAAACTAAGCCTAAGACAACAAGGACCAGAAAAACTGCTGTAAAAGCTAAGGAGGATGGGGAAAAGGAAGTAAAGCCTAAAACTACCCGGGGAAGAAAGCCAAAAGCTGAAACTGCCCAGGAAGCTGAAACCAAACCTAAGACCCGGACCCGCAAGGCCACAACTGCAAAGGCTAAAGAAGACGGTTCAAAAACCGCTGCAAAAAAGGAAGAAGTAAGTGAGAAAACAAAGAAAACAACCAGGGGTCGTAAGAAGACCGAGGAATAGAGAGAGGTGCAGGTTATGAAAGTTTTGTATGTAGTTTCTGAAGCAGTCCCTTTTATTAAGACTGGCGGCTTGGCAGATGTGGCCGGCTCCCTTCCTAAATATCTGAAGGCTGAGGGTGTAGATGCCAGAGTTATTCTGCCAAAGTACAGCAGCATCCCTGAGGAATTCCGCAATCTCATGGAGCATGTGGGAGATATTACAGTACCGGTTTCCTGGCGAGAAAAGTATGCCGGGGTGGACATGCTGGAATATGAAGGGGTTACCTATTATTTTGTAGATAATCAGGAGTATTTCTATCGTGATGGCCTCTATGGTTATTATGATGATGCGGAGAGATTTTCCTTTTTCTCCCGTGCAGTGCTGAATCTGTTGCCAACTATGGATTTTTGGCCGGATGTTATTAATTCCAACGACTGGCATGCAGCTTTGGTCAATGTGTTCCTGAAGCTGGAGCATCAGGGGGACAGCCGTTATGAGAATATCAAGACTGTATTCTCCATTCACAATCTGAAGTATCAGGGCATTTTCGACAAGAATATTATGGGAGATGTACTGGGACTGGATTGGCAGTATTTCAATAACGGCGATCTGGAGTTCAATGACTGCGTAAACTTTATGAAGGGCGGCATTGTTTATGCGGATAAGATTAGTACCGTAAGCCGTACTTACGCTGATGAAATTCAGTATGAATTCTTTGGTGAGAGTCTGGATGGTCTGCTTCGCTCCCGTTGTGAGGATATTCGGGGGATTGTTAATGGTATCGATAATAAAGTATATGATCCGGCAACTGATAAATATTTATATGAGAATTTTGATGCCAACTCTCTGGATAAAAAGCTGAATAACAAGGAAAAGCTCCAGGAGCAGCTGGGACTTCCTGTAAATCGCAGTACCCCAATGCTGGCCATGGTATCCCGTTTGGTGGAGAACAAGGGTATTGAGCTTGTCACCAGAATTTTGGATGAGCTGCTGACCCATGAGGAGTGTCAGTTTGTCATCCTGGGTACCGGAGATAAGGTTTATGAGGATTGGTTCCGTGAGCTTCAGTGGCGCTTCCCTACCAAAGTATCAGTCAATATTTTCTTCTCCAATGATTTGGCCCAGAAGATTTACGGAAGTGCAGACTTCTTCCTGATGCCATCAATTTTTGAGCCATGTGGTATCGGCCAAATGATAGCCCTTCGCTATGGTACTGTGCCAATTGTTCGTGAAACCGGTGGCCTTAAGGATACTGTCAAGGCATTCAACAAGTACGATAATACAGGCAATGGCTACACCTTTGCCAACATAAACGCCCATGATTTGATGTATTGCATTAAGCGTGCCCTTACTGAATATCACAATATTCAGATTTGGAACATACTCCAGAATAATGCCATCAAATCTGATTTTGATTGGAAAAAGTCAGCAAGTGAATACATCGATATGTACAAGCAGCTTTTAGCCTAATGCTTATGCTGTAAGGAGGTCATTTTGTGGCTGCTCTATTAAACATTGTTCACGACTCACAAAATGAATTTTACCGATTCCCTGTTGGGGCGGCTGCCACCGAAAGCAAGGTGCGGCTGAGATTAAAGGTGGAAACAGACAAGGACACTGAGGTCAGCGGTATAAAAATCCGTATATGGGAGGACCGGGTAGGGGAAACCCTTTATAGTATGGCCCGTATGGAAGATGGGGAATACTATGAGGGATATGTTAATATGCCTAAAAAGGGAACTCTGCTTTGGTACTATTTCATAATCAGCGTTAATGGTCAGGTTTGTTTTTACAGCAACAATGATGAAATGGTGGGGGGCGTGGGACAGCTTGCTGATTATCCTCACGCAGCCTATCAGATTACTGTCTACAATAAGGAAGCAAAAACTCCTGACTGGTTTAAGCACTCCGTAATGTATCAGATTTTCCCTGATCGTTTCTATCGCAATGGAAATGAAATTGTGGAGAAGCCTAATGCCCTATATCATGCATCCTGGAAGGATAAACCCCGTTACTACAAGGATCCGGATAATGGGGAAATTATAGCTTATGATTTCTTTGGTGGAAATTTTGCAGGCATTAAGGAAAAACTTCCTTATTTAAGAGATTTAGGCATATCTGTGGTGTATCTTAACCCAATATTCGAATCTGCCAGCAACCATCATTATGATACCGGCAATTACATGAAAACAGATCCTATTCTTGGAACCAATGAGGAATTTGCCCAGCTTTGCGCCGAGGGCAAAAAGATGGGGATAAGATTTATTTTGGACGGCGTTTTCAGTCATACCGGTGAAGACAGTATTTACTTCAATAAATATGGCAACTACGATTCAGTGGGTGCCTGTCAGAGCAAAGATTCACCTTATTACAGCTGGTACAGCTTTATTGATTATCCGGATAAATACGAGAGCTGGTGGGGCTTTACCAACCTTCCAAATGTAAGGGAGGAGACCCCTGCATATATGGATTACATTATCCATAAAGAAGATAGCGTACTTCATTATTGGAACAGGCAGGGGATCAGTGGCTGGCGTCTGGATGTTATTGATGAGCTGCCGGAAAAATTCTCCCAGGCCTTTTATAAGGAGCTGAAGAACACTGACCCTGATTCTGTACTTATTGGTGAGGTGTGGGAGGATGCCTCAAACAAGGTGGCCTATGGAGTGAACCGTCATTATCTGTGCGGTTATGAGATTGATTCTGCCATGAATTATCCTTTCCGCAAGATAGTGATGGACTTCCTTTTGGGGTATGTGGATGGCTATCAGATTTGCCGCAGAATAATGAGCCTTAAGGAAAATTATCCGGCTCAGAACTTTTATGCGATGATGAACCTTTTGGGAAGCCACGATAGGGAGCGCATACTGACCATATTGGGTGAGGCACCTTCCTGTGAGGGGGTTCCTGAGAGAATTCAGGCGAAATATAAGCTGGATGATGAAAAATTGAAGCTGGGCAAGGACCGTTTGAAAATAGCTGCGGCATGGCAGATGACTTTCCCGGGCGTGCCATGTATTTATTATGGTGATGAGATTGCTATGGAGGGCTATAAGGATCCTTTCTGCCGTCTTCCTTATGATTGGGAAAATGGCGACGAGGATATGCGCCAGTGGTACAAAAAGCTTATTCACCTCAGAAATGAAAATGTAGCCCTGCAGACAGGCAAGTTCCTACCAATTTATTCCGATGGGGATATATTTGGCTATGCAAGGGTTATTGACGATGGAAAGGATGTATTTGGCCAGTCGGCGGAAAATGATGTATTCATTATCCTGATGAATCGGGGCAGGGAACAGCGGACCGTTTATGTGGATGTTCGTGACCTGTGGGCTGGCAGCTTTACAAATGTCTTTGGTGATGGCAGGGAACTGAATGTTGTTCGGGAAGTGCTCCATGTGTCCATGAAGCCTTGCAGCGTCAAGATATATAGATGTGTAAAGAAGGAGTCCCAGCATATTAGGGAATGCGGTGTGCTGATGCACCCAACCAGCTTCCCTTCAAAATATGGCGTGGGAGATTTTGGTGCCTCGGCTTATGAATTCGTGGACTTTTTGGCAGAGGCCAATCAGAAAATATGGCAGATTCTGCCGTTGACTCCGGTGGATGACTGCAATTCTCCGTATGCATCACCGTCAGCCTTTGCAGGCAATACCATGCTTATTTCTATGGAAAAGCTGGTGGATATGGGGCTGCTTACTGATGAGGATATTAAGGTTCCTGAGAAGGAAGCTACCAATAAGACCGATTATGAATTTGCCCGTCAAGTTAAGGGTGAGCTTCTGGCCAAAGCGGCGGATAATTTCTTTACCAATGGTAATGCTGATGATATGGCCGTATTTGAAGGCTTTTGCAGCCAGGAGGCCTATTGGCTCAATGATTACGCTTTATTCAAAGCCATTTCAAAACAACAGCTTGAGGCTGGTTGGATAGAGTGGCCGGAGGACCTGAAAAAGCGTAGGCCTGAGGCCTTGGAGAAGGCCAGAAATGAACTGGCTCAGGAGTTTGGCAGGGAATGCTTCTACCAATATTTGTTCTCCACTCAGTGGCAGGAGCTTAAGATTTATGCCAACGGAAAAGGCGTAAAAATTTTGGGGGATATGCCGATATTTGTATCCCAAAACAGTGCCGATGTGTGGGCCAACCAAAAACTCTTTAAGCTGGGTGAGGATGGCAGACCATTGAAGGTGGCAGGCGTACCACCTGATTACTTCAGCAAGACCGGCCAGCTGTGGGGTAATCCGCAATATGACTGGGATGAAATGGCCAAGGACGGCTACCGTTGGTGGATAAGTCGTTTGGGCCGTATGCTTGAACAGGTGAACATGGTTCGCATTGATCACTTCCGTGGCTTTGAGGCTTATTGGGAGATAGACGGCGATGCGGAAACCGCTATTGATGGTGAATGGGTCAAGGGACCGGGGATGGATTTCTTCGGGAAATTAAAGGATGCCTTGGGTGAGGTGCCAATAGTGGCAGAGGATCTGGGCATCATCACCGATGAGGTTGAGATGCTTCGTGAAAGATGCGGTTATCCGGGCATGAAGGTATTGCAGTTTGAACTCCATTTCAACGCCTTCCACAGAATTAATTATGTGGAGCCGGAAAACTGTCTGGTTTATACTGGTACCCACGATAACAATACTGTAGTTGGTTGGCTGGAAGAGGATGCTGATACCGAAACCAGAGCTGCAGTGGAAAAACTTCTGGGCAAAGAGGGGGCAGACAGCCAAACTCTCTGTGAGGCTTTGGTGGAACATGCCTATGCTTCCAGAGCTCGTACAGCCATTGTTCCAGTGTGGGATATTTTGGCATTGGATGGCAATAACCGCATGAATCTGCCGGGTACAGCCGGCGGCAACTGGAGCTGGAGAATGCTTCCAGGAGCCTTAACTGAAGATAAGGCGAAGTGGCTTGCAGTTCTGGTTGAGCAATATAATCGGTAGTTACATACTAAAACAGTTGACAAGATTTGTATATCATGTTAACATAGCACTGTTGTGTAAAGTAGTTACATAACCTAAATGTGCCGAAGTGGCGGAATTGGCAGACGCAGCAGACTCAAAATCTGCCGTATGCAAATACGTGCCGGTTCGAGTCCGGCCTTCGGCACCACTTGAAAATCAAGGCTTCCGAGAAATCGGAGGCCTTTTTGTTTTACCCCTAAAAGTGCCATTTGTCTGCACTTTGTCTGCACTTGGCACAACACGCCACATCACGTAACAACGCAAACCCATTTTTAACCCCTTTTTGGGGGGTAAAGTGGGGAATGGGGGATTTTGGCCTCAAACGGGCCATTTTTTTGTGGCTGTAAAAGCAGTAAAAGTGGCTGTACTTTGGGTGTACGGCCAAATAAAAAATACTGCCATCTCGCATAACTACTGGGTTTGTAGTTTGCGAAACGGCAGTTTTCTGGTCTGCTTACGAGTGTTCCTTGCGGATTTCCAGTATCAGGGCATCCAGCTTGTCGCAGAACTTGTCCATGGTAGTCTGGAACCTTATCAGAAGATAAAAGGTAATGACTATCGGAAAGCCTACGGTGCTGACAGCCGATAAAATCTTTTCTTCCATAGGTTTACTCCTTTCTTTGATAAGAAAGCCCCCCTGCAGGCCGCCAGGCGAGCAGAGGGGCAATCATTGCGGCCACTTAGGCCAGCTTGGTGACAACGGTTTCCTTCAGATATGCGTTATGAACGCCGGTAACCTCAGGATAAGCCTTAAGGTCAACGAACTTCTGCATCATCTCAAGAGCCTCAGCCTTGGTCAGGCCAGCCTTTGGATTGGCAATTACCACAGTCTTGAGCTTCTTAGGGTCGTTGTTGAGTTCATATTCACAGTAGAGTTTCTGTGCCATAATAAATCATCCTCCTTCCATTACTCAGTTACAAGTTTGTAGCTGTTGATACGGGTTACAGACTTCACTGGATAGGTCTGGACTGCAGCCAGAGCATCTGCAAGCTCCATGAAGTTGTCATCGGATACTTCGGAACTGATGCCAGAGAAGGTTACCACAGAGTAAGTCTCCTTGCCCCTCTCCATATCGGTTACAACCTTCAGCTTGATGGAGCTGGTGTCATTGGATTTGATGATCATATTCTTGACCTCCTTCATAAGATAAAATAAAACAAGATAAATTCCGGAGGCCTTCTGCAGAAACGCAAAAAGCCCGCGGAGCCATACCGCGGACTTTTCGCGGAATGACAATATATTCCTATCCCGGCCAGGAGAGAATATCGGGGTATAAAAATCGTCATTCCGCAATGACATAATCAAATTTACATGTCTTTATTATAAATGATTTTATTATCTGTGTCAAATTTAAATACAAATATAATGAAATGTATTTTATTTAAGTAAACAAGGGGGCGTTTTTTTGCCCTGTGAGGTGTTGAATTTACTGGCGGGGCGGATATAATAGAGGTAACTTTCTTGATCAAGTTTGTTAGGCTGTCAAGAATTTCCAGAATCAGAGCGATTATTACCAGTAATCGCTCTTTTTAATGATATTATTTTGGGCTGGGCGTATCCGTTATCAACTGGGACTATTATTATAATTAGATTAAAAGCTCGCTATTTGGCCCATATATTACGATATAACCAGCAAAAGGTAGTATAATTAGGTTAGTTAGATAATTTGATAATTAACCAACCAGAACAAAGGGGGATTTAACATGATGGCAAATTTGGCTTTTGGTTTAATCTCAGTGTTATTTATCGGGTTGACTGGTGCGTTGGCGATTATGGTGGGAAAGATGCTTTACCGCCTTATTACAGGGTTATATGAGGAAATTCATCAATATTAAGGTTGCGTGATCTGGGGCTGCTTCGGCAGTCCCTTTTTGTTTTGCCCAAAAGTCAAAAATAAAAGGTCAAATAGTCTAAAAATCGACCACTTTTTGCAAAAATCGACCACTTTTTGCAAAGTCGTTGAATGTTTGGAATATTTGTGATACTTTCTAAAATAAGGAAAAAATGTGCCTCACGGCATTATTTATAAGCATGGAGGATGTAAAAATGGATACAAGGAAGTATAGTAGTCCACTGGGGGGGGGACATCAGCGCCAGCAAAGCCAATAAGGGCAAGGGCTGGAAAAGTTTAAAAGGACAGGCTGCTCTGGCACTGGCTGTTTCTCTGTGGATAGCGGGAGGCGGAGTGGCATGGGCAAATATTATACAAGTTCCTAATGATGAAGAGAGTCCTGCGGAAATATCTGGTGACCATTCCGCTGATGCCTATATATTTACTACAGATGGTGTTAGCTTTACGATGACAAATGGCAGTAAAGCAATGTATATATTTGGAGCTAATACCAGCGGCAATGCTATTATTATCAAAAGTGGTGCTTCTGTTTCGGAGCATACTAATGGTTATAGTATTACAGGTGGCATCAACAATAATCAGATTACTATGGCGGGAACGGCGGCAAGTGGTGTGTATGGTGGTTATTGCAATGGCTTTTTTATGGATGGAGTTTCTGTTACGGGGAATCAGGTTAATTTCAGTGGCACGGCGAGCTATGTTTATGGAGGAAGTAGTGAAGGCTGGTCGGCGGGAACTGCCAGTGACAATCATGTGGTGATGACTGGCGGAACCGTAGAAAGCAGTGTATATGGTGCTGCTACCCCTTATAACGAAAGTGTTGCTGAGAAAAATACAGTGACCATTGAAGGCGGTTCAGTTGGTGGATCTGTTTATGGTGCAGAAGCGTATGCTGAAGCCAAAGAAAACATTGTCACTATTACAGGTGGCACGGTTGAACTCAGTGTTTATGGTGGCTCTGGTATGGATGGCAGCCAGGGAAACATTGTCAATATCAGTGGTGGCACAGTAGGTAATAATAATGACGGCTATTATATTTGTGGAGGCTATTCATCAGGTGGTGAAGTTTCTGGTAATAAAGTCATCATAACTGGAGGCACAATTAAAGGAGATGTGTATGGTGGCCACACCTTTAGTGGCTCTGTCAGTGGAAACAGCGTTACTCTGGGTGGCGGCACCATGGAGAAAAATGTATATGGTGGTCATAAAGGCAGGTTAGGACCTTACGAAGGAGAACATGTAAGTACGGGAAATATATTGATTTTATCCGGGCCCAGCGTGGTCAATGGTACAGTTGGGAGCTTTGAGACCATTACCTTGGACAAGAATTTGGCATGGGATCCCACAAGTACAGTTCCAGTGCTGAAAGCCAATCATTTTGATAATTGTGGAGCGCTGGACATTACCGGTGGAACAAAGCTGCTGAATAGTACCACTGTCGGCAAAATGACCTTGCTTTCCGCAAATACTAAATATGAATTTAGGGACGAGCCCCTGAAACTAATCTATAATTCTTCAACTAAGACTGCACCAGTTGTATTAAATAGCACTAACAAAAGTCAAGTGGTTAAGTCCGTAGAAGACAGCAGTTCGGACAAAGGTGTTACACTGGATAGTGTTATGAAGCACACAGTTTCACTTGATAATGATTTAAAACAAGTAGATTATGTTATCAGCAATGATGTAAAAAAAGTTACCCTGGGGGAGATGACCTGGGGTGATGGGCGCGTACTGACAGGCGGCTATGATTTCGCAGGCGTGACAAATATCAACGCAGCTAACCTTAAATTTACAAATCCTGACGCAGTAACGGGGAGCGGAACCCTGCTTACGGGAGCAACGAATTTAGAAACAGGGGATAGCATTGCCCATACGCAGACTTTTAATAAAACAATAAACGGTGCCACGTTGGCGGCCACCCTTTCCGGCAATGTGACCAGAGCAACAGCGGGGCAAATCGGCTATACGGCTACGGGGACTGCTGTTAACAGTATCAATCTTACTGGCTGGAATGGCACGACAGGCAGTGTTCCTACTGGCTGGAATTCAGCTCTTGGGGCAAACTCCATTACAGCAACGAGCTTCACTGGATCGACGGCCGTCGGCCCGGGAAGGGAACAAAACATTTTGACCTCGGGCAAGGAAAACTTTTTCAACGACAATCAAATTACCAACGCGCTGAAATATAAAGAGTACGCCGCCAGCTCTAAAACTTTGAGCGGTGTTACATTAACCAGCTCCGAGTCCAAGGGAGTTAAAGCCTCTGACGACGGTAAGAACCTTGTCTATGCCCGGAGCGATAAAAATGTAAGCAATATTTCCTTTGGCACAATGGAATGGGATATGTCGCGGATTGCCAATACTGGCTATAATTACACGAACACCAATAATGTTGACTTTTCCAAGTTAACCTTCTCGAATCCCGAGAATATTTCAGACGGAGGAACAACGACGCTTCTTGTGGCGAACAACACTCTCAAGAATATTGGTGAGGAAGCGAAGAATGTTTCTTACGTGTACAGTCCTGTTGGCGGCGTCACTGTCAATGGTATAGTGAACGGCAGCTATAAGACAGACTCCAATGCTATTAAATACACTGCTACAGCAAATCAGGCCACCAAGCTCACCTTTGGCAATGTGGAGTGGAAGGACACAGGGGCCCTTATGACCCGTCCAAACAATATTACATTTGCTGGTGCAGCTGTGGATACTTCCAACATTAATTTTACCAATATCAAGGAGCTGGAAGCCAATAAGAACATGACCTTGGTGTCTGATTTTGGTAACAGCGTGGGAGCCATCACCGGCACCAAGTACAAGGTTGGCTCCACTTTGCAGGGGGAAGGCAAAGCCTCACTGGAGGGGAATAATCTGATTTTCACCACTGATACCAGAGCGGAGAAAATGACCGTTCAGGAGCAGACCCATAACACCGTTATGGGGGCAGAGGTTGGTATGGCAGCATTGTCAGCTGGTAATGATTTCGTGGGTGCTGCTACTGAAGGCCTTGCTATGGCTGGAAATGCAGGAGCAGACGGCCTTGCGACTTATGCCAATATGGGTGGCGGTTCCATGAATGTGGAAACTGGTTCCCATGTAAAGACCCACACTTGGAATGCTATTTTGGCTCTTGGCCATAAGAATGAAAAGAAGCTGTCCACCACAGAGTACGGTGCCTTCTTTGAATACGGTACTGGAAATTATAGCACCTTTAATGGTGATGAACGGGGCGACGGCTCCACCCGCTATACTGGTGGCGGTATCCTTGGCAAATGGCAGAAGAATAACGGCTTTTATGTAGAGGGGAGTCTGCGGGCCGGTTCTATCCATGATGATGCCCATAATGTACTTCGTGATGGTGCGGGAAATCCATACAGCTATGATACTGATGCCACTTATTGGGGTGCCCATATTGGTGTAGGCCGTGAAATCAAGCTGAATAAGACGGCTGTATTGGACCTTTATGCCAAGTATTTTTATAACCATCGTGGCAGTGTGTCCTTTGATGCCGGTGGCCACTACGATTTGGGAGCAGTGGAGTCCAGCGTACTTCGTGTAGGAACCCGCTATACCGTGAAGCAGAACGACAACATTAATTACTACGGCGGATTGGCTGTAGAGCATGAATTCTGCGGCAGGGCATCAGGCTTTGCTGATGGTGTGGCTATCCGCGGTGCAGATATCAGCGGAACCAGTGTAAGGGGTGAAATCGGCGCCAAGTTTAAGCCGGATGAAAAGAGCAATGTAACTCTTGATCTGAACCTCAGTGGCTTTGCCGGGAAGAAACAGGGCTTCACCGGGGGACTTTCTGCGGTATTCCATATTTAAAAAAAGTATTGAAGGGACTGCTTCGGCAGTCCCTTTTTTTACCCTCTGAACCGTTGAGTTTACTGGCAGGACGGATATAATAAAGGTAAGCAAGGAAAGCAAAAATTCACTTGTAACAGTATAAAAAATATGTCATTTTAGAAGGAGGTTTTGCCAATGATGAAGAAATTAATTCGTCACATAAACCTTATTGGCCATGAGATAAACCAGTCTATTGAGGACGGGTATCCAGAGTCAGATCGGGAAATTTACTGCAAACGCCTCCATACTGTCAAAGAGCCGGATGAAAAAGACTGCATGAATTGCCCGTATTTTGGGGGTCTTGGACAAGGAACTGCCCATGAATGTGTATGGGAAGAACCAGTGGATATCAGCTCGGAGCTTTACAGAGTTATTGAACATAAGGACAGGTACAAGGAAATGGAGCGGGTATCTGAAATGATAGAGGCCGGGGTTGTGGAGAAAGAGAAAATATACCCTTTTGAAAGACTTACCCCTGATGAAATGGCAAAAATGGCAGCAGAATCTTTAAGGACTCCAAGCAAGCCAATGACTGATGAAGAAAAAGCAGAAGATGATGCTGAACACGGGTATTTTGAGGATGATTAAATAAGATATTTTGAAATGAGGTATAGACCATGAAAATATATTTTGCTGGTTCCATCCGTGGTGGCAGGAAGGATGCGGAACTTTATCGTAAGGTTATAGCTGCCTTGAAGGAAAAGCATCAGGTCCTTACTGAGCATGTGGGGGATTTGAGCCTTTCCGTCGTGGAAGATAAAGGGGATAAGGCTATTTACGAACAGGACACGGCATGGCTTCGTGAATGTGATGTTGTGGTGGCTGAGTGTACCCAGGTGTCTCTTGGGGTAGGTTATGAGCTGGCTTATGCTGAAGCCCATAACAAGGAAGTACATATCTTTTACCGCCCTAATGAAACACAGCTTTCCGCCATGCTTTCCGGAAACGAATACTTTAAGATACACCGATATAACAGTGAAGATGAACTGCTGGAGCTGGTGAAAAAAATGTGGGGGTAAATTTCATGCAGACAGATAAAGCTGAGCAATATCATGAACTGGTGGAGGATTCGCAAAAATCCTATCGTGATAACCCTGACAATCATAAATATAACAAAATTGAATTGGCTGCTCTCGATACTGATATCTGTAAGGAAATAAATCTCTACACATACTGGCAGGGGATTGGGTACGAACAAAAGACCCCACCCATAAAATACCTTTTGGTTGGTCAGGACTGGGGCAACCCTTTCTTGGGACGAGATGACTTTATTGATAGAGTTATTGCCATAAATAATGGCCATGAAGAACCTTATTATGAAAAGGCGGTTTTTGACACTGATGATAATTTAGTGGAGCTTTTTAAGGTCCTTAAAGATAGTGAGGGAAAACCTTATAATATCGCTACTAAACGCTATGATGATCTATTTTTCACCAATTTTTGCCTTGGCTACAGAAAGGGTAAGGAAAGCGGCGGTATGCCAAAAGGCCTTATGAAAAAGGATGCTAAATTTTTTAAGAAGCTAGTGGTTATTTTGGAACCAGATAATATTCTCTGTCTTGGAAAACGCACCTTTGAATGTGTTTATGAGGCATTATGTGATGACAAAACCAAAAAGCCAGAAGGCTTTAGTGGACGATATAATAACTTTATAGAAAAGTCTTTAAGTAACCCTATTCTTGTTAAATATGGAGAAAATAAAAATACAAGAATTTTTCCTCTGGCACATCCCGGCTATATGGGGACAATGAACCGTATCAACAGAGAGGGAACTATTAAAAAAGGACTTGAACAACAAAAGGATGACTGGAAGAATATTCTGCAATGATTTTATCAATATTATGTTTGTAATCTGGGGCTGCTTCGGCAGTCCCTTTTTGTTTTAAGGATACATTTTAAAGCTGATTTTGCTTTTGCGTTATAACAATTTTGTTATACAAGAAAAGTCAAATGGTCTAAAAATCGACCACTTTTTGCAAAAATCGACCACTTTTTGCAAAGTCGTTGAATTATGGAAAAATTCATGCTATTTTTGTGGACGGAAAAGTGTGCCTTGTGGCACAACATATAAATTGGGAGGATATGAAACGTGGAAAAAAGGAAGTATAGAAGTCCACTAGGGGGGGACAAAAACTCTGATAATCGTTGGATAGGTCCAAAAGGGCAGGCTGCTTTGGCACTGGCCGTATCGCTGTGGATAGCGGGGGGCGTAGTTGTGTCGGCGCAGGAGATAACCGTTGACGAGAACTATAACGGGTATATATACGGAAACACTGTCGACCCAAACAATAAAAGCAAGTGGTGGGTCCCCAACGAATCTAATCCCAATAACAACATGGTTACGGTAAATAATGGAGTTACGGTAACTGGGAGTATAAGCGGAAGCCTTGTTAATGAAAATTACGACGTGACAAATAACACGGTCACTGTGAATGGCACGGTAACATTTCATGTTTATGGAGGCCAATCGTATTATAAGAACGCAAATAACAATATCGCCATTATCAATGGTACCGTCCAGGAAAATGTTTGCGGAGGATATACGATGCTTGGCATTGCAAGCGGGAATAGTGTCACTATAAATGGCACGGTAAACAAAGATGTTTACGGCGGTTACAGCTACAGCAGCGCGACGGGGAATCGTGTCACTGTAAGCGGCATAGTAAATGGAAATGTGTACGGTGGTGGATACAATCCGCAGTCCTCCGCTACCGGTGCTATGACGGGCAACCAGATCACACTGAACGGTGCGAAAGTTACAGGGAATGTATATGGTGGTTATAACAGCTCGGGCGAGTTGGTAACGGACAACACGCTGGACCTTTCCAGCGCGAACACGGCGGGCGGCACGGTGGGGAACTTTGCGACCATCAATATTAAGGAAGTGAAATGGGGAACCCCTGTACTGACAGCAAAACAATTCAATAATGTGAACAGAATCAACGTGGACAACCTCGTCCTTACGAATCCAAGCGCCGCCGGCGGCTCGACGAACCTCCTGACCTCCATCAATGGTGGCTTGGACACACCAACGGTGACAGGAACACTGCAACCGCAAGCATATACTAATTCTCCTATTGTCGCCGGTGTAATGGCAGACGGCACGCTGAATGGTAAAATTGATAAAAGTGCGAATGCCATAACCTATACGACCACATCAAACGTTATTTCAAAGCTCACCTTCACCAATGTGGCATGGAAGGACAGCGGCGCACTGATCAATAACAGTGCGGGGGGATATACTTTCACTAACGCGGATGTGGATACCACCAACATTAATTTTACAAATATAAAGTCTCTCGCAGCCAACAAGACTATGACGCTGGTTTCCAATTTTGGTAACAGTATTAGTACTATTACCGGTACCAAGTATAAAGTGGGTTCCACTTTGGAGGGCGAAGGCGAGGCGTCTCTGGTGGGAGAAGATTTAATTTTCACCGCTAAGACGGGTGTTGAGGGACTTACTGCCCAGGAGCAGACCCATAACACTGTTATGGGAGCCACCGCATCCATGGCGGCATTGTCTGCTGGTAATGATTTCGTGGGTGCTGCTACTGAAGGCCTTTCTATGGCAGGAAATACAGGCACTGACGGTATGGCCACCTATGCCAATATGGGTGGCGGTTCAATGAATGTGGAAACTGGTTCCCATGTTAAAACACATACATGGAATGCCATTTTGGCATTGGGCCATAAGAACGAAAAGAAGCTGTCCACCACAGAATATGGTGCCTTCTTTGAATATGGTACTGGTAATTATACCACCTTTAATGGGGCTGAAAGGGGCGACGGCTCCACCAGATATACTGGTGGCGGTATCCTTGGCAAGTGGCAGAAGAATAACGGCTTTTATGTAGAGGGGAGTCTACGGGCCGGTTCTATCCATGATGATGCCACCAATGTGCTGCGTGATGTAAATGGCAATCCATACAGCTATGACACTGACGCCACTTATTGGGGTGCCCATATTGGCGTTGGTCGGGAAATAAAGCTGAATAAGACAGATATTCTTGACCTTTATGCCAAGTATTTCTATAACCATAGGGGCAGTGTGTCCTTTGATGCAGGGGGTCATTACGATTTGGATGCAGTGGAGTCCAGCGTACTTCGTTTAGGTACCCGCTACACTGTAAAGCAAAACGATAATATTAATTATTATGGTGGATTGGCTGTAGAGCATGAATTCTGCGGCAGAGCATCAGGCTTTGCTGATGGTGTGGCCATCCGTGGGGCAGATATCAGCGGAACCAGTGTAAGAGGTGAAATCGGCGCCAAGTTTAAGCCGGATGAAAAGAGCAATGTAACTCTTGATTTGAACCTCAGCGGTTTTGCCGGTAAGAAGGAAGGTCTCACTGGAGGACTTTCTGCGGTATTCCATATTTAAAAAAAGTATTGAAGGGGCTGCTTCGTGCAGTCCCTTTTTTAATTGGGCGGCTTTTGGGTAGGGCCCGCGACGCTAGCGAAGCGACGCTAGTCCCCGAAGGGGTGAGGGAGAGTGGCAACGAAGGACTGGTCAGCTTTCGATAAGTTTGACTATCGGACAGTAAGCAAGATGAAAGCATACGGGCTTTCATCAGCCCTTACACGAAATCTAAAGTTCATCTTCATCTTGCAGATTCGATTCACTAAGATTTCCTAGTAAAAGCGGGTGGCGGTCCTGGCGGGTCTGGTTTTACTTCCGATAGTCGTAAGGAACTTATCGGACGCTCACCAGACTGCCTTATGAGCCGGGGACAAAACCAAGAGCATACAGGGGGAGTGTCGGTTTAAGGGCGTGACACGGCTGGATGCTCCAACAGGGTCCCCTGCCATACTCATAGTAGTAGCCCTATAGTTGCCTCCCGCTTTAAATGGCTTCTGCTGTTACAGAAGCCAACCATGGGCGGGGGCAGAATGCGCCCGCTACTCTCTTGGAGAAGATGAGAAATAAAAAACGGGGGTATGACTGCGCCATTTATGGTGTAGTGATACCCTCCGGGGACGATACTTCGAGCCGGGGGCGGTGACTGCTTGCAGTGACCGCCTATACTAGCCCAGTAGTAGGCACTGGCCCAAATGCCGACAGCAGGGTATGGGTTCTGCTTGCAGGTTCCATACTCTGCTGTTCGGAGAGAGCCTACGAGCAGGACAGACGGGAAAGAGGGGTGGCTGGACGTATGGGAAGCCGCCCCTCTTTCACGGCTCACTTCCATCGGTGGCACCCAGTAAGTGGCTTTGGCCCATCGTTGGAGCTGGAGCCACGGCGTGCTAGGGCGGCGACGGGAGTGAAACGACCTAGTCCACGCAGTGGGGAAGCCCATAAGAGGGGGCTTTTTGTGGGTGGCCTCCTTTTATCCCATTATTTCAAAATTTTTTCGATTTTTTCACTGCGTTGGCTATTTTTTAAACCATTGAAACATGATTTTTTATTTTCGTTGAAATATAATATAGAAAAAGATGGAAATGGCATTTCACGTTAAGGAGGTGCGGTTGCGATGTTCTGTGGCAGATGCGGTAAGGAAATAACTGATGATTCCAATTTCTGCGAGTTTTGCGGAAGCAGGGTTACATGGACAGTAGGGGATAAGGTCGTTAAATTTGAGCAAAGCCCTGAGGATTTTTCCTTTTCCAATGACAGCAGCAATACGCCTTGTACAATTTGTACAGACTGCAATAACTGCCGGAACTGTTGCGGTTGTCATGGGGTTAATAATTGCTATAACTGCTATTCACGTAATCCTATAACTTCCATTTTGGACGGCCTTTTGACTGGTGTAGCCGTTGTAGTGTCCATGCCATTGGTGCCTATTTTCCTCACGGGGAAATTAATAGGCTATGCTGCCGATAAGGCCCTCGGCTCTGGAAAAAACAAATAAATCTGGGAGGGAAACAGATGAAGTATTCAAAGATATTGGCGATTATTACTGGTGGTATTTTGCTGGCAGACTTCATTTTGCCCACTGACATGGCCATGACAGTTGTGCTGGGAACGATGGGGCTGGCCACTATATTTACGACAATTAAAGAGAAAATTTAATCATCAAAAAAAGCTCTGGTTTGATTGCCAGAGCATTTTTGTTGTTAATCCCCTGCCTGCCTCATGGAAAGGGGAAGCAAGCAGGGGTAGGAGATGGGCAAAAGGTTCCCTGCCCGTTTTATTGAAAGAAGAACAGGCAGGGGAGAGAATGAAAAAAAGTGTGTAATTTTACATCACATTTATACATACGACCCACAGATGAAAGTATTACATTTTTTTTCAAACAAAATCCCCTGGCTGTTATTTAAGCCAGGGGATTCATTTTTCTGTCTGCTTTCGAGTGTTCTTTGCGGATTTCCAACTCCTTGGCATCCTCACCTATTGAAGTGGATATATCAGTTTTTTAGTAAGGATAGTTTACAGGACCAACTGCGCCGAGAGTACCAGTTTCATTCACAGGACCAACTGCATTGCCGAGAGGACCAGTTTCATTTACAGGACCGACTGCGCCGAGAGGACCAGTCCCTTTTGGTGGATCACAGGTAGCCAGAGGACCAGTTCCATTGTAAGGATAGTTTAGAGGTCCAGTTCCGCCCGATACTTTCTTCATTTCCTCTAAGTTCAGTTCCATCTTTTTCATCTTCAAGCACTCCTTTCTTTGTGTGTTTATGATTATCTTTTCTTGTCTATACATACGACTAAATACTCAGAGTATTACTAATAATACATATTTTTTATAACACATTTATTATATTTTGGATTTAAGAAGTGCGTTATTCTATTGCTCCCTTGTTGCGGGAAATCCAAATTTTTTGCAGAAAAGTAAAAAAAATAACACTTTATTATTTTAAGTTGAGGTAAATGTGGAAAAGGATAAATTGAAACAAACCATTCAGGCAATTAGAGCTATACATCCCTACGAAGAACCGCTTATCAATGTCATTCGCCTATACAGTGAATAGAGAATATCAAAGGAACCAAATACTGAATGCATTGGTGTAGAATAATCAACAATGGAACCCGAAGAATAAAGCAGAGGTTAGCCTTAAGTGGCTAGCCTCTGCTTTATTTCATGGTGTGCCCAGTATGGACGCATATAATGGGTGAAATCCTTAGTCAGCCCTAATAGCGGAAATTTACGAATACAGAGCTATTGGGGAAACTAATAAAACAGCATACTTAACTATAAGCTTTGCCTCGTAAGCTGATGCCAACTATACCGACTATAATCAGCAGACCGCCAATTACTCCAGCAGTACCTAAGGCTTCGCCCATAAAAATCCATCCCAGGACAGCTGCGGTAAGGGGATTTAGTCCGAACATTACCCCTGCCATTTGAATACTGATACGACTCTGCGCTACCGGCTGAAGAACAAAACCCAGACAGGTGCATACCAGTACAAGCATCATCAGCATCATCCATTGTTCCGAAGTATTCGGAAGATGCGGTGACTCAAAAACAAGGGCAGCTGTTATTGCCATAAAACCCATTGTGCCAACGCTTAATAGGCCTATTGTAAAAGAATCGTGTGCTCTGGAGCTTCGGCCATTGATAATAATCGCTATGGCAAAGGTCAGGGCAGCAATTACACATAAAAATTCACCTATGCCAAAACCATCAAATCCACTTCCTATGGTAATCAGTGCAATACCAACCATTGTAACAATGCTACATACAATAATCTGCCATGAAGGAGCTCTGCGAAGCAAAAAGGCTTCCATGACAGGAACAATTACTATTGCTGAATTTTCAATAAAGGCACAGGTGGAGGAGGTAGTATATTGCAGGCCAATCAATTCTGATGCCATGCACAAAAAATTAATTACTCCCAAGATTACACTTATTCGTATGACAGTTGAGTCTTTTTTTACAGCTTTATTTATATATCTGAAAAATATCGTGAATATAATAATAAAAGCCAATAAAAATCTTATTCCTAACAGGCTTAGTGGCCCCATGTCTGTTAGAAGAAGCTTGGAGAACATGAAGGATGTTCCCCTGGCGATTACCAATGCAGCCATCAATATGGTTGCTCCATTGACGCTTAAGTTATTTAGTTTATTCATTTTATATCCTTCTAAAAAATTTTATTATTAGTGACATAGCCATTGTAGCTTGCTATTGCAAACCAGATAGTAAACCGGAAAATCTGGTTTTTCAGTTATAGACCATAGATGTTTATTTTTCTAAGTATATTCTTCATTATATAATCATTCCGTAGGTAAAGCAAAATAGAAAAATAATCTTGTTATGGACTATATACCTAATCGTATGTATATAGTATTTCTTTTGCAAAGAATCTGGAGGCTGAAGACTGTAGTAATATCCTAGTTGTGAGATTTGTTCATGGACTACTCCTTTATTGTGCCATTAGGTATATTTTTGAATAAAAGAATGCCCTGACTTGTTGTGTGATTGATAGTCAGGGCACTTATTTTAAACTCCTGCCTGCTTCATGGAGAGAGGAAACAAACAGGGAAAGGTGATGGGGGAAGGGATTTATTACAAAAAATGGAAAATCCCCTGCCTGTTTTTGGAGAGAATACAGACAGGGGGGAGAATGAGAGGAAGCATAGAAAGTGCCTGTTAGAATGGCTACTTTCAAAAGTTGAGGAAACGGTGTAGAATTGTTTGTAGTGTAGAACTCATATGTAAAACCAGTGTCAGGAGATAAGCTATATGATAACAGTAAACCTATATTACAAGGGAATAAACGGAGCGGCGAGAGCTTTTGCCAACGAGATGGAGTCAAGTGGTATCGCTGATGCCATTAGAGCAGAAAAAGGTA
>Ga0129306_1000353_pt1 | contig 75669 bp, 66 predicted proteins | sample P827metagenome_FD_94438 | JGI IMG/M metagenome (GOLD analysis project Ga0129306, IMG submission 94438) | Capybara group fecal microbial communities from Wisconsin, USA - P827 metagenome | ecosystem: Host-associated > Mammals > Digestive system > Large intestine > Fecal | place: USA: Wisconsin... | reverse complement strand
GGCACGACTATATATCAATAAGACGCGAGAGGTAATGAGTCGCTACGCCACAGATCACTACCAGAGCGGACTGTCGCAGATGGAGGTGCTCTATGAGACACAGAAGAAAGAGTCGCAGATTAGCCAGTTGGCCAGCGAGCGCCGTCAGCACCTTTGGCTATTGGGGCTTACGGTGGCTCTGCTTGTTGTCGTTGTAGCGCTGATGATTTATTTCCAGTTGGCATATCGCCGTCAAAAGGCATTGTTGGCAGCTAAGGTTGCTCTCAAGACTGAGACAAAGGAACGCCGTATCCTGGCTCGCGACTTGCACGACGGCTTGGGAGGCATGCTCTCTTTGTTGCGGCTGAAGATAGATGGGGATGTTGAGAAGAATGAAGTGCTGGATATTCTGGATAAGACTCATACAGAACTGCGTCGGGTAGCTCATCACCTGATGCCAGAAGAACTGTTGAAAGGAGGACTCCGACAGGCACTTGCCGATTTTGCAATCTCCGTGCCTGGTGCTCAGTTCCATTATTTTGGTGATGACAGACGGTTGGAACAGACTGTAGAAATCGTGCTCTATCGCTGTGCCTACGAGTTGGTGAACAACGCGATGAAGCATGCGCAAGCAAAGCAGATTGACGTGCAGCTGATGCAGGACACTTCGCAAGTGACACTTACCGTTAGCGACGACGGCAAAGGTATGCGAGGTGAAGAAGGAATGGGACTGCAGAACATTCGTGAGCGCATTGAGCCCTATCACGGCACGCTGAGAATCTTGTCGGGTGAGGGGCAAGGGACCGAAATCAACGTAATACTGCCATTATGAATAAATATCGTATTGATGTCAATATTGTGGATGACCACACCATGTTTGCCGAAGGTTTGGCAGCAGCCGTCAACAAAAGTGAAATGCTGCATGTAAGCCGTTCGTTCTCTACTTTGGAAGCTTGCCGGCAGGCTCTCAGCGAGCGACGTCCCGATGTGCTGTTACTCGATATCTCAATGCCCGACGGCAGTGGGATAGCTTTCTGCGAAGAGATGTTAGAAGCCTATCCGAAGATGAAACTGGTGAGCATCACTTTCCATGAAGAGTATTCTGTCATCCAGCGCATGCTAGATGCAGGAGTTCATGGCTACATACTGAAATCATCATCGGTAGAAGAACTGGAAGAAGCTGTTGTCCGTGTGTGGAAGGGGGAGCGCTATATCTGTCCTCAGGTGGATAGCATTCTGCAGCAAGCAGCTTCCAGCAAGGTGTTTTTGTCTGCAGTTGAAAAACAGGTATTGGAACTTCTTTGCCAAGGTCACACAAACCCAGAGATAGCCAACCAAATGCATTTGAGCACAGAGACGATAAACTGGTATCGCAAGCGCTTGCTTAGTAAGTTTGGGGTGCGAAATACGGTCAGCTTGGTAGCTTTGGTGCTGCGTGAACATATCTTGACGGATTAAAAATTCCAAATTTTAGGGGCAAATTTTGTTTTTTTGCTTACTTATTTGTACCTTTGCACCTCAATAATTGCAATTATAATATGTTTGAGAATTTAAGTGATAGACTTGAACGGTCGTTCAAGATATTGAAGGGTGAGGGAAAAATCACCGAGATTAACGTTGCTGAAACGCTGAAAGACGTTCGTAAGGCTCTGTTGGATGCCGACGTCAACTACAAGGTGGCCAAGAACTTTACGGATACCGTGAAGCAGAAGGCGCTGGGTATGAACGTGTTGACGGCTGTAAAGCCCAGTCAGTTGATGGTCAAGATCGTACACGACGAACTGGCTGAGCTGATGGGTGGCAAGGCTGCCGAACTGAAGTTGGAGGGGCGCCCTGCCATTATCCTGATGTCTGGTCTGCAGGGTTCTGGTAAGACCACCTTCTCTGGTAAGCTGGCCAACATGCTGAAGACGAAGCAGCATAAGAACCCATTGTTGGTGGCCTGCGACGTCTATCGTCCAGCCGCTATCCAGCAGTTGCACGTAGTGGGTGAGGGCATTGGCGTTCCCGTCTACTCTGAGCCCGACAATAAGGATGTGGTGGCCATTGCCAACAATGCTATCCGCGAGGCAAAGGCCAAGAACTACAACGTCGTCATCATCGATACCGCTGGTCGTCTGGCTGTAGACGAGGAGATGATGAATGAGATAGCCACACTGAAAGAGGCTGTCAATCCCGACGAGACGCTGTTCGTGGTTGACTCGATGACGGGTCAGGACGCTGTCAATACGGCCAAGGAGTTCAACGACCGCTTGGATTTCGATGGTGTCGTACTGACCAAGCTCGATGGTGATACCCGTGGTGGTGCTGCCCTCTCTATTCGTACCGTAGTCACCAAACCGATTAAGTTTGTGGGTACGGGCGAGAAGATGGAGGCTATCGACGTGTTCCACCCCGACCGTATGGCCGACCGTATTCTGGGAATGGGTGATATCGTCTCGCTGGTGGAGCGTGCTCAGCAGCAGTTCGACGAGGAAGAGGCCAAGCGTCTGGAGAAGAAGATTCGCAAGAACAAGTTCGATTTCGACGACTTCATGGGTCAGATTCAGCAGATCAAGAAGATGGGTAACATCAAGGACTTGGCTTCGATGATTCCTGGTGTGGGTAAGGCGCTGAAGGATGTGGATATCGACGATAATGCCTTCAAGGGTATCGAGGCCATCATCAACTCGATGACGCCTAAGGAGCGCGCTAATCCAGACATCATCAACCAGAGTCGCCGTCTGCGCATTGCCAAGGGTTCTGGTACGAAGATCGAGGAGGTGAACCGACTGATGAAGCAGTTCGACCAGACGCGTAAGGTGATGCGAATGGTGGCTGGTGGCGGCAATTCACGCATGGCTCAGATGGCCAACGCAATGAAGAACATGAAGGGCGGTATGCCAAAGTTTTAAAAAATTGAAAAATTGAAGAATTGAAGTCGTAGGGCTTTAAAACTTCAATTTTTCAATTCTTAAATTCTTCAAAACTTCAATTTTTCAATTCTTCAAAACTTCAATTTTTCAATTCTTCAAAACTTCAATTCTAATTATATGCAACTGATAGACGGAAAAGCAACAGCAACAGCCATCAAGGCTGAGATAGCTGAAGAGGTAAAAGAGATTGTGGCCCGTGGTGGCAAGCAGCCCCATCTGGCAGCGGTTCTTGTGGGTCACGATGGTGGCTCTGAGACCTATGTGAAGAACAAGGTGTTGGCTTGCGAGGCCTGTGGCTTCAAGAGCACCCTGATTCGTTACGAGGATGACGTGACGGAAGCCGAGCTCCTCGCTTGTGTTGATAAGCTGAATAAGGATGCTGATGTCGATGGTTTCATCGTCCAGCTGCCTTTGCCCAAGCATATCGATGAGCAGAAGATTATCGAGGCCATCGACTATCGCAAGGATGTCGACGGATTCCACCCCATCAACGTAGGTCGCATGGCCATTGGCCTGCCCTGCTTTATCTCAGCTACTCCGCTGGGTATCATTACGTTACTGAAGCGCTACGGCATCGAGACTTCTGGTAAGAAGTGCGTCATTCTGGGACGTTCGAACATCGTTGGCAAGCCGATGGCACAGCTCATGATGCAGAAGCAGTATGGCGACGCTACCGTTACCGTTTGTCACTCACGCTCGAAGACGCTGAAGGAGGAGTGCCAGAAGGCTGACATCATCATCGCTGCTATCGGCAGCCCTGAGTTTGTCACAGCCGATATGGTGAAGGAGGGTGCTGTCATCGTGGATGTAGGTACCACTCGCGTGCCTGATGCTACTCGCAAGAGCGGCTTCCGTCTGACGGGTGATGTCAAGTTCGACGAGGTGGCTCCCAAGTGCTCGTTCATCACTCCCGTTCCTGGTGGAGTTGGGCCCATGACCATCTGCTCGCTGATGAAGAATACCCTTCTTGCTGCGCAAAGAAAATTGAAAAGTTGAAAAATTGAAGTCATACGGCTTTAAAACTTCAATCTTTCAATTCTTAAATTCTTCAATTCTTCAAATATGACGGCAGAGGAATGGTATCAGAAGGGCAATGAGGCTCGCAAGCAGTCGCAATGGCACGAAGCCATCAACTGCTACATCCAAGCCATCGAGCTCGACCCTGACAGTCCTGCCGTTGAGGCCAAACGGATGCTCGAAGACATCATGGCCTATTACTGCAAAGATATCTATAATCCCTGAACTGAGCTTCAGGGATTTTTCTTTGCATTTTGCTCACTTATTCGTAACTTTGCTGATAAAATCAGCGAAAGTACTCTCGCTCGACAAAAAAAAGAATGAATTCTTTTGTTTTGTTCTCGCTTATTCGTACCTTTGAACTACGTTCTTAGGTACTTTCGTTCGGAAAATTGCAAATTTATTTGCTTTTTCACTTACTTATTCGTACCTTTGCATACGATTTTCGAAAATTAAAGTAATTAAAATAGGTATATGGCAAAAATGAAAGGTGCTATTGTGGTGAATACCGACCGCTGCAAGGGATGCGTGCTCTGCGTGAAAGCGTGTCCGCAGGGCGTCATCGCACTGGCCAATCGTGTCAACATGCGAGGCTATCCCTATGTGGAGCCCGCTCAGATAGACAAGTGTACGGGTTGTACATCGTGCGCTGTGGTATGTCCTGACGGCTGTATCACGGTTTATCGTAAAAAAGTGGAGGAGTAAAGAAGATGGCAGAAAAGGACGTAACGCTGATGAAGGGCAACGAGGCGATAGCTCACGCTGCCATTCGCTGTGGTGCCGACGGATATTTTGGATATCCTATCACACCGCAGAGTGAGGTGATTGAGACGCTGGCCGAGCTGAAGCCTTGGGAGACTACCGGTATGGTGGTGCTGCAGGCTGAGAGCGAGGTGGCCAGTATTAATATGATTTATGGTGGCGCTGCTGCTGGTAAGAAGGTGCTGACATCGTCGTCGAGCCCTGGTATCGCGCTGATGCAGGAGGGTATCACCTATATGGCTGGTGCTGAGCTGCCTGGCGTATTCGTGAATGTGCAGCGTGGTGGCCCAGGTCTGGGTACTATCCAGCCTTCGCAGGGTGACTATTTCCAGGCTACGCGTGGTGGTGGTAACGGTGACTACAACGTGATTGTGCTGGCTCCAAACTCTGTACAGGAAATGGCCGACTTTGTGGATCTGGCCTTCGAACTGGCTTTCAAGTATCGCAACCCTGCCATGATTCTGTCGGATGGAGTCATCGGACAGATGATGGAGAAAATCGTGCTGCCTCCCTACAAGCCTCGTCGCACTGAGGAGGAGATTCGCGAGCAATGCCCTTGGGCTACCATCGGACGCACGAAGGACCGCAAGCCCAACATCATCACTTCGCTGGAGTTGAAGCCAGAGGTGATGGAGGCTCGCAACATCCATTTGCAGGAGAAATATGCTGAGATTCGTGAGAAAGAAGTACGCTATGAGACTCAGTTCTGCGACGATGCCGAGTTCATCATCGTAGCCTTCGGAAGTGCTGCCCGACTGACGCAGAAAGCCATCGAGATGGCTCGCGAGGAGGGGATCAAGGTTGGTCTGCTGCGTCCTATCACGCTGTGGCCGTTCCCCTCGAAGCAGATTGCTGAGCTGGCACGTGGCAAGAAGGGCGTGCTGGTGGTTGAGATTAATGCAGGACAGATGGTGCAGGACGTTCGTCTGGCCATCAACGGTGAGGTGCCCGTCGAGCAGTTTGGCCGCTTGGGTGGTATCGTGCCTGAGCCTGAAGAAATTGTGGAAGCTCTAAAAAAGATGATGTAGACTATGGAGAAGAATCCGATTATAGCACCAGAGAATCTGGTATATCACAAGCCGACGCTGATGAACGACAACCACATGCACTACTGCCCAGGTTGTTCGCATGGCGTGGTACACAAGCTCGTGGCTGAGGTCATCGAGGAGATGGGCATGGAGGAGAAAACCATAGGTGTATCGCCTGTAGGTTGTGCCGTGTTTGCCTATAACTATCTGGATATCGACTGGCAGGAGGCTGCCCATGGTCGTGCACCTGCTGTGGCTACGGCTATCAAGCGCCTGTGGCCCGATCGCCTGGTATTCACCTATCAGGGTGATGGCGACTTGGCATGTATTGGTACTTGTGAAACTATCCACGCGCTGAATCGTGGTGAGAATATCGTCATCATCTTCATCAACAATGCCATCTATGGTATGACGGGTGGACAGATGGCGCCCACGACGCTGATTGGTCAGAAGACCTCTACCTGTCCTTATGGACGCGACCCAGAGATTCACGGCTACCCCCTGAAGATTGCTGATATCGCTGCACAGCTGGAGGGTACTTGCTATGTGACTCGTCAGAGTGTAGAGAGCGTAGCTTCTATCAACAAGGCCAAGAAAGCCATCCGCAAAGCCTTCGAGGCCTCGATGGCAGGCAAGGGAAGCAGTCTGGTGGAGATTGTCTCGACCTGTAACAGTGGTTGGAAACTGACTCCCGTTCAGGCTAACGAGTGGATGAAAGAGAACATGGTTCCATTCTATCCGAAAGGAGACTTAAAAGACACAACGAGTCTTTGAAGTGAAAAGTGAATAATGAAAAGTGAAAAGTTATGAAGAAGGAAATCATTATAAGCGGTTTCGGAGGTCAGGGAGTGCTCTCCATGGGTAAGATTCTGGCCTATTCAGGACTGATGGATGACAAGGAGGTGACATGGATGCCTGCCTATGGTCCTGAGCAGCGTGGTGGTACGGCCAACGTGACCGTCATTGTGAGCGACGAGAAGATTTCATCGCCTATCCTGAGTAAGTTTGATATCGCTATCGTACTGAACCAGCCCTCGCTGGAGAAGTTTGAACCCAAGCTGAAGCCTGGTGGCATCCTGATCTACGACGGTTATGGCATCATCAATCCTCCTACGCGTAATGACATCACCGTCTATCGCATCGACGCTATGGACAAGGCTGCCGAGATGAAGAACGGCAAGGTGTTCAACATGATTGTGCTGGGTGGTCTGCTGAAGGTGGCTCCCGTAGTAAGCACAGACGGCGTAGAAAAAGCGCTCAAGAAGACCCTTCCTGAGCGCCATCATAGCTTGATTCCCCTCAACATGCAGGCCATTGAAGAGGGGGGTAAGATCATTACGTTAGTAGGCTAATACATCCCATAGGTCCCTGATGTGTTTTTCAGGGTCCCATTTCTTATCGAAAGTCCAGAGTGCCGTGATTCCATGGAACTCTGGCTTTTCTTCTGAATCCTTCAGATTATCCTTCAGCCAGCCACTGTCGCCACCTTCGCGCGAACAACCAAAGTAGTAGACTCGCTGTCCCCAAGGGCAGGGGTCGAGCACTTTGTCGCTATACGCATAGCTGATATTGTTGTTTAGGATGTTTTTCGACATCTTGCAGTTGACAATGAAGAACTGGGAGTCATGATGATAACGCCCTAGCTGCGTAGGGCTCTTGGCATCAAAGGTAGAGTTGGTGATAACCAGTTTCTTCGAACGGTCACCTCGTCCGTCGTGCCAGATGAGCGCATGTCCATCGCCCTCAAAACGGCAACGAGTGGCATAGCACCATCCGCGAGGACAAAGGAAATCGACACCCCAGCAGCGCAGGTAAAGGTCGGAATGATAGTACATGCCGTTGCCTTCTTTCGCCCAAAGCGAGAGGGCATCGTTGCCATCGGCCCATACGTTGCTGTTGATGACAATGGTGCGAGTGGCTCGTCCGAAGATACTCATCTGGTGAGACGTGTTGCCTGGCTCGACAGTTGTACCATAGTCGTTGTAGACAGTCAGGCCGCTGATAACGCAGTCGTCGGCACCTTCCTGCAAAACAATCACTCCATTGCCAACAGGTTTGCCTTTGTATTCCTTGATAGTCTGTTTCTTAGACAGTTCAGCTAGTACAATGATGGTGCTGTCACGCTGTTCGCCCACCAAAACAATGTTGGGACGGTCGATGATGACTTTCTCATTATACGTACCTTTCTTAATCAGGATCTTATAGGGCTTGACAGGATTATCAGGAGCTTTCTCGATAGCAGCCTGAATGCTCTGACCTGGTTTGACTATTGCATCGAAAGCTTTCTGGTCAGGTTTGGGCTGACGGAACATCTCAAGCGTACCGTTCTCGTTGGCTCCTTTGGTAGTCAGGCTTATCTTAACCTTATGTTTGGGGTCGTACTTGTTAGCCCACTGTTCATAGGCAGGGTAGAGGGAGGCAGCACGGTCGTTGAACCAAGAGTATCCGTTGCGACGCTCATGTCCGATATCCTCTAAACGTCGACGGGGAATACCATCACGATCGCAGACATAGGGCTCACAGTGTTTTAGGTCGTAGAATCGAGCCCAAAGCGGTTGGGCGTTGGGGTCGCTGACCAGACGAGTGTCTCGGTCAGGACTGTCCCAGCGTCCAGTACGTTCAACGCGAAGCCCCGTCAACTTGTATTTGTCGAACCATTGCATGGCAGCATGAATAGCCTTTTTCACTCTGGCATCAGGCTTGGGCAGCGACATTAGCAAGTGAATAATGGCTGCACTCTCCTGTGAGCAATAGGATGGCAACTCGTAAGCGCGAGCTGAAGCAGGCTCGAAGGTGTCGCGATCATGCTGTTGGCACCAGACGGTCAGTTTGCCATTGGTGCGAATCTGCGTTTTCAAAATACACTCAATACCCTTGTCGAATGCTGTAGCTGCACGCTGGCGCAGTTCTGCCGAAGTCAGTTCTTCCGTATAGGGCGCATGGCCTTTCGCCACATCGTTCAGCAGCGTCATGGTGTTCACCATTGCATCGTCGTTGAAAGTGATATGTATCTGATAATCACGCATTTCTGGCCAGAACTGAGGCCATCCGCCATTTTCATATTGTCCACTGAGCAGATACACTACAGCCTTCTGGAAGGCATCACGGAAACGTTCATCCTTGGTAGCCTGATAGAGACGGGCCAGATAAGCCATCTGCATCGAGGTGGCATTGTTGTCGGTAGTAGAGTCGTCGCGACGCTCTTTGTCTTTCAGTACCTGTGCCTTTTCTGCGTCAGTCAGGGGTTTGGCCATGTTGATGTTCTTAGGCCATCCTCCCGTTACGCGCTGGTAGAGCAGTACCTGTTCTCCCACATGCAGCGCCTCTGGGGTTTTGAAGAATTCGCTGTCAGTCGTTCTGAGTGGGTTGAAGAACTTTTTCTTTTGTGCCGTTGCTGTCATGGTCAGCAGCAACAAGAGCAGTAATAATGTAGTTTGTTTTTTCATGATGATGGTATTTCTTAATGGGATAGATAGAAGCATGCGGTGAGTAGTGTGGCCAGTTCAGTAAGCAAGAACATGGCACCACAACAGTCGCCCGTATATCCTCGAAGGCGTCGCCAGATGAGCATATAGAGGAAATACATGACGATAGCAGGCATGAAGACAAGCAGTTGCCAGTCGATTCTCGCGTACATTATATATATATAAGCACCCATAGGGAGCAAGCCCTGAATGGCTAAGCTGATACCTGCCACCATATTGAACTTGCGATAGACCGTATGGCTCTTGGCTGTTTCCTCTGTACGGGCGTAGGGCATCATCTGGATGAGTTGGGCCGACAGCATCTTGGCGAAAGGATCGACAGCTGCTACCGTCAGAGCGGCATCCAGAGGATTCATGGAGTGGAGGGCGAAGAAGAGCAAGAGGAAATAGAGGATGAGCGCAATCACTCCATAGGTGCCGATGTGCGAGTCCTTCATGATGTCGAGGATGCGTTGGCGATTGGAGCCTCCTCCGCCAAAACCGTCTATAAAGTCGGCCAGTCCGTCTTCGTGTAATGCTCCTGTTATTAACAGACGGGTAAGGATGGCCAACAGAATGGCTATCTCGTAGGGTAGGAGGCCTGCACCGAAATAAAGCACAGCGCCCATCGACGCTCCTGTGAGCCAACCCACGAGGGGCCAGTGTTCTACTACTGTTTGGTAGGCTTCCTTTGCTGGCTGATGCAGTCGCCAGAAAGGAAGACGGGTGAAGAAGATAAAGGCCGCCCAGATGCGGTCGTACCATTTAGAAGTATCGAGTGATATTTGCATTGTCGAAGTTATTCATTTCGTTCATCATTCTGACGGCAGAATCAACAATCGGGAAGGCACAGAGTGCTCCAGTCCCTTCGCCCAGTCGGAGCCCTAAGTGCAGTAGGGGTTCTGCGTGCAGGTAGTCGAGCATTCGCTGATGTCCGCTTTCATCACCGCTATGGGTGAAAATCATATAGTCCTTGGCGGCAGGATAGAGCTGGCAGGCTGCCAATGCACAGGCAGTCATGATAAAACCGTCTATTAATATAATAAGGTGTAGCTCAGCAGCTCGAAGCATAGCCCCAATAGCTGTCACCATTTCATAGCCGCCAAAATAGATGAGAGGGCTGATGGCTGATGGCTGATGGCTGATGGTATGATACTTTTCTACAGCCTTTGACAGCACCTCGTATTTATGGCGGATACCCTCGTTGTCGAGTCCGGCTCCTGCACCAATGCACTCTTGGAGGGGGATACCCGTGTAGAGATGCATCCAGATGCTAGAGGGCGAGGTGTTGGCAATGCCCATCTCTCCGATACTCAGAATGCGACAGCCCTGTTGATGGGCTTCGTCAACTAAGTCGATTCCCACAGCGATGGATTGGTCGAATTGCTCCTCGCTCATGGCTGGACCGTAAAGGAAATTCTCTGTGCCACGCGCTATCTTGCGATTCTGGATAGCAGGGTAGGGTGTCAGGTCGTAGTCCACTCCAACATCTACTATCTTCAGGTCGAAGCCGTGTTGCCGACAGAACATGTTGACACCTCCGCCTCCTCGTGTGAAGTTAATCATCTGTTGCCAGGTGACCTCACGAGGACTGACACTCACTCCCTCGCGTTCAATGCCATGATCGCCTCCTAATAACAGGTGGGTGGGATGTGAGAGCGTGGGAGATAACGACTGTTGGATCAGACAAATCTGCATAGCCAGCGACTCCAACCTGCCGAGCGAGCCCTTGGGCTTGTTCAGATTGTCAATCTTCTGCTGGATGGCTTGTCGCATACGATTGTCGACAGCTGATATATGGAATGTTCTCATCATTTTATCTTTACGGGAATGCCACTCACCATGAGGATGACCTCATCGGCTTTCTCTGCCACATATTGGTTCATCCAACCTTGCAGGTCGGTAAATCGACGCTGGATAGCGTCTGTGCTGACTCCGCCCAAGCCTATCTCGTTGGTGACGAAGATGAAGGTGGCGTCTTGGTTGGTAAATCGGTCGAACTCTGCTTTCAGGGCTTGCAGTGCTTTGTCCACAGAAGGCTGCTCTTGGTCGGATTTGTTACTGTCGAAAAAGAAATTGGTACACCACAGGGTGATGCAGTCGATGACGGCGACTCGCCCTGTCAAGTCATAAAGACTCAGCTCGCGTTCTTCTTCAATATTGGTCCATTGCGGTCCTCTCCGCTCTTGATGTCGTTTGACACGCTCACGAAACTCCTCGTCCCATATATGTGCTGTTGCCACATAAACGGGATTCGGGCTCAGCTCTAAAGCTAGCTTTTCAGCCATTTGGCTTTTGCCAGAGCGTTGTCCTCCTGTTATCAGTATAATTTGTGCCATAGATGTGGCAAAGTTAGTGATTATTTCCCTTATTTTAGCCTAAATGGTTAAAAAATACACTTATTTTGTTAGATTTTCGCAAAAAAACTTGGAACTAACAGAAATTTTTCGTTACTTTGCACCCGAATTAAAGAAAAATTTAGTTAAATCTTAAAAAAGAGAAAACTTTTAGGTAGTATTTTTTATAATTTTGAAAGAAATGAAAAAGTTATTTTTGATGCTCGCTGCCGGCTTTATGGCAGTTTCTGTAAATGCACAGAACACAACCATTACCTCTAACAAGGCTGGTGACAACTGGTACATTGGCGCTAAGGCTGGTGTAGCTACTCCTATGCAGAAGTGGGGTGACGCTGGTTTTATGAAGGGTTTCGCTCCTAATGTAGGTATCCGTTTGGGTAAGAACTTTACAACAGTATTTGGTCTCGCCCTTGACGCTGATGCTTACATCATGTCAAAGAGCGACTCTAAGTCTCTGATGGGTAACAAGACTATGGTTAATGCTACAAACCTTAGCTTGCTGGGTACTTTCAATCTGAGCAACCTGTTCGCAGGATATCAGGGTGAGCCCCGTTCATTCGAGGTAATTGCTCTTGGCGGTTTTGGTTGGATGCACGAGTTCGGTGGTTACAGCAAGGCCAATGGTTTGACCTCTAAGGCTGCTATCGACTTCGCTTTCAATCTTGGTGCTGCTAAGGCTTGGCAGCTCTACATTGAGCCCGCTGTTGTTTTCGGTCTTGATGAGTATAGCAATGGTCTGAATAACGCTCTTGCAGGTGGTGACATGAAGTATGACAGCCGCAATGGTCTGTTCCAGCTGAACGTAGGTTTCAACTACAAGTTCGGTAACAGCAACGGTACTCACAACTTCGCTGTTGCTCAGCTCCGCGACCAGGCCGAGATTGATGGTCTGAACGCTAAGATCAACGAGCTCCGCGCTGACAACAACAATAAGGATGGTAAGATTGCTGCTGACGCTAAGACTATCGCCGAGCTGCAGAAGAAGCTCGCTGAGTGCGAGGCTCGTCCTACCACAGCTGCTGTTGTTGAGAAGACTGAGACTGTTCTCCAGCCACACGTAATCTTCCGTCAGGGTAAGAGCACTATCGACGCTGCTCAGTATGCTAGCATCGAGATGGTTGCTAAGTACATGAAGAACCACAAGGACGCTAAGGTTAAGGTTCAGGGCTATGCTTCACCCGAGGGTAAGGCTGAGCTGAATCAGAAGCTCTCTGTAGCTCGCGCTGAGGCTGTTAAGACCGCTCTCGTTAAGAAGTACAAGATTGCTGCTGACCGCATCACTACTGAGGGTCTGGGCGCAACTGACAAGCTCTCTTCTGAGAACGACTTCAACCGCGTTGCTATGTTCATCGACACTACGAAGTAATTCTTCTAAAATTTAAAATAAAGTCCCCACAGATTTGGTTCTGTGGGGATTTTTTTTTATTTTTGCACTCAGAATCAAAACTACGAACTCAATATGAAACTGAAACTTATTCTTGCAGTGCTGATGCTGAGCCAGACAATGGTGGCACAAAATCGACGTGAAATCAATCTGAAGACATGGGAGTTCTCTCGTGACAATCAGGCGTGGAAGGAGGTCCAGATACCTCACGACTGGGCTATTGCTGGTCCTTTCGATAAGAAATGGGACTTGCAACGTGTGGCGATCACCCAAAATGGGGAAACGGAAGCTACGGAGAAGTCGGGCCGCTCTGGGGCCTTACCTTGGATAGGCGAGGGGTGGTATCGCACGACAGTAGACATTCCTCAGGGCTACGAGTCTGCAGAGTTGGTGTTCGACGGGGCAATGGCAGAGCCTCGCGTCAGCATCAATGGTCAGCAGGCTGGTTATTGGGCCTATGGCTATAATGCCTTCCGCGTGGATGCCACTCCTTACATGAAGACAGGAAAGCTGGATATCAGTGTCCATCTGCAGAATGTGGAGGAGAGTTCGCGCTGGTATCCTGGTGCAGGTCTTTATCGCCCTGTGACTCTGGTGCTGAAGCAGAAAACGCATTTTGATGATTGGAGCTTGTTTGTCCGTACGATGAGCATCAAGGAAGACAAGGCCGAATTGAAGGTAGAAGGCAAGGTAGTTCACCCTGATAAGAGCAGTACGGTTCAGGTGGTGCTGACAGATCCTGATGGCAAGCAGGCTGGCAGTCGCTCTGTACGCTTGGAGCCTGATGGCAAGTTCTATGCTACATTTACGGTTAAGAATCCCAAGTTATGGTCGCCTGAATCACCTTATTTATATCAAGTCAAGGCTGAGGTGGATCAAAAAGATGCGAAGGTCGTCAAGACGGGTATCCGCACCGTTCGAGTCAGTCGTGAACATGGTTTCCAGTTGAACGGACAGACGCGTAAGATTAAAGGCGTCTGCCTGCATCACGACTTAGGCCCCTTGGGCGCAGCCATCAACAAGACCGCCCTTATCCGACAAATCAAGATGATGAAGGAAATGGGATGTGACGCCATCCGCACCTCTCATAATATGCCCTCTACGTGGCAGATGGATATTTGCGACTCACTGGGTATGATGGTCATGGCTGAGTCGTTCGACATGTGGCTTTATCCGAAGTGCAAGAATGGCTATGCCCGCTTTTTCCATGAATGGGCAGAGAAGGATATCACCAATCTTGTGTTGAACCATCGCAACCATCCTTCCATCGTGATGTGGTCGATAGGTAATGAGATTCCTGAACAGTGGAGCGAGGAAGGTCGACAGATCAGCATCCAACTGCAAGGCCTCTGTCACGCTTTAGATCCAACACGCCCTGTAACCCAGGGAATGGATCGTGCAGAAGCAGCGCTGAATAGTGGATTTGCACAGGCTATGGAGGTGCCTGGTTTCAACTATCGCGTTCACAAATACGAGAATAATATCAAGCAGCTGCCTCAGGGCTTCCTGTTAGGATCGGAAACAGCATCCACCGTATCATCGCGAGGAGTCTATAAATTCCCTGTGGTACCTACGGACAACTCGCAGTTTGCCTCTTATTCGCCCAACTACGACCCCACAGCCATGCAGAAAGCTGACGGACAGTGCTCCAGCTATGATGTGGAATGGTGTTCGTGGTCTAATCTTCCTGATGATGACTGGCGCTGTCAGGATGACTATCCCTGGGTGATTGGTGAGTTCGTATGGACGGGTTACGACTATCTGGGGGAACCCACTCCTTATGACGAATACTGGCCCTCTCGCAGTAGCTATTTTGGCATTTGCGACTTGGCTGGGCTGCCCAAGGACCGCTATTGGCTCTATCGCTCGAAGTGGAACACAAAGGAGCATACTGTTCACCTGTTGCCTCATTGGACTTGGCCAGGACGCAAGGGACAGGTAACTCCTGTCTACTGCTATACAGATGGTGTTGAGGGTGAGCTCTTTGTCAATGGGAAGAGTCAGGGTCGTGTGCGCAAGAATCCCGCTGAGCGCTTGGATCGCTATCGCCTGCGCTGGAACGATGTAAAATACGAGCCAGGCGAAATTCGTGTGGTGGCTTATGATGTTCAAGGACAGAAGATTGGTGAGGATGTGCGTTATACGGCAGGCAAGGCCGTAGCTCTTGTGGCCAAGCCTGAAACAGATGCTCACCAGGCTGATGGTGAGGATTTGATATTCGTCCGAGTTTCTGCTATTGATAAGCAACAGCGTTTTGTTCCCACCTGTCAGAACGACCTGACATTCAGCGTCAGCGGAGAGGCTCAGTTCGAGGCCGTCTGCAATGGTGATGCCACCTCTCTGCAGTCGTTCAAGCAGCCAGAAATGAAACTCTTCAATGGTGAACTGGTCGTTATCTTGCGCCCAACAAAAACAGCAGGAAAAGCTACTCTCGTAGTGAAGGATAAACGTGGAAAACTGAAAGCTACAACCCTCCAAATAGAGACAAAATGATGCGGATATTTAACATACTGTTCTTTGCGTGTATCTCATTGACAGTCAGTGCTCAGCAGTTTTGGCTGGGTGCCGATATCAGTGGAACGACTGATTTGGAGGCTCGTGGTGTCCAGTTGCGTAATGCCCAAGGTGAACCACGTGAGAATACTGCTTTGATGCACGAATTGGGCTTGAATGCCGTTCGTCTGCGTGTCTGGGTTAATCCCAAGGACGGGCTCTGCGGTAAGGATGATGTGGTGAAGATGGCTCGTCGCGCCAAAGACTGGGGAATGGCCCTCATGATTGACTTTCACTATAGTGACTGGTGGGCAGATCCTGGTCAGCAGAATATTCCAGAGGCCTGGAAAGCGATGAACTACGAACGGATGAAACAAGCGCTGGCTGACCATACCCGCGAGGTGCTGACAGCCATCCGAGAGGCTGGGGTAGAGGTGAAATGGGTACAGGTGGGCAATGAGACCACCAACGGATTCCTCTGGCCTATGGGGCGTGCACAGGAGAATATGCTACAGTATGCAGGTCTGACAGATGCTGGTTATCAGGCAGTTAAGCAAGTCTATCCCCAAGCTCAGGTCATTATCCATCTTGATGCTGGCTGCGACCCCAAGCGCTATGATTTCATCTTTGACGGTTTGAAGAGATACAAGGCTCGCTACGATATGATAGGGCTCAGCGTCTATCCCTATTGGGACATCAAGGCCAAACATACTCAGACTTGGCAGGAGACTGTTGAGAAAGCCACAAAGAATATGAATCGTCTATGGACGAAATACCGCAAGCCCATGATGGTGGTTGAGACAGGTGCCGAAGCCCTAAAACCCGTTGAGGGCAAAGAGATCATGACAGCCATTATTGATGCTGCTAAAAACAAAACCAACGGCCATTGCAAGGGCGTTTTCTACTGGGCACCAGAGGCTGACCGATTCTACAAGCTTGGAGCCTTCCAAAACAACCAGCCCACCCAGATTATGGATGCTTTCAGACCATAGAGTTGGCTCAAAAGGTAATCTTTTCCCTTTTTTGTTGGTTTTTAGGCAGAAAAAGCGTAACTTTGCACGCTATAATGGAATATAAAGACTAAACAGATATGAAACATCAACTGAGAAGCAGTGTCTGCACGGAAGGCAGAAGAATGGCTGGCGCCAGAGCACTCTGGGTTGCCACAGGTATGAAACAGGAGCAGTTTGGCAAGCCGATTATCGCTATTGTCAACTCGTTTACCCAGTTCGTACCTGGTCACACCCATCTGCATGAGATTGGTCAGATTGTACGTGAGGAAATCGAGAAGATGGGCTGCTATGCTGCCGAGTTCAATACCATTGCCATTGACGATGGTATTGCTATGGGTCACGATGGTATGCTCTATTCGTTGCCTTCGCGTGATATTATAGCTGATAGTGTGGAGTATATGGTGAATGCCCACAAGGCCGATGCTATGATTTGCATCTCCAACTGCGACAAGGTGACACCAGGCATGCTGATGGCCTCGATGCGCCTGAACATCCCCACCGTCTTCTGTAGCGGAGGCCCGATGGAGGCAGGACGCTGGCGTGGTGAGAATGCCGACCTGATTACAGCAATGGTGAAAGGTGCTGATCCTGAGGTTTCTGATGAAGAAATGAAAGAACTGGAGCGTTGCGCTTGTCCTGGTTGTGGCTCCTGCTCAGGTATGTTTACTGCCAATTCCATGAACTCACTGACTGAGGCTATTGGTCTGAGTCTTCCTGGTAATGGTACCATCTTGGCTACCCATACCAACCGCATTGAGCTCTTCAAGGCAGCTGCCCGTCAGGTGGTGAAGAACGCTTTCGCCTACTATGAGAATGGTGATGAGAGCGTGCTGCCTCGTAACATCGCTACTCGCAAAGCATTCTTGAATGCGATGGCCTTGGATATCGCCATGGGTGGCAGTACCAATACGGTGCTCCATCTGCTGGCTGTTGCTCAGGAGGCTGGTGCCGACTTTAAGATGCAGGATATCGACGCGCTGAGCCGTAAGGTACCCTGTCTCTGCAAACTGGCTCCCAACACGCAGAAGTACAGCGTTCAGGAGTGTGGTCGTGCAGGTGGTATCCTGGGTATTCTCAACGAGCTGAACAAGGGTGGCCTGATTGATGGCTCTGCACCTCGTGTGGATGGAATGACACTGGCTGAGGCAATGAAGAAGTATAGCATTGTGGATGGCACTGTAGATGCTGAGGCTAATCGCATCTATCAGACAGCTCCTGGCAATTGCTTCTCTACAAAGATGGGCTCGCAGTCGGAAGAGTGGGGAACACTTGATACCGATCGTGCCGAGGGTTGTATCCGCGACCTCGAACACGCCTATACGAAGGATGGTGGACTGGCTGTGCTCTTCGGCAACATTGCTCAGGATGGGTGTGTGGTCAAGACGGCTGGCGTAGATGAGTCACTCTGGCACTTTGAAGGTCCTGCCGTTGTGTTTGACTCTCAGGAGGATGCTTGTGAGGGAATCCTTGGTGGCAAGGTGAAGAAAGGCGATTGCGTGGTGATTACCCACGAGGGTCCGAAGGGTGGTCCTGGTATGCAGGAGATGCTTTATCCCACCTCTTACATCAAGAGTATGCACATGGGTAAGGAGTGCGCCCTGATTACCGATGGCCGCTTCTCTGGAGGTACGTCTGGTCTGTCCATCGGACATATTTCTCCTGAGGCAGCCAATGGTGGTAATATTGGAAAGATCAAGGATGGCGACATCATTGAGATAGATATTCCCAACCGCAGCATCAACGTGAAGCTGAGCGATGCAGAACTGGAGGCTCGTCCACAACAGCCTCTGAAGCGCAACCGTGTGGTCTCCAAGGCTTTGCGCGCATATGCCCAGAGCGTGTCAAGTGCTGATAAGGGAGGCGTTAGAATTATTGACTAGAGATACTAGAAAAAGATGAAAGAAAAGATAACTGGAGCGAAAGCGCTGATGCGAGCCTTGCAGGCTGAAGGGGTTAAGACCATTTTTGGTTACCCTGGTGGAGCCATTATGCCTGTCTACGATGCGCTTTTCGACTATACACGAGGCGAGAAGAAGTGTTTTGACCATATTTTGGTGCGTCACGAACAGGCTGCCACCCATTCTGCTGAGGGCTATGCCCGAGTGAGTGGTGAGGTTGGTGTTGCCTTGGTGACCAGTGGACCTGGTGCTACGAACACGCTGACAGGTGTGGCTGATGCTATGATGGACTCCACGCCGATGGTGGTGATTGCTGGTCAGGTGGCTATTGGTGCCCTTGGTACGGATGCCTTCCAGGAGGTCGACCTCGTGGGTGTGTCTCAGCCAATCTCCAAGTGGTCCTATCAGATTCGCCATGCAGAGGATATTGCCTGGGCTGTCAGCCGTGCATTCTATATTGCCCGTAGTGGTCGTCCAGGTCCTGTGGTGCTCGACTTCCCTCGCAATGCACAGGTAGAAGAGGTGGAGTGGGAGCCCAAGAAGGTTGATTTTATTCGCTCTTATGTAGCTTATCCAAAATTGAATGAGGATGCTGTTCGCGAGGCTGCTGAGCTGATCAATAACGCTAAGAAGCCATTGGCTCTGGTGGGTCAGGGCGTAGAACTGGGTAATGCTCAGGAAGAGCTCTTGGCTTTCCTCGAAAAAGCTGATATCCCTGCTGGTCGTACTATGTTGGGGCTCTCTGCCCTTCCTTCCACTCATCCGCTGAATGTCGGCATGTTGGGCATGCACGGTAACTATGCCGTCAACCTGAAGGAGCAGGAGTGCGATGTGCTGATTGCTATTGGTATGCGCTTCTCTGATCGTGTGACAGGCAATACCAAGACCTATGCAAAACAGGCTAAGATTATCCACTTGGATATCGACAAGAGTGAAATAGACAAGAATATCAAGACTGATGTGGCTGTAGTGGCCGACTGTAAAGAGTCGCTGCCCGCTATCACGGCTTTGCTTCAGGAGCGTAAGCATCAGGAATGGCGCGACTCGTTCAAGGAATTGGATGAGAAGGAGCGCACCAAGGTCATTGAGCCCGCTATCCATCCAAAGGAAGGTCCGCTGTTGATGGGTGAGGTGGTGAATGCCGTAGCTGAGCAGGCTCCCAAGGGAACTGTCTTGGTGACGGATGTTGGTCAGAATCAGTTGTTTGCCACCCGTTATTTCAAATATGAGCAGAAGCGCAGTATCTGTACTAGTGGTGGTCTGGGTACTATGGGTTATGGTATGCCAGCAGCTATCGGAGCTACCTTTGCTACTGATCGTACCGTCTGCTGCTTTATGGGTGATGGAGGTTTCCAGATGTGTATCGAGGAATTGGGTACTATTATGGAGCAGCAGTCGCCTGTCAAGATGATTCTGATGAATAACCACTATTTAGGCAATGTGCGCCAGTGGCAGGATATGTTCTGGTTGCGTCGTAAGTCGTTTACCAAGATGCTGAACCCCAACTACGAGCTGATAGCTAAGGGTTATGGTATCAATTATGCTGCTGTGACCAGCCGTGAGGAACTGGGTGCTGCTATCGAGAAGATGCTGACCACTAAAGGTCCGTATATCCTGGAATGTGCCATCAAGGAAGACGATGATGTGCTGCCTATGACTCCTCCGGGAATGAATGTCAACGACATGATGTTGGAGATTTAAGATATGAAAAAGGAAGAGAAGAAACTATATACCTTATTAGTATATTCAGAGAACATTGCTGGTATTCTGAATCAGATTACCGCTGTGTTTACACGTCGCCAGGTCAACATTGAGAGTCTTAATGTATCAGCCTCCAGTATTGAAGGCGTGCATAAGTACACCATCACCGCTTGGAGCGATGAAGATCAGATCATCAAGATTACCAAGCAGATAGAGAAGAAAATTGATGTTGTCAAGGCCAACTATTTCACAGATGATCAGTTGTTTATCCGCGAATCAGGCCTTTACAAGCTCTCTACCCAGAAAGTGTTGGAGAATCCAGAGATTTCACGCACCATCCGTAAGTACGATGCCAGCATCATAGAGGTTAATCCCACTTATGTGATTGTGATGATGTACGGAGTGACGGAATCTATTATTGCCCTCTATCGCGCCCTCAACGAGTTCGACTGTGTGTTCCAATATACACGAAGCGGACGAATTGCTGTGACACGTGGTAAACAGGAGGAAGTGAGCAAGTTCCTGGAACAGAGAGAGGAGAGTCATGGATAAGGTAGGAAAATATTCCTTTTTGTCTGAGCCGTTCCACTGTGATTTCAGTGGACGTCTCTTTATGGGACATTTGGGAAACCACATGCTCAATGCCGCTGATTTCCATTCTACGGATCGAGGCTTTGGCATGAAATACCTGATGACTATCCAGCGCTCATGGGTCTTGTCGCGTCTGGCTATTGAGATGGACGAGATGCCGTTGCAATATACCAAGTTCAACGTGGAGACATGGGTGGAGTCGGCTATGCGCTATTTCACGAGCCGTAATTTCCGTGTTGTTGATGACGAGGGTAAGGTTTTCGGCTATGGGCGCAGCATCTGGGCGATGATTGACACGGAGAGTCGCCAGCCCACTGATATTTTCTCTATCGACAATGGGGCCATTAATAACTGGATTGATAAGGACAAGGACTGTCCGATAGACAAAGGCGGTAGGGTGAAAATGAGCGATGAGGCACAACTGATTCGCACTATCGATACCTATTATAATGATGTGGATATCAATGGGCATGTTAATTCTGTGAAATATATCGAGCACGTGCTCGACCTCTGGTCTATCGACTGGTATCGTGAGCATCAGATACATCGCCTTGAGATTGCCTATGTGGCTGAGGCTCATGCTGGTGACAAGCTCTCGTTCTATCAGGAGCAGACAGGAGAACAGGAATATTGTGTCCGCATTGTTCGTACGGATGGAACGGAATGTTGTCGCTGTAAGGTTGTTTTCAAGTAGTTGAAGCATGATATCAGTAGATTCACTACGTGTAGAGTTTGGCGTGAAGCCACTGTTTGCTGATGCCAGCTTTGTGGTAAACGATCGCGACCGTGTTGCATTGGTTGGAAAAAACGGTGCAGGAAAATCGACGCTGCTCAAAATACTCTGTGGTATGCAGCAACCTACCAGCGGTACGGTGAGTGTTCCTAGTGATACCACTATCGGCTATCTGCCACAGGTAATGGTGCTGCAGGATGATACGACAGTACGCGAGGAGGCCCAGAAGGCCTTTGCTGATATCACGAAGATGAAGGAACGCATCGACCGCATGAATCAGCAGTTGGCAGAGCGAACGGACTATGATAGTGCGGAATATATGTCGCTGGTGGAGAAGTTTACCCAGGAACATGAGCGCTACATGATGATGGGAGCTGAGAACTACGAGGCTGAGATTGAGCGCACCCTAACGGGTCTGGGCTTTGAGTGTACAGACTTTGAGCGTCCTACCAGTGAGTTTAGCGGAGGTTGGCGAATGCGTATCGAACTGGCCAAGATTCTGCTTCAGAAACCTGATGTGCTATTGCTCGACGAGCCTACCAACCATCTTGACATAGAGTCTATCCAGTGGCTCGAACAGTTTCTCTCCCAATCTGCCAAAGCAGTAGTTCTGGTCAGTCACGACCGTGCTTTTATTAATAATGTGTCCAATCGGACATTAGAGATTTCCTGTGGTCGGATTATCGACTACAAAGTGAAATACAACGAATACGTAACACTGCGCAAGGAGCGTCGTGAACAGCAACTGCGTGCCTACGAGAACCAGCAGAAGGAGATGGCCGAGATGCGTCAGTTTATAGAACGTTTCCGTTATCAGGCTACGAAAGCCGTACAGGTGCAACAGAAAATCAAGCAGTTAGAGAAAATTGTCCCCATAGAGATTGACGAGGTTGACAATTCGGCTATGCACTTGAAATTTCCACCATGTCTGCGTAGTGGTGACTATCCTATTATCTGTGACGAAGTGCGCAAGGAGTATAATAGGGTGGTGTTTGACCATGTGAACCTGACGATTAAACGAGGCGAGAAAGTAGCTTTCGTAGGCAAGAATGGTGAAGGAAAATCCACGCTGGTGAAATGTATCATGGGAGAGATTCCCTTCGATGGCCATCTGAAGATAGGACATAATATACAGATAGGTTATTTTGCCCAAAACCAGGCACAGCTGCTGGATGAGAACCTCACCGTTTTCCAGACGATTGACAATGTGGCGAAGGGTGAGATACGCCTGCGCATCAATGATATCCTTGGCGCCTTTATGTTTGGTGGTGAGGAGTCGGATAAGAAGGTGAAGGTATTGAGTGGAGGAGAACGTAGCCGACTGGCTATGATACGCCTGCTCTTGGAACCTGTAAACCTGCTGATTCTCGACGAGCCGACCAACCATCTGGATATGGCTTCAAAGGATGTGCTGAAAGAGGCAATCCGCGCCTTCGACGGAACAGCAATAGTCGTTTCCCATGATCGTGAGTTCTTGGACGGACTTGTAACGAAGGTCTATGAGTTTGGTGGTGGTCAGGTGAAGGAACATCTGGGAGGTATCTATGATTTCCTGCAGACTAAGAAGATAACAGAATTGAATGAGTTGGGAGCGTCAGTCCGTACGGGACGGACTCCCAGTCCGAAGGGCACGGACTCCGAGTCCGCTGGGCACGGACTAAAAACGGCCCCCCAGACCAAGAGTTATGCTGAGCACAAGGAACAACAGAAGAAACTGCGCAAAGCTGAGAAAGCTGTGGAGGAGTCGGAGCGTAAGATTAGCGACATGGAACGTCGGCTGAAAGAGCTGGACGATTTGCTGATGAAGCCTGAGAATGCCTCGAATATGGAATTCGTCACGGAATATACTTCTACGAAGAAAGCCCTCGATGAGGAAGTGGAGCGCTGGGAGCAACTATCTGAAGATTTAGAGCAATTATCTAATTAAATAAAAACGATTAATAATGAAACATTTTCTAACTATGATGGCATTGGCTATGATGACAGCTACGGCATCAGCACAGCTTCGTTCAGGTATCAACTTGAACGATCTTGATCAAAGCGTGCGCCCTGCTGACGACTTTTACGAGTATGCCTGTGGTGGTTGGATGAAAGCCAATCCGCTACCTGCTGCCTATTCACGTTATGGCAGCTTTGATCGTCTGGGTGAAGACAACAACAAACGTATTAACGGTATCTTGAAGGAACTGCTTGAGAATAGCTATCCTCAGGGTAGTGTAGAGCAACAGTTGAGTGACCTTTATAAACTGGCTATGGACTCCGCTCGCAGAGAGAAAGATGGTCTTGCACCAGTCATGGGTGATCTCAAAGCCTTGGAAGCTGCCAAAACTAAGGAACAGCTTTTCAAGATTCAACTGTCTATGATGCCTTATGGCGAGTCAGAGTTCTTTGCAGCCTACATCGGAGCTGACGAGAAGAACGCTACGGAGAATATCCTGAACATCTATCAGAGTGGACTGACACTGGGTCAGAAGGACTATTACGTAGAGAACGACGAAGCGACCAAGAAGATTCGTGAAGCTTATAAGAAGCACATTATCAAGATGTTCCAGCTTTTCGGCTTTAAGAAAGGTGCTGCTGAGAAAAAGATGAAGAATATCTTGAAGGTGGAGACTGCTTTGGCTAAGGTATCGAAATCACGTACTGAACTGCGTGATCCTATTGCTAACTATAACAAGATGACACTCAGCGAGTTTGAGGCTAAATATCCTCATTTCCAGTTGGAGAAGCAGATGAATGCCAAAGGCATTAAGACGCAGTATATACAGGAGATGGTGGTAGGCCAGCCCTCATTTATGGCTGCTGCTGATAAGATATTCGCCGAAATGTCAGCAGCTGAGTATCGTGATGTGATGGAGTGGGGACTTATCGGTTCTTCTACGGGTTATCTGAATGATGCTGTCCGTGCAGAGAACTTCGAGTTCTATGGTAAGGTGTTCTCTGGTCGTCAGCAAGACCATCCCCTTTGGCGTCGTTCTACCAATCAGGTGCAGAGCGTGATGGGTGAGGCGTTGGGCCGTATCTATGTCAAGAAGTATTTCCCAGCTTCTTCCAAGGAACGTATGAAAACGCTGGTGGAGAACCTGCGAATAGCGCTTGGTGAGCGAATTGCAGCTCAGGACTGGATGGACGATTCCACCAAGGTCAATGCCTTGCTGAAGCTCAATACCTTCTATGTGAAGATAGGTTATCCTGATCGCTGGACCGATATGTCGGCTCTTAAGATTGATGCGAAAAAATCTTACTATGAGAACATGAAGGAGTGCAGCCGTTTCTGGACTGCTTGGCACATCAATCATACAGCTGGCAAACCCGTTGACCGCGATGATTGGCACATGACTCCACAGACAGTCAATGCCTACTATAATCCCACAACGAATGAGATATGCTTCCCTGCTGGTATTCTGCAAGTTCCGTTCTTTGACCCAACTGCTGACGACGCCTTCAACTATGGTGCTATCGGCGTGGTTATCGGTCATGAAATGACACATGGTTTTGATGATCAGGGACGTCAGTATGATAAGGATGGAAATATGCATGACTGGTGGACTGAAAAAGATGGAAAGAACTTTACGGAACGTACAGATAAATATGCTGATTTCTTCTCAAAGATTAAAGTACTCCCCGACTTGAATGCCAATGGTCGACTGACCCTTGGTGAGAATCTGGCAGATCATGGTGGCCTGCAGGTTGCTTTCACCGCTTATAAGAATGCAACCAAGCGTAATCCGTTGCCGGTCATTGACGGGCTGACTCCCGATCAGCGCTTCTTCTTGGCTTATGCAGGTGTGTGGGCAGGAAATATTACAGAGGCTGAAATCCGTAATCGTACGAAGAGTGACCCTCACTCTTTGGGCCGTTTCCGTGTCAATGGAGCCCTGCCTCATATCGATATGTGGTATGATGCCTTTGGAGTCAAGGAAGGCGATAAAATGTTCATTCCGAAGGCCGAACGTTTGCCTCTTTGGTAATTATTTTTGTCAAATCCAATAAAAATGCCGTCGTAAATAGAATTTACGGCGGTTTTTTTGTGTTGTTTGTGAAAAAATTGTTATCTTTGCAGAACTTATATTACTTACTATTAAGATGATTGATAATAATCCGAATAACAACACGGTTTCACAGACCGTTCGCCCCCAACAAGTTTTGGAGCGTACGATGAGGCCAACAATGGATGCTGTGCAGACCCAAATGGCTCAGCAGCAACAGCAGGCAGCGGGCAAACAATGTCCTTATTGTGGAGCTGTCAATGAGCCTGAAGCTATGTTTTGTGCCCAATGTGGCCAGCCTATCAGTAAAGCAACATGTCCTCATTGTGGGGCGGAGATAGATCCAGATGCTGATTTCTGCGAGACTTGCCATCACTATATCAAAAAAGACGTTTGTTCTTATTGTGGATCCCATTTGTCGGGTATTGAGGCTTATTGCCCTGAGTGTGGCAGTCCTCGAGGCGGCATCGTCTGTCCTACATGTCACACGCTGAACGAGTTTGCGTTTTGCAAGAAATGCGGTACGGCGCTGACTGAGGAGGCACGCATGCTGGTCAAGGAACTTCAGCTGAATCCTGACTATCAGGAATTGTTGGAGATAGTTCGCGACTATTCACAGCTTGAGAATGCTTTACCCTATAATTCTGAGCGTGACATTGTGCGTGAACAGATGAATGCCAAGCTTCGTGAGCGTGTCCTGACTTTGCTGGCCAAGGACGAAGGGGTGGAGAGCCCCGTTATTCCTCCCGTTGAGTCGAAGCGTATGACCCGTGAGGAACTGGAAGAACAAAAGGCTGTCAAGATCAAGATGCTTTCAGCCATTCTGGAAAAACTGGCAGTTGCCCCCTCTGCTTCACCAGTAAAGGCCCGTAACTATGCGATGGCCAGCAAGCCTGTGGGAGTCCGCCTGGCATGGGTGTGCAACTTCAAGCACGCCATGCATAGCAGCCCTTGTGGTTGTGCCAAACCGCATCTTGGTGGAAAATGGGTAGTGTTGGGAAAGGGTAGTACTGACGAAATTAAAGACGACAAATAAAGCATTATGGACGAAACCATAAGAAAACCAGATAACGTGGTAAATACAGACTCGACGATTCGTGTTGATGCAGCACCCACGTCTGCAAGCACCAGGGCTGGAGACGTAACAGTCAGACCGAGCAGCCAGTATCAGGACAAGCAAAGCAAGACTGACGACTTTGTGTTGAAGGGTCGGGCCTATCGTGGCATTAAGTGCCTCAGCGATAATTCCGGCGAGGCTCAGGTGTTTCTGGTAGAAGGTGAAGAAGGCGAGATGGTACTGAAGGTTTATTACCCTAATTTTACCATCAAGAAGACACTGATGCGCATTATCCAGAACTTCAACATGGAGATGGTTGTTCGTGTCACTGACTACGGAAAGACCTATGTTGATGGCAAGAATCGCGATTACGAGTTGATGGAGTATTTGCGTGGCGGAACATTGGCCGATTATGACCTTGACGGCAATTTCAACCAGTTCCGTCGCATAGCCCTGCAGGCTGCAGCAGCATTGGCTTATTGTCACAACAACAATGTGATTCATAAGGATATCAAACCCAGCAATTATTTCTTCCGTGACCAGAGTCACAAGGAGATTGTCTTGGGTGATTTCGGTATCTCTAGTGTGATGGAAGGCAATGAGCGCATGCATCGTACCACACAGGCCCGTACACCAGTCTATGCAGCTCCTGAGATGTATAATGACGTGATTGACGGTGAGGTGGAGATTACTCCTGCCGTAGACTTCTATTCTCTGGGTATTACGCTGATGACACTTTGGTTGGGGGAGAACCCGTTAAGCCAAAACGAGCGTGTCATGATGCGTAAGAAGAATGAGGGGCGTCTGCCTCGTATCAATGAGTTGCCTGACCGTGTGAAGATGATTATTCAGGGTCTGACAGCTGTGAATCCTCAGAGCCGTTGGGGATATGACGAGGTGGAGCGTTGGTTCTTGGGAGAAGACGTGAAAGTCGATGTCTCATCCCCCATGTTGAAATATCGCAGCTTTGTTGTTGACCCTGAACAGAATCTGGTGGCCGATAATGTGCATGAACTGATTCCTCTGCTAGTTGACAATGAGCGCCTGGCTATGAACTATTTGTATAGTGGCCGAATTGCAGGTTGGCTGGAGCAGTGTGGTAATGTGAAACTGAGTTCTGCAGTGAAGGACATTGTTGTCAACCGCTATCCCGTAGACCAGAAGGCGGGTCTGATGGCTGCTGTCTATGTGATGGAGCCCACCTATCCCTATAAGGATATTCGTGGAAACCTGTGTGATGATATGCATAGTGTTGCGATTTCCGTCTTAAGTTATCAGGATGAGTATTCCGTGATGCTGAAAAATCCCAATGACAATTTCTTTTTGTATGTGGAGTCTCATTCCAAAGCTGATATCAAGCATCTTCGGAGCTATTTTGCACCCGATAGTAAGTTGAGCACACGATTAGCAATTCTGAGATCGGTTTATGAGATTGATAAGGAAATACCTTTCTTGGGCAAGTATCCTTCTTCAACGCTGGCTGAGATTGTCCATTCGTTTGGCTATGAGGATTGTTCTGATGACGAGTGGGAGAGTTTGAGCGATGGTCGCCTGTTGTCGTGGATGTACAGCCATGAGGACAAGATGGCATGCGAGGCTCTTCGCATCATGACAAGTGGGCAGAAACCCAGTCGTTCGTTGGGCTATAAGGTGTTGTACAACATAGACCGTGATGCGGCTTTCGATCTGCGCTCCATCGATACTCCCTTTAAAGTGGGCGAGATGCTATGTGAGCATATGAAGAGTTGGCAGCATCTGACGGATGAGGAATTTGCAGAAAAGATTGACGACTATGCTAATCCCGATGGGCGTTTTGCCTATTTTGCCCAATTGCATGGCTGGTTCGAACAGTTAAGTCAGGCGCGTGCTTGCTTCAATCTAAAAAGCGAAGAGAACCGCGAGCGTCTTAGTGCCTATGACTTGCGTACAGCAGCCTATCGCTTCTGTCGCATCTTAGGTGCTATACCTACTTATGTTTTGGAGGATGGCACAGAATTGAAAAATGGTACCTCCTTTGACAAGTTGGCTCATCGCCCCCTCTTGTTGCCAGAAATCAGGCGTGGTGCTTTACCCCAGTGGATGTCGGTGTTCTATCATGAAGATCCTCATCAGGATTTCACCGAGACCTATAGTTACGAGCGCAAACTGGAAGAGTGGGTAAAGAATCTGGGTGAGATTGACCAGAATCAGAAATATTACAAGCGATATGTGAATGCCCAGGAAGAAACGGCCAAGAAATATAAAGAGGTGCGCACCGGTTATCGGATGGCTAAGGCCAAAGAGCATACATGGCGTCTCGTGTACTATGCATTATGTGCCTTGTGGATTGCCGCCCTTTTGGTATTAGGTATCACGGACCGTAATTATGTGTTACAGCATTCATTCCTGACCATCTCCCTGCCATTAGGCGGCATGTCGGCAGTCATTGTTGGCATGCGTGCTTTCTTCCGTGGCTATGGCTTTGTCTTCTCATGCCTGTGGGGATTGCTAGGCTATCTGTCGTCCTATATCACCATTTTCGTACTGAGGTATGTCAACACATCCCATTACAGTCTCTTTATTCCGGCAATCATTGTCATCACGCTTATCTATATGTTGATATGCCACCTGACTGACTTCCGGGGTGACTCTAAGAGTGACAATCAGTTGATCAATGAGGTGATGGAGGATGATATCAAGTCGACGTTGTTAGAACCTTTATATTACACCTTCAAGCAGAAGTCGTTTAAGTTCAAGGGTTCTAAGTTCAATATGTTGGACGATGTAACCAATCAGATTCGATCTATCAGCGGTGAGTCTGTGCTGCACTATATCATGTGGAGCATCATGATTGGTCTGCTGCTGTTGGAGTTTGTGGTGATGAGTCCGAAACTATTGAACCGTCATCCCGATTTGGACCATATGAAAATCAGTCCGAGTGGGGTAGTGAAACAATTACAAAAGGATGTAGAGTAATATGGTTTGTGAGCATTGTCATCAAGAGAATAGGTCTATAGCAAAGTTCTGTAAGTGGTGTGGTCACCCGCTTGCCTCTCAGAACGTACTCGATCGCATGGTCGGGTTGGACGAGGTAAAGCAACAGTTAAAGACGGTGGTCGACACTTACACCTATTTGCGTTCTCGCAAAGACATCATGAAAGTTCGTCTGAGCGTTAATACTATTATAATAGGTGAGACGGGTACGGGTAAGACCGCTTTGTCGGAGATTATTCGTGATTATTTCTATCAGCATAGGATTATCGATAAGCCCAAGTTAACGATGGTTGATGCCGTAGACTATCAGCGTTTCGTTGACAAATGGGATGATAACGTGAAGAGTGCCAAGGGAGGAATCCTCTTCTTTGACAATGTCCAGAAGCTGTTGCCAGATCGTTATTCCAACCAAGTGAATCCGCTCGACAAGCTATTTGTCGAGATGGATAAATGGGATGAGAATCCTATCGTGATTATGGCAGGTCTACCCAAAGGTCTTGATGACTTCCTGTCAGCGAACCCTGCAGCCCAGAACCGCTTTAAGTACACCTTCCGTCTGCCTACTCCAGGCTGTCAGGAACTCTGTGACATTTGTAAAATGGAGCTTCGCACGAAGTATGGTATTGCAGCCTATACACCAGAGGCTGACCATAAGTTGCAGCGTTTTTTCCAGTACCAACTGAAGATAAAGGATGAGAGCTTTGGTTATGCTCATGTGGCCATCAAGACGGCAGAGGATATCTTTACCTCGTTTATCAGTCGTGGCACGAATGCGGTGATGGTTGAAGAGAAAGACATCCAAGGCTATGTTCCGGAAGAACGTTCGTTGGACGACATTCTCAGCGATCTCGATACCTACATTGGAATGGATGAGGTGAAGAAAGCTGTACGAGAGATTGCCTTTACCGTTCACAATAATATCCAGCGAGCTCAGCGTGGCTTGGGCGAACAGGAGAAGATGGGCATCCATATTGTTTTGACGGGTAATCCTGGTACGGGTAAGACTACGATAGCCCGTAAGTTGGGTGAGATACTTGAATCTATTGGCTATCTGGATAGCGGTCATGTGGTGGAAGTCGATCGTGCCAAGATGGTGAGCCCCTATCAGGGTGAGACCCCGAAAGTGGTCGACCGTCTGTGTGACAAGGCGATGGGTGGCATCTTGTTTGTGGATGAGGCCTATACGTTAGCTCCCCTCAGTCAGAGTGGTGACAAAGACCAACAGGGAACGCAAGCTCTGGAGCAGTTGATGAAGCGCATGGAGGACGATCGTGGCAAGTTTGTCGTGATTGCTGCTGGCTACCGTCAGGAAATGGACAACCTGTTCCGTATCAATCCAGGTGTACGCAGCCGTTTCAGTTATTTCCTGAATATCGAGGATTACAATCCCGACCAGCTCTTCCAGATTATGGCAGTCTTTGCCAAGGAGAAGAAATACGTGTTTGCTCCAGATGCAGAAGAGTTGACGCTCAAGATGATTACGGAGCTCTACAATTCTCGCGATAAGGATTTTGCCAATGGTCGCACCATGCGTCAGCTGTTCGACAAGATTGTTGCCAAACAAGCTGAGCGTCTGCAGAAAATAGACATCTCTTCGCTTACCAACGAGCAGATGATGACCATAGATGTAGCTGATATTCCTTACGAAGCTCCGAAAGCAGTCGATTATACCGATTGTCTGGCCAAACTGAATGGCATGGTGGGACTGGCTGCTGTCAAGAAGGAGATTTCCAATTTGGCTGCTTTCCTCAATTTGCAGATACGCCGTGGGGAAACCAATACCTTCCAGGGTAAGCATTATGTCTTTACGGGTAATCCTGGAACAGGTAAGACAACGGTGGCTCGTATCATGGCTGATGTCTTCCGCACTTTGGGCATTCTTTCACGAGGTCAGTTGATTGAGGCCGACCGCTCGAAACTAGTGGCAGGCTTCTCTGGTCAGACAGCCATCAAGACCAACCAGCTCATTGATTCGGCAATGGGAGGCGTCCTGTTTATTGATGAGGCATATACGCTGAAGTCAAGCGATCAGGACAGCTTTGGTGCTGAGGCTATAGATACGCTGTTGAAACGTTTGGAGGACGATCGTGGCAAGTTCATCTGTATTGTGGCTGGCTATACCGACCAAATGCATGATTTCATTGATACCAATCCTGGTCTGAAGAGTCGTTTCACCCAGACCATTCATTTCGACGACTATACGCCTGATGAGCTGACTGAGATATTCATCAATCTGGCGAAGGGTAAGAACTTTACGGTAGATGAGGAGACTCGTGGAGCCATCCACCGTCAGTTCGAACAGCTCTACTTGCGTCGTGACAAGAACTTTGGTAATGCTCGCGAGGCTCGTCGAATCTTCGATCAGGCAGTAGAGAAGCAGAGCCAGCGCCTTGTGACAGAGATGAATAATCCAGGTTTCAGCAATGAGGAGATGTATCGCATCACAACAGCCGACCTGCCGATGGCTCAGAGCGAACAGGCTCGTCCGTTAGACGAGGTGCTCAACGAGCTCGATGACTTCATCGGCATGCGCTCAGTGAAGAATATGATTCGTCGCCTAGCTGTTCAGAGCATGTTCATGAAGCAGCGTGCTGCCATGGGTGCTGGTAAGGTACAGCAGATGTCTATGAACTTTATCCTGACCGGTAATCCTGGTACGGGTAAGACTTCGATAGCCCGTAAGATGGGTGAGGTGCTCCAGGCTATGGAGATCTTGCCTACTAGCCGTGTCATCGAGGCAAGCCGTGCCACACTAGTCGGAAAATATATGGGTGAGACTCCAAAGATTGTCAACAATATGTGTGACAAGGCGATGGGTGGCATTCTGTTTATTGACGAGGCCTATACTCTTTCCTCGGAGAACGACCAATATGGTAAGGAAGCCATAGATACGCTGATGAAGCGTATGGAGGATGACCGAGGTAAGTTCGTGGTTATTGCTGCAGGCTATAAAGACGAGATGGAGACTTTTCTGGCAGTCAATCCCGGACTTGCCAGCCGCTTCACCCATAAGATGCATATTGATGACTATAACGAAGATGAACTGCTGGCCATTTACAAGAAGATGGCATCAAAGGACAACTACAAACTGTCGCCTGAGGCTGAGTTTAAACTGATGGATCTCATCTGCCGTAAAGTCATCAGTAAGAGTAGCTCGTTCGGCAATGCCCGCGAGATGCGTAATATGTTGGATGCTACCATTCAGCAACTCTCGATGCGTGTTAGCAATATCCCGCAATCGGAGATTACCCAAGAGACTTATCAACTGATTATGCCAGAAGATATTAAAGAAGAATTATGATCATTTGCCCAAGTTGTAAAGAAGAAATAGAAGACGATTCTCACTACTGTGACCAGTGTGGTCAGGAACTCGTATATTGTAGCAGTTGCGGCCGTGTTGGCTTGGGGCGTCGTTGTACCTACTGCGGTGGTCTGATGGTAAGTGTTGATGAGAAGCAGCGCAATGCTTCCGTCCATTCATCCCATTCAGCAACTGCAGTCAGCCAGTCTCTCATACAGACATCACGACGTGATTCCGAAGGTTCACAGATGCCTGTTCAGAGTGGCATTCCTAAGCTGACACTCTATAATCCCACGCTCGACATTCGCATGGTTGGTATCAATGGTGCTGTCATTGGGCGCCGTCAGGGGCCTTATCAGCAGCTCTTCGAAGGCAATATGTATATATCAGGTGTCCACGCTCAGCTGATCTACAAGCCGGATAGTGGCTGGTGTATTATCGACAAGCACTCTTCTAATGGCACCAAGTTGAATCAGCGCGACATGATGCCGGATGTACCAATGAGTATCAAGAGTGGTGACATCGTCACCTTGGCCAATATCAACTTGCAAGTGAGTGTCAGTTGAGTAAGAGAACACACACATTAAGAACAGATGATTATCAGAAACAATGAGTAGAATAGTATTAACGGCAGCCAGCCGTGTAGGATGTGTCAGGAGTAACAATGAAGACATGGTTTTAGCGTATAACCAACAGGTACGCAGCGATGCCTATCAGTTCGAGTTTATGACGGAACACCGTGATCGTTTTGTCATTGCTTTAGCCGATGGGATGGGGGGACATAATGCTGGTGAAGTAGCCAGCGAAAATACCCTTTCCAATCTGCGGTTCTTTATTGATGATTTGCCTCGTGGACTGACATCTGGTGAGTTTCATGAGATGATACTCGAGTGGTTGCAGTCCATCAATAAGATGATTAATTCCAGAGGTTTGGAGGATACTGCTCTCAAAGAGATGGGAACCACCCTCGTGGCTGTTCTTCATTACAATGGTCGCTATTATTGGATGAACTGTGGCGATAGTCGTTTGTATCGTCTTCGCCAAGGGCATCTTACCCAATTGTCAACAGACCATTCCTTGTATAATCCCAATAGCACCAAGCGTCATTCCAATATCATAACCAACTGCATCGGAGCAGGCTGTAAGAATTCATACCTTGACTTTTTTGATATTACGGATGATTTTCTGTCGGGTGACACTTATCTGCTTTGCTCCGACGGCCTGAATGATATGGTTTCCGATGAGGTGATAGAGTCACTGCTGAATGAGCAATGTACGGCCAATGCATTGTGTGAAGCAGCTATTGAGGCAGGAGGTTACGATAATGTCTCGACCTGTGTTTTCCATGTAGAATAATATAACGAATCAAAATATGCCACTCAGACTACCTGATCAATTGCCGGCTATTGAATTGCTGAAACACGAGAATATTTTCGTGATGGATGACTCGCGTGCCCATATGCAGGACATCCGTCCGCTGAAGATTGTGATTCTCAATCTCATGCCACTTAAGATAACCACTGAGACCGACCTCATCCGCCTGCTTTCTAACACACCCTTGCAGTTGGAGGTCAGTTTTATGAAACTAAAGAGTCATACGCCCAAGAATACACCCATAGAACACATGATGATGTTCTATCGTGACTTTGAGCAGATGCGCAACGAGAAATACGATGGAATGATTGTGACGGGTGCCCCTGTAGAGCAGCTGAATTTTGAGGATGTTACCTATTGGCCGGAGATGACCGATATCTTCTCATGGGCACGCACGCACGTCACGAGTACCTTATATATATGTTGGGCAGCCCAGGCTGGACTGTATTACCACTATGGCATTTCCAAGTATCCGCTGTCGAAGAAGATGTTTGGTATCTTCCCCCAGCACACGCTCGAACCTCAGCTCCCAATTTTTCGTGGTTTCGATGATGTGTTCCAGATGCCCCATAGTCGGCATACAGAAATACATCGTGATGACATCCTCTGTCATCCTGAACTGACATTGATAGCAGAGGGTGACGAGTGTGGTGCCAGTATCGTGATGGCACGTGGAGGTCGTGAGTTCTTTATAACGGGTCATCTGGAATATGCTCCCAACACGCTTGATACCGAATATCGTCGCGACCGTGGAGTACGTGATGATGTGGAACTGCCCTGTCATTACTATCGTAACGATGATCCTGAACAACCACCGATGGTTACTTGGCGTGCTCATGCCAACCTGCTCTATAGCAATTGGATTAACTATTACGTCTATCAGGAGACTCCCTACGATATTAATCAGATTGAGTGATGACGAGTCTCGAACTGCTGGCTCCTGCCAAGAACCTCGAATGTGGTATTGCAGCTATCGACCATGGTGCTGATGCTGTCTATATCGGTGCTCCGCGTTTCGGAGCCCGTGCTGCCGTTGGCAATAGTGTCAGCGATATTCGTGCGCTCTGCCAGTATGCCCATCGGTTCGATGCCCGTATCTATGTGACGGTCAATACTATTCTTTATGACCATGAGCTGGCTGCTACCCAGCAGCTGATTCATGAACTTTATGAAGTAGGTGTCGATGCCATCTTGGTACAGGACATGGGTATTCTGCGCATGCCGTTACCTCCAATTGCTCTCCATGCGTCTACACAGACCGACAATCGTACCCCGGAGAAGGTTCGGTGGTTGCGCTCTTTGGGTTTCCGACGTGTGGTGTTGGCTCGTGAACTCTCCCTTCAGGAGATTGCTGCCATCCATCGTGAGGTTCCTGATGTCGAGTTAGAAGTCTTCGTTCATGGGGCTTTATGTGTTAGTTATAGTGGTTTGTGCTATGCTTCTCAGCATTGTTTCTCTCGCTCAGCCAATCGTGGCTCTTGTGCCCAGTTTTGCCGCATGAAGTTCGACTTGCTCGATGCCGATGGGCGTGAACTGGAACACCAACGCCATCTCTTGTCGCTGAAGGATTTGAACCAGTTAGAACATTTGGAAGAACTGATTCAGGCAGGGGCCACCTCTTTCAAAATTGAGGGGCGTCTTAAGGATGTTTCTTATGTCAAAAATGTTGTAGCTGCCTATAGCCAGCGTCTCAATGCGTTTGTTGACTGTCACTCCGAAGAATATCAGCGAGCATCCCGTGGTCGCTGCACCTATACCTTTCAACCCAATCTTCGCAAGACCTTCAACCGTGGATTTACCAATTATTTCCTGCATGGTCGACAGCCCGATATCTTCTCTCCTGACACCCCTAAGGCAATAGGCGAGTTCGTGGGAACAGTCAAGGAGTTGCGTCGTGATTCGTTTAATGTGGCAGGTACAGCCTCCTTTGCCAATGGCGATGGCCTCTGTTATATGGATTCCAATCGTGAGTTGCAGGGCTTTCGTGTGAATCGCGCTGAGGGGAATCGCCTCTATCCCCAACAGATGCCATCTACGCTGCGTCCGGGGATGGCTTTATATCGTAATAACGACCAAGAGTTTGAACGCCTTTTGTCTCATGCCAGTAGTGAGCGTAAGATAGCAGTCCGTCTGCATTTGGAGCCCACTTCTGATGGCTTTTCCTTGAGTGGTGATGGGGTGACGGTTAGCATTCCTTGTAAGCACCAGCAGGCAGAGAAACCTCAGCGTGATAATATAGAGCGTCAGTTGTCTCGTTTAGGTGGAACACATTATGAGTGTAGTGGGGTAGAACTGCCTGCCGGGTTCAACTATTTTATCCCCAGTAGTCTGCTGGCTGATTTGAGACGCCAATGGGTATCGGCTTGCTTGACTTGTTCTAATAGTTCTTCTAGTCTTACTAGTTCTACTAGTCTTAATAGCCCTCCTCCCGCTTATACACCTACCTATTGCTATAATGTAGCAAATCATGAGGCTCGTTCTTTCTATGCTGTTCATGGTCTCTCGGAGGTAGCACCGGCCTTTGAGTTACAATCCCCTCGCGATGCCCTGCTGATGCAATGCCGTCATTGTCTGCGCTATTCGTTAGGCTATTGTGTGAAGCATGGAGGTGAGAAGACCCGTTGGCGCGAACCTCTCACCTTGCGGTTAGGCGATGGACGCCGGTTTCGCTTGGAATTTGATTGCAAGCATTGTCAGATGAATGTGTATGCTGAAGATTAGGATACTCATAGGATTATTGGCAGCCCTACTGTTTTCTGCTTGTTACAATCATGGCCAGCAGACACCCGATGCTTGGGACCTCACGAAACAGCAGATTGATTCCATATCCTTTTCCACCACTCATCATTATTCCCAGAACTACAACTTTGTGGTGAATACCTCGCGTCTTCCTCTTTCTGATGACTTGCCTGGTATGGCTTTCGACACGATGTATGTGGTGAGTGGCGAGCGCATCGTGGTGGCGGAAATACAGACGGTTCCTACTGATACCATCGATTCTATATGGGTGAAGGTAGCGCGTGACCAGATTACGCAAGGCTGGATTCGGGAGAGTGAACTGTTGGCGGGAGTGTCCCCCGACGATCCTATCTCTCAGTTTATCGACCTTTTCACCAACAACCACCTGTTGCTCTTTCTAGCTTTCTGCGTTTTGGCAGCCAGTCTCTATGCTATGCGCCGTCTCATGCGTCGCAATGCTTATATTGTTCATTTCCACGATATTGACTCGCCCTATCCTATGTCGCTCTGTCTGCTGATAGCATTCTCTGCAACGCTCTATGCCAGCATTCAGATGTTTGGTGCCGAGTCGTGGAGACATTTCTATTACCATCCCTCGCTTAATCCCTTTGCCCTGCCTTGGTACTTGGGTATTTTTATTACTTCCGTATGGGCCATTATCATCCTGTCAGTTGCTACCCTTGATGATGTGATGCGTCGTTTGCCCACCCTCGATGCCTTATTGTATTTATCAGGCTTGGTGGCTGTCTGTGCTGTCGACTATGTCATATTTAGCCTGTCCACTCTTTCTTATGTGGGCTATCTTTTGCTCATTGTTTACTTTGCCTTTGCCCTTCACCGCTATTTCCATGTAACCCATTTTCGCTATCATTGTGGACAATGCGGAAAACCGCTCCACAACAAGGGGCGTTGTCCTCATTGCGGAGCGGTTAACGAATAGTTTCTTTTGTTGCCTCTATACCTTATTGGTTAGCGGCTATCCTGCTTTTTACCTTGTCTACATAAGCATCAATGGTGGCTACAGCAACGATGTTCACCACATCGCGTACCGAGGCGCCGAAGTCGATGAAGTGGATAGGCTTGTTCAGACCCATCTGGATAGGGCCAATAATCTCCACGTCGGCATCCAGCATCTGTAGCATCTTATAGCTCGAACGTGCTGAGGTGAGGTTGGGGAATACGAGCGTATTCACATCCTTACCAAAGACACGGGTGAAGGGATAATGGCTGTCACGCAGGTCTCGGTCAAGTGCAAAGCCCAACTGCATCTCACCATCAATGGCCAGATCGGGATATTGGGCCTGCATAATCTCTACAGCTCGGCGCACCTTTAAGGCTCCATCACTGGTAGAACTGCCAAAGTTAGAATGAGATACCATTGAAACGACAGGCTTCTCGTTAAAGAAACGAACACTTGTGGCTGCAAGTTTTGCAAGGTCTACCAATGCTTCGGTATCTGGATTCTCGTTGATCATCGTATCAGCTAGATAGAACGTACCCTTCTGGGAGTTGATGATATGCATGGCTCCAAAGTGCTTGAACTCAGGACGGATACCGATAACCTCCTTGGCAACCTTGATGGTGTTCGAGTACTTGGTGTAAAGACCAGTTACAAAAGCATCAGCTTCACCCGTCTCAACCATCATCATACCGAAGTAGTTGCGCTCAAACATCTTGTCGTTAGCTTCTGGGAAGGTATAGCCATCACGCTCACGCTTACGGGTGAGAATCATGGCATAACGCTCACGGCGTTCCTGTTCTGATGGATGACGCAAGTTGACAATCTCAATACCATCCAGGTTCAGTTCCAGTTTCTTGGCCAGTTTGGCAATCACCTCGTCGTTACCCAACAGGATTGGTTGGCAGATACCTTCTGCCTTAGCCTGTACAGCAGCCTTCAGCATGGTGGGGTGAACAGCTTCTGCAAATACCACGCGCTGTGGATGAGCGGCTGCCGTTGCATAGAGTTTCTGGGTCAGTTTGGTCTCCTGACCAAGTAATACTGAAAGCGAACGCTTGTATTCATCCCAGTCCTCAATAGTGCGACGAGCCACACCACTGGCGATCGCTGCTTTGGCAACCGCGGCACTTACCTCCGTAATCAGACGGGGGTCTACAGGTTTTGGAATGAAGTAGTTTCGCCCGAAGGTCAGATTGTTCACCTTATAGACATCATTTACCACATCGGGTACAGGCTGCTTGGCCAGGTCAGCAATGGCATGGACAGCGGCCAGCTTCATCTCTTCATTGATGGCTGTGGCATGCACATCGAGTGCACCACGGAAGATATAGGGGAATCCAATGACGTTGTTGATCTGGTTGGGATAGTCCGTGCGTCCTGTAGACATCAACGTGTCAGGACGTGCCTCCATGGCATCCTCATAGCTGATTTCAGGAACGGGGTTGGCCAGAGCGAAAATGACAGGGTCTTTGGCCATTGACTTGACCATGTCCTTTGTCAGCACGTTACCCTTCGAGAGTCCAACGAAGACATCAGCACCGTTGACAGCTTCCTCCAAGGTGTGGATGTCGTTGCGCTCGGTGGCAAAGAACTTCTTCTGTTCGTTCAGGTCGGTACGACTGGTCGAGATAACACCTTTTGAGTCGAGCATGACAATGTTCTCCTTACGGGCTCCGATAGCCATATAGAGTTTGGTACAAGATATTGCTGCAGCACCTGCACCATTGACAACAATCTTCACCTGACTGATGTCTTTGCCATTGACCTCCAGCGCATTCTTCAAACCTGCTGCTGAGATGATGGCCGTACCATGCTGGTCATCGTGCATCACAGGTATGTCGAGCGTGCGCTTCAGACGATCCTCGATATAGAAGCACTCTGGTGCTTTGATGTCTTCCAGATTGATACCTCCGAAAGTGGGGGCTATCTTCTCTACTGCCTCGCAAAATTTCTCGGGATCTTTCTCGTTGACTTCAATATCAAACACATCAATACCACCGTATATTTTGAAGAGCAGACCCTTACCCTCCATCACAGGTTTGCCACTCATAGCACCAATGTCACCCAGTCCTAGCACGGCAGTACCATTGGAGATAACAGCCACTAGATTACCCTTGTCTGTGTATTTGTAGGCATCATCAGGATTTTGCTGAATCTCCAGACACGGATAGGCAACACCGGGTGAGTAAGCCAGTGAGAGATCGGTTTGTGTACGATAAGCCTTGGTGGGCTTTACTTCAATTTTACCAGGACGGCCTGCTTCATGATAGGCAAGAGCAGCCTCTTTTGAGATCTTTACCATAAAAAGTGTATTATTATTGGTTGCTGTTTTCTTTTCCGAGCGCAAAAATACAAAAAACTCATGTAAATCGTATCGTTTTTTTGTTTTTTTTGTACCTTTGCACTGTAAAATTAATATTTATGCAGGATTTGAAAGAAATTAGCTCCTATAGGGCTTCCTTACGCGAGAAAATCATGGATACTGCCATGACAGCTTTCATCCAGCATGGTATTCGTGCTGTGAAGATGGATGATATTGCCCAGCAACTGGGTATTTCCAAGCGTACCTTATATGAGATTTACGAGGATAAGGAAGAACTGTTGTATCAGAGTATGAGGAAATACGATCAACGGCGTGTGGAAACATTGACCTCTTATGCAGCTCAGGGGCATCATGTGATTGATATCATCTTGGAAGCCTATCGTATGAAGGTGACAGAAACTCGCATGGTGAATCCTTTGTTCTATGCCGACATTATGAAATATCCGAAGGTAGAGCAATATATTAAAAATGCACGCGAGAACTCCCATGACAAATTTATCACTTTCCTACAGCGAGGCGTGACAGAAGGTTTCTTTCGTGAAGACTTGCATCAGGAGCTAATCCCTCACTTGATGGATGCTATGGGTAAGTATATCATGAGCAACCAACTGCTTCAGCGCTATTCCGCTGAGGAGCTGTTTGCCAATTTCTTCTTGGTTACACTACGTGGCATCTGTACCGAACGAGGTGTTCAGACACTCGACGCGGCCATTGCTAAAATTCTGTAAATGAGAGGGGCATCAGTTGTTTGATGCTGTCGACAATAAAGGTGCGGTTCTTTCCGTAAAGCAAGATGCGGACAGGACGCTTGAAGCGTGTCTCAGTCTCGATGAGTACCTGACGGCAAGGACCACAAGGACTGGCAGGCTCGTCAATCAGTTCTCCCTTGGTGTTGCGTGCTGTGATGGCCAAAGCTACTACAGCTTGGTCGGGATATTGTGCTCCGGCAGCGAAGATAGCTGAGCGCTCAGCACAGATGCCTGCGGGGAAAGCCGCGTTCTCTTGGTTGCACCCCATGATGGTTACTCCATTTTCCAATAGGATAGAAGCTCCTACGCAGAAGTGGGAATAGGGAGCGTATGAACGACTGGTAGCTTCGATGGCCAAGTCAACCAACTGACGGTCAGAATCAGACAATTCTGACAGCTGAGCTACTTGTATTTCGGATTTTAGTGTCATTTTTTCCATAATATTACGATTTTTGTTGCAAATATAATAATTTTTCTTTATTTTTGCATCAAAATACGGTAGAAAATTAATGAAAAGACCCTTATTTACTGCTTTTTTGCTGTTTGCAGCTCTTTTTGAGGGCTCTGCTCAGCAGATTACGTGGAACAAGACTTATAGTGATTATTTCAAGACTTGGGGCGAGGTCGCTGTCCAGCAGATGGTACAATACCGCATTCCTGCCAGTATTACCCTTGCACAGGGCGTGCTAGAGTCTGGAGCCGGGAAGAGCGAATTGGCTCGTAAGGCTAACAACCACTTTGGTATCAAGTGCAATGGATGGACGGGACGCAAGTCCTATCATGATGATGATGAGCGAGGCGAATGCTTTCGTGCCTACGACAATGCCTATCAGAGCTATGTCGACCATTCTATTTTCCTCACCAGTAGCCAGCGCTACCGTCGTTTGTTCGACTTGAAACGTACCGACTACAAAGGATGGGCTCGTGGCTTGAAGGCCTGTGGTTATGCGACCAATCCTAACTATGCCAACCGCCTGATAGAGATTATCGAGACCTATAAGCTGCATCAATACGATACAGGCAAGGGATTTGACAAAACAAGCAACAGTCTGATGCTTCAGGGTGAGCTACGTAAGGTCTTTGCCTTCAACGATAACTACTATGTGCGAGCTCGTCGGGGAGATACCTTCCGAAGGATTGCAGATGATATGGATGTGTCTTATCGCAAACTGGCTCGCTTTAACGAACGCGACAAGAACGATACCTTGGAGGAAGGTGAGATCGTCTGGCTTCAGAAGAAGCGTCGAAAGGCTCCTAAGGCGTTTAAGAACCGGCCTCATCGGGTAGAACCAGGTGAATCGATGTATACCATCTCGCAGCGCTATGGCATCCGATTGAAAAACCTATACAAAATGAATGGGTTTTCGCCTGATTATGTCATTCAGGCAGGTGATATGCTAAGAGTAAGATAATATAATCCAGTATGATGAAAAAACTATTATTTGCAGGACTCGTATTGATAGCACTTACAGGCTGTCGCGTCCGTCACGACCATAGTCAGAAAATGGGTGGTGTCAGAGTGTTTCAGGATTCTGTTCCTCATGATACGATAGCTGCCTTGGAACCCGAGGATGTGCAGACAGGTGATGAAGAATGGATGGAAGAAGACATGATTCACATCCCCGATGCTCCTGAAGATGCGAAAGGAGAAGCTCATCCTGAAACGCAGGAAGAGATTGAACGTATGCTACAAGGAAAAGAGTAGGGAGCGTTTAGTCTTTCAGCAGCTGATCCAGAAAACTATCCAGGTCTTTGTCTAGGTTGGCCATTAGTTCCTGGTCCAAAATGACGATGTCGTCATCTACCAGATAGAGTTCTTCGATGGTCTCGTGGTCATCGTCTTCCAACACGAAAGAGTAGGGCTTCAGGATAGACATCTTCTCAATCTGCTCCTTGTGCTTGTTCAGCACGGCACGCAGCGTGACGCTCACCTCATGATAGAAGTCACCGTCTTTGTTGTCTATCCATTGTTCCACAACACACCGTGTGAGCTCATGCTCTTCATCATCGAAGGCCATCAGTTCTCCTGAGTCCTGCGTCACCCGGATGTGGATGTCCGTCAATTGACTTTCTTCCTCATTCGAAGAAAATTTCTCGGTGACTTTGCGGATGGCGCGCTCCACTTGTTGCCATGTCTGTTCTGTTGCTTCCATTGTTCTTTCGTTTTATTGGGAGCAAAAGTAAGAAAAAGATAGGTAAATTGCAAACGATTACGGTTTTTTTTCAAAAAAAACTGCATCTTCGCGTGTGTAATTCATAATTTTATAGTACCTTTGCCGTTGTTAAGACTACTTGGAATACTAATGAGTAACAAAATATCGCATTCGGGGGTTGTAGAAAAGGTATTGGATGATGGCGTTCAGGTGCGCATTGTCCAGTCTTCTGCATGTGCAGCCTGCAAGGTGGCTAGCCATTGTCACGCCTCTGAGTCGAAAGAGAAACTGATTGATGTGCAGGGTGTCGATGGTACGGCCTATACTCCCGGTCAGTCAGTAGTGGTGACTGCCTCTACGAAGGTGGCTGCTCACGCTTTGCTTTTAGGTTTTGGTCTCCCTTTCGTAGTTCTGGTGTCTGCACTGGTCATTGTGCTTTTGTTGACAGAGCATGAGGGTATGGCGGCCATCAGTGGTCTGTTGGCATTGGTTCCCTATTATGGAGTGCTCTATCTGTTTCGCGACCGCATTCGTGACCGACTTTCTTTCTCTATTGAGTAGCAATTATACATTAAACTAAAACAAATATTTGTAAATTTATGGATTTTATTTTGATTGCAGTAGCAGTGTTAGGCGCTATCGGACTGATAGCAGCCTTGGTGCTGTATGTCTGCTCCAAGAAATTCGCAGTCTATGAAGACCCGCGCATTGCTCAGGTAACTGAGCAGTTGCCCGGAGCAAACTGTGGTGGTTGCGGATTTGCTGGATGTGGTGGTCTGGCTGATGCCCTTGTCAAGGGTGCTGATGCTGGAAGCCTCGACGGACTGATGTGTCCTGTTGGCGGACAAGATGTGATGAGTAAGGTGGCTGACCTTCTAGGTATGGCCATTGCCAATGGCGAACCGATGGTCGCTGTGGTGCGTTGTAACGGAACTTGCGAGCATCGTCCCAAGATTGCTGAGTACAGTGGTTTGCGCACTTGCGCAGCCATGAATGCTTGTGGCGCTGGTGAGACGGCTTGCGGTTTTGGCTGTCTGGGTTGTGGCGACTGTGTGGCAGCCTGTCAGTTTGATGCCATCCACATGAATCCTGAGACAGGTCTTCCTGAGGTCGATGAAGAGAAGTGTACCTCTTGTGGCGCATGTGTCAAGGCATGTCCTCGTCACATCATCGAGCTCCGCAAGAAAGGTCCTAAGGGTCGCAAGGTTTTCGTGTCATGTGTCAACAAGGACAAGGGGCCTGTAGCGATGAAGGCTTGTAAGGCAGCCTGCATTGGCTGTGGCAAGTGTGAGAAGGAGTGTGCCTTTGGTGCTATTACCATCCAGGGCAATGTTTCGTACATCGACTTCAACAAGTGCCGCTTGTGTCGTAAGTGTGTTGCCGTATGTCCTACTAAGGCTATCCACGCTGTCAATTTCCCAGCTCCAAAACCTAAAGAAGAAAAGGAGGAACAAGCATGAATGTAAGAACTTTCCGTATAGGTGGTGTACACCCCGAAGAGAACAAACTGACTCATGATGCTGTTACGCAGGTAGCAGCTCTTCCCAAGCAGGCTATATTTCCGCTCAGTCAGCATATTGGCGCTCCTGCCCAACCCGTTGTTGCCAAGGGTGACAAGGTGAAGGTAGGTACCCTGATTGCTGAGGCTGGTGGTTTTGTGTCAGCCCCCATATTTAGTAGTGTTAGCGGTACGGTGTTTAAGATTGATACCGCCATTGATGCCACAGGTTATCGCAAGCCCGTCATCATCATTAATGTCGAGGGTGATGAGTGGGAAGAGACTATCGATCGTAGCGATAAGCTGGAGAAGGTAGCTGCTCATCCTGAGCTCACTCCTGAGGAGATTGTCAATCGCATCAAGAAGGCTGGTGTTGTTGGTATGGGTGGTGCCTGTTTCCCCACCTTCATCAAGCTCTGTCCGCCTCCTACGGCCAAAGCTGAGTGTGTGATTATCAATGCCGTAGAGTGCGAGCCTTATATCACAGCCGACTTCCGTCTGATGATGGAACATGCTGATGAGATTCTCGTCGGTCTGGAACTGCTGATGAAAGGTGCTAAGGTGACCAAGGGTTACATTGGTATTGAGACCAACAAGATGCCTGCCATCGAACTGCTGACTCAGAAGTGTGAGGAAGTATTTGGCAAAAGCGAATACGACGTAGAGGTAGTGCCTTTGAAGCAGCGCTATCCGCAGGGTGGTGAGAAGCAGTTGGTTGATGCCGTTATCCGTCGTCAGGTACCCGCACCTCCTGCTATTCCTGTGAATGTAGGTGCTATCGTTCAGAACGTTGGTACAGCCTTTGCGGTCTATGAGGCCGTGATGAAGCGTAAGCCTCTGTTCGAGCGTTATACTACCGTAACTGGTAAGAAGGTAAAGAATCCAGGCAACTTCCTCGTTCGCATGGGTACGCCGATGAAGGATCTCATCGAGGCATGTGGCGGTATGCCTGAGGGCGACAACAAACTATTGGCTGGTGGTCCGATGATGGGTAAGGCGCTGACCTCTGTCGAAGTTCCCATCTGTAAGGGCACCAACTCTGTGACGATTATCTCTGGCGAGGAGGCTTTCCGCAAGGAGCCTAACCCCTGTATCCGTTGTGCTAAGTGCGTATCTGCCTGTCCGATGGGTCTAGAACCCTACTTGCTGGCTAAGTTGGCTGCTGTTCAGAACTGGGAACGCGCTGAGAACGAGCAGGTTGTTAGCTGTATCGAGTGTGGCTCGTGTCAGTTCACGTGTCCTGCCCATCGTCCTTTGCTCGACAACATTCGTCAGGCCAAGACCACTGTTATGGGTATCATTCGCAGCCGTGCTGCTAAAAAGTAAAAAGGTAAAAAAGTAAAAAGGTAAAAATACAATGGGAAAATTAATTGTATCATTATCACCTCACGCACACGGAACTGATACCGTCGAGCGCAATATGTATGGCGTTATCATCGCCCTGCTTCCTGCGCTGCTTGTGTCGTTCTATTTCTTTGGCATTGGCTCAGCCATTGTCTGTGCGACGAGTGTTGCGGCCTGCGTCCTTTTCGAGTGGGCTATCAATAAATTTATGCTGAAAAATGAGCGCACCACCGTCTGCGATGGTTCTGCTATCCTGACCGGTCTGCTGCTCGGTTTCAACCTTCCGTCCAACCTCCCCATCTGGATTATCATCATTGGTGCCCTGTTTGCCATTGGTGTGGGCAAGATGACCTATGGTGGTCTGGGCAATAACCTCTTCAACCCCGCATTGGTTGGTCGTGCAGCCCTGTTGGTAGCATTCCCTGCTCAAATGACCACTTGGCCTAAGGTAGGTCAGCTCACCAGCTATCTCGATGCAGAGACAGGAGCAACCCCTCTGGCTATTATGAAGGAGGCCATCAAGAGTGGCGATGCTACTGTCCTCGATCGTCTGCCCGACTCTCTGACGCTCTTCCTGGGTAACCATCCCGATGGAGCTGGAGCAATGGGTGAAATCTGTGCTTTGGCACTCTTGTTGGGTTCGGCCTATATGTTGTGGAAGAAGATCATTACGTGGCACATCCCTGTTAGCATCATCGGTACCGTATTCATTCTGGCAGCTCTGATGCACTTGGCTAATCCCGTATATGCCGATCCTGTCAGCGTCATCTTCTCAGGTGGTCTGATGCTCGGTGCCATCTTTATGGCCACCGACTATGTCACCTCACCGATGACAGCCAAGGGCCAGCTTATCTATGGTGTAGCCATTGGTGTCTTGACGGTGGTTATCCGTAACTGGGGTGCTTATCCCGAGGGTATGTCGTTCGCTATTCTTATCATGAATGCGTTCACACCTCTTATTAATAATTATGTCAAACCAAAACGATTCGGGGAGGTAGCCAAATGAAGAAGTTAGAATCATCACTCACCAATATGGTGCTGGTACTCACAGGAGTAGCAGTTATCATGGGTGGTATCCTCGCTTATGTGAACCATCTTACTGAGGGTCCCATCAGCTTACAGAAGGAGAAGGCACTCGCCGATGGTATCAAGACGGTCATGGTGTGCAACGACTTAGTAGTTGCCAAGACCGACGAAGTGAAGCAGAACGATGCCAAGGGTAAGGAAATCACCTTTACCATCTATCAGATTAAGGATGCACAAGGGCAGGACCTCGGAGCAGCTGTAGAGTCTACCACTGGTGGTTTCGGTGGCGACCTGAAGGTACTTGTAGGTTTCGATCCTGAGGGCAATATCTTGGGCTACACCTTGCTCGAACATGCCGAAACCCCAGGTTTGGGTGCCAAGGCCGATGCTTGGTTCCAGAGGGGTCAGAAGGGTGATATCATTGGTAAGAATCCTGCCGAGCCCCTTACTGTCTCCAAGGACGGTGGTCAGGTTGATGCCATTACGGCCTCTACCATTACAAGCCGTGCTTTCCTCTTAGCAGTCAACAATGCCTATAAGGCTTATAAAGCAACCCCTGTAGAATAGCATTATGAATTACGTAGATATTATCAAAAATGGCATCGTCAAGGAGAATCCCACGTTCGTCCTGATGCTCGGTATGTGTCCTACACTGGCCACTACCACCTCTGCCATGAACGGTATGTCGATGGGCTTGGCCACGATGGCTGTGCTCATCTGTACCAACTTTGTGATTTCCTGTCTGAAGTCAGTGACTCCTGATAAGGTGCGCATCCCTGTATTTATCGTGGTGATTGCCGCCTTCGTGACCATCCTTCAACTTGTCATCAAGGCTTATCTGCCCGATATCGATGCAGCCCTTGGCCTGTTTATCCCGCTGATTGTGGTTAACTGTATCATTTTGGGTCGTGCAGAGGCCTTTGCTGCCAAGAACAGTCCCGTAGCATCTCTTTTTGACGGTATTGGTATTGGTCTTGGATTCACTATCGGACTGACCCTGCTGGGCATCTGCCGTGAGTTCTTAGGTTCTGGTTCTATCTTTGGACTGACCCTGCTGCCTGAAACCTACAACATCCTGCTCTTCGTGCTCCCTCCGGGTGCTTTCATCATGCTGGGATTCCTCATCGCTATTGTTAATAAAATAAGAGGTTAAGTTATGGAATATATATTGATTTTCATCAGCGCGATATTCGTCAACAATATCATCCTGTCACAGTTCCTCGGCATCTGTCCTTTCCTGGGCGTTTCCAAGAAGATTGACACCTCGCTGGGTATGTCGGCAGCAGTTGCTTTTGTGATGACGCTTGCTACTGTGGTGACATGGCTTGTACAGACCTATGTGCTCAATGCTTTTGGCTTGCAGTATCTGCAGACCATCGCCTTCATTCTGGTGATTGCCGCTCTGGTGCAGATGGTTGAGATTATCCTCAAGAAAGTGTCGCCCGCCTTGTATCAGGCACTGGGTATCTTCCTGCCGTTGATTACCACCAACTGTGCTGTGCTGGGTGTTGCCATTCTGGTTATCCAGAAAGACTTCAACCTGCTGCAGAGTCTGGTTTATGCCTTCTCTACAGCCGTAGGTTTCGGATTGGCACTTACCGTCTTTGCTGGTATGCGTGAGCAGTTGGAGCTTGTCAACGTTCCCAAGGGCATGCGTGGCATGGCTATCGTCATGCTGTCTGCCGGATTGCTGAGCCTTGCCTTTATGGGCTTCTCCGGTGTGGATGGTGGACTGCGCGTCCTCTTCGGACTCGATTAAACTCTTAATTGCCAGAAGGCCACGGCGGCAGCAGCTGCTACGTTCAGTGAGTCAACGCCGTGGGCCATGGGAATTTTAACCGTATAGTCGGCCTCTTCTATCGTTTGATAGGGGAGGCCGTCGCCTTCTGTTCCCATGATGATAGCCAGCCGCTCTTCCTCTCTCAGTCGGACATCATCCAAGGAAATAGAATCGTCGCAAAGTGCCATCGCTGCCGTCTTGAATCCATACTCCTTCAGCGTGCAGACAGGTCCGTCTATCCACGTCCAAGGCACCAAGAATACGCTGCCCATCGATACGCGGACGGCCCTGCGGTTCAGCGGGTCACACGAGTCACGTGTCAACACTACCGCATCAATGCCCAGCGCTGCTGCTGAGCGAAAGATGGCTCCGATATTGGTTGTGTCGGTTACAGCCTCTATCACCACGATGCGTCTGGCTCCTTTTACCATCTCTTCCACACTGGGCATCACCTTACGCCTCATGGCACAGAGAACTCCTCGTGTCAGCGTATAGCCTGTCAGTTGGGCCAGCAGTTCTCTGCTTCCTGTGTACACCGGCACATCGCCTATACGTTCGATGATATCCCTTGCATCGCCCTTGATATGTTTCTGTTCGCAGAGTAGGGCCGTAGGCTCCCATCCTGCGTCCAAAGCCACGCGAATCACCTTGGGGCTCTCTGCAATAAACAGTCCCTTCTCTGGTTCCAATTCCATGCGCAATTGGGCTTCCGTCAAGGTGCTAAACACCTCAATTCCCGGTTCTTTTAGGTTTGAAATCTCAATAATTGCCATAATTGTGTGCAAAAATACAAAATTTCTCATTTATCCTTTCTCATTTCTCATTTTTTTTGTACCTTTGCACCCGCAAAATGGTCTGGTAGCTCAGCTGGATAGAGCAACAGCCTTCTAAGCTGTGGGTCCGGGGTTCGAATCCCCGCCGGATCACGAAAGCGACCTCTTGGGTCGCTTTTTTTATTTTATTCCCCTCATACTGAGCGAGATACGATTTCTTCGCAAGTCAACTCCAACTACCTTCACTTGCACATGCTGATGCAGTCGAACCACCTGTGTCGGGTCACTCACATAGCGGTCAGCTAACTGCGACACATGCACCAGTCCGTCCTGATGCACGCCGATATCCACGAAAGCTCCAAAGTTGGTGATGTTCGTCACGATGCCTGGCAGGATCATGCCCTCGTTCAGGTCTTCGATGGTCTGTACGCTGCTGTCAAACTCAAACTCTTCGATTTGTTCACGAGGGTCGCGTCCGGGTTTCTCCAGCTCGTTCATGATGTCAGTTAGCGTAGGTAGTCCGATATCACTGGTTACATATCGCTTCGCGTCAATCTGTGCGCGCTTGTCGGGCTGGTTGATGAGGTCGCTGACGGTGCAATGACAATCCTTCGCCATCTGCTCCACAACCTCGTAGCGCTCAGGATGTACGGCTGAGTTGTCGAGTGGGTTCTTCGCCTCTGGTATGCGCAAAAATCCGGCACATTGCTGGAAGACTGCCGGTCCCAGTCGTGGCACCTTTTTCAGTTGTGCCCTGCTGGTAAATGCCCCGTGCTCTTTGCGGTAATCCACGATGTTCTGAGCCAGCACAGGCCCCAGTCCGCTCACATAGGTCAGCAGGTGGCTCGATGCCGTATTCAGATTCACGCCCACCAGATTGACACAGCTCTCCACCGTCTGATCCAGTTGCCGTTTCAGCTGTGTCTGGTCCACATCGTGCTGATATTGTCCCACACCAATGCTCTTCGGATCAATCTTCACCAGTTCTGCCAGCGGATCCATTAGTCTGCGTCCGATGGATACCGCTCCGCGTACCGTGACATCCTCATCTGGGAACTCATCACGAGCCACCTTCGAGGCGCTGTAGACCGAAGCTCCGTCTTCGCTCACGGTGTAGATGGTGGGTGATGTGGATGATGCGAGAGCATCCCCAACGAAATCCTTCGTTTCTCGGCTCGCCGTTCCGTTACCAATGGCGATAGCCTCTATCTGGTAGTCCTTCACCATCTGTTGCAGATGGATGGTGGCTTGGGCACGATGGTTCACAGGAGGGTGGGGGAAGATGGCCTCGTGGTGCAGCAGATTGCCCTGCGCATCGAGACAAACCACCTTGCAACCCGTTCGGAATCCGGGGTCGATGCCCATCACGCGCTTCGGACCTAAGGGGGCCGAGAACAACAGCTGGCGCAGGTTTTCGGCAAATACCTTGATGGCCTCCTCGTCAGCTCGCTCCTTGCTCAGATTCATGAATTCTGTTTCTATCGAGGGCTGTAGCAGTCGCTTGTAACCATCTTCTATCGCTTCAGCCACCAGTCGCTGACAGACACCATGCCCTCTGACATAGTTGCGCTGTAGACGGCTGACAGCCTCCTCGTCATCGATGGTCAGATGCAGTCTGAGATAACCTTCACTCTCACCTCTGCGCATGGCCAGCAGTCGGTGTGACGAGCATCGCTTCAGCGGCTCCTCCCAGTCGAAGTAGTCGCTGTATTTCTGCGCCTCGTCCGTATCCTTTTTCGCCTTCACCACCTTCGATTCGATGAAAGCCTCTCTCCGGAAGGCACTTCTTACCTGGTTGCGGTTACGCTCCTCTTCGCTCATCTGTTCGGCAATGATGTCTTGAGCGCCACGCAGGCAATCTGATACGGAAATACCGTCTCGAACGAACCGCTGGGCAGCGCGTTTGGGGTCTTGTTCGCGCTGCATCATCAGGATGGTGGCCAGTGGTTCTAACCCCTGTTCGCGAGCCACCTGAGCCCTTGTGCGCCTCTTGGGCTTGTAGGGCAGATAGATGTCCTCCAGCACGGTTGTTTCCCAGCAGTCATCGATGCGCTTCTGCAGTTCGGGCGTCATCTTCTCCTGCTCCCTGATGGTTTTCGTGATGGTATCCTTACGCTTGGCTATTTCTTGCAACTGCTCCAGCCGGTTGCTGATGGCGGCAATCTGTACCTCGTCCAGACCTCCTGTCCGCTCCTTACGGTAGCGCGAAATAAAGGGAATGGTACAGCCCTCATCGAGCAACTTCAGCGTGTTTCCCACAGCATGCTCCTGCAAATGCAGCTCTGCGGATATAAGCTTGGTCAATATCTTAGTGTTCTCCATTCTTCACTTCATGTATATATCTAATAATGCCCAACGCAATCAGCAGCCAACCTGCCATCAACAGCCTATTGCTCGTCGCAATTTGCGTCGCAACGAGGCATATTACACCTATTATAATAAGTATAATCCCCAGATTTCGGGTCAATTTCTTCATAAAAACGTTAAATTTGCTGCAAATATACGATATTTTTCACTTTTCACTTTTCACTTTTCACTTTTTTTTGTACCTTTGCACCCGCAATTTGCAAAAATAACATTTTTTATTAATTAAACAAGTATGAATCAATACGAAACCGTTTTCATTTTGACTCCCGTTTTGTCTGATGAACAGATGAAGGAAACGGTCGCTAAGTTCAAGAAGGTGCTCACCGATAAGGGTGCCGAGATTGTGAATGAAGAGACCTGGGGACTGAAGAAGATGGCTTATGCTATTCAGAAGAAATCTACAGGTTTCTACTGCCTGGTAGAGTTCAAGGCCGAGCCATCAGTGATTAAGACTTTGGAGACTGCCTATCGTCGTGACGAGAAGGTTATTCGTTTCCAGACTGTAAAGCTTGACAAGTATGCCGCAGAGTATGCTGAGAAGCGTCGTAACAAATTTGGTAAAAAAGAGGAGGCTTAAATCATGGCAGCACAAGAATCAGAAATCCGTTATTTGAACGCTCCTTCTATCGACACGAAGAAGAAGAAGTACTGCCGTTTCAAGAAGAGCGGCATCAAGTACATTGACTACAAGGATCCCGAGTTCCTGAAGAAGTTCCTGAACGAGCAGGGCAAGATTCTGCCCCGTCGCATCACGGGTACCTCTCTGAAGTATCAGCGCCGCGTGGCTCAGGCTATCAAGCGTGCCCGCCAGATCGCTCTGCTGCCTTACGTAACTGACATGATGAAGTAAAATAAGGAGGACAGAAGATTATGGAAATTATATTGAAAGAAGATATTATCGGTCTGGGATATAAGAACGATATCGTAAACGTGAAGTCTGGTTATGGCCGTAACTACCTGATTCCTCAGGGTAAGGGTGTTATCGCCTCTCCTATGGCAAAGAAGATTCTCGCTGAGAACCTGAAGCAGCAGGCTCACAAGCTGGCTGCCCTGAAGGCTGATGCTGAGAAGAAGGCCGAGGCTATCAAGGACGTTGCTCTGTGCATCGCTGCTAAGGTGAGCGCTACTGGTCAGCTCTATGGTTCAGTAGGCATCAACCAGGTTGCTGAGGAGCTCAAGAAGCTTGGTCATGACATCGATCGCAAGATCATCACCATGAAGGAAGCCAAGACCGTTGGCGACTTCACCGCTCTCGTACACTTCCACAAGGAGGTAACCGTTGAGGTTCCCGTGAAGGTAGTTGCTGAGAATGCTCCCGCAGCTGAGAAGGCTGAGGCTCCTGTAGCCGAGGCTCCCGTAGAGGAAGCTCCCGCTGCTGAGGAGGTTGCTACAGTAGAGGAATAATCCGCTGTAAAGCAAATCATAGTTATTATACGCAAAGAGAGGTCGTTCCCGAACGACCTCTCTTTTTTTGTATCCTATTTCTTTTGATGCCGCAATAGGCCAACGATGCGCCCCATTTGATTGGGTATGCGAATCTGTTGGGGGCATTTCGGGAGACATGCCTCACAGTCGATGCATTGGTTGGCGCGCTTTTCTGCGACTATTGCTTCTCGATAGTCGGTCACGAACTGCTGCTGTCGTTTGGCATAATCGGCAGACGTTGGTTCGGGAAGAGGCAGCAGGTGGTTGTTGACAGCTTCATTGTAGAAAGCAAAATTGCCAGGAATGTCAACACCGTAAGGACAAGGCATACAATAGGCGCAGGTGGTACAAGGAATGGTTGGGAAACCCGCCATCTGATCGGCAATCTTGGCCAACAATTTGTTTTCTGCCTCCGTACATGTTTCCAAAGGTGAGAAAGTGGTCACATTGTCGACGAGATGATCCATACGGTTCATACCGCTAAGCGTGGTCAGCACATTGGGGTAGGAACCAACCCAACGGAAAGCCCAGCGAGCCGTGCTGTCATCAGGACGCACAGCCTTCAACTGGTTGGATAGTTCACTGGCCATACGACCAAAGGCACCACCTCGCAGAGGTTCCATGATGACAGCCTGAACGCCCGTTTTCTCCAATTTTCCATACAGATATTCCGCGTCAGCGTCGTGTCGTCGTCCCTGACGCAGAGAAGCATGTTGCCAGTCGAGGAAGTTCATCTGAATCTGCACGAAGTCCCAGTGGTATTTTTCCTGACGGTCCAACAGCCAGTCGAAATCTCGTACATCACCATGATAGGAAAATCCCAGATGCTTGATACGTCCGGCCTCGCGCTCCTTCAGCAGGAAATCAAGAATGCCATTGTCCAGGAAACGCCCCTTCAGCGTCTCCATGCCGCCTCCGATGCTATGCAGTAGGTAGTAGTCGATATAGTCAACCTTCAGTCGTTCGAACGACTGTTCATACATTCGCTTTGATTCATCAAAGCTCCACAGATGACGTTTCTGGTTCGACATCTTGGTGGCCACATGATACTTCTCTCTGGGGAATCGGCTCAGCGTATTACCCGTCAGCACTTCCGAACGTCCACCCATATACATTGGAGCTGTGTCGAAATAATTCACGCCGTGAGCGATGGCATAGTCCACCAACTGGTCTACCTGCTCCTGATTGTCAGGCAGGCGCATCATGCCGAATCCGAGAAGCGAGATTCTTTCACCAGATCCGTGCTGCACCCGATAAGTCATGCGATTCTCGTTTGCTGATGCTGTGGCTGCCGGTTTTGTATCACCAGCCCACACTTTCAGCGGTTCTAAAGCCATAGTAGCCACAGCGCTGCCTGCCGTGAAGCCCAATCGCTTCAGAAAATCTCTTCTGTTGATGTTTGTTGCCTTTTTCATATATTAGTAATGATTGCTGCAAATTTAGGTATTTTTGCTGAAATCGCCAAACTTTCTGCAGATATTATTACAGTATAAAAATCGGTTTCGGCCGACCGCTCCAATATAAAAGGGCGGACGCCCTTATATATTGGAGCGCCCGACAAAAACAAACGAGATACCGATTCTTTCCCTGTTACATCCCGTCTCTTTCCCAGTTTCATGGCCTTTGTAGCCATAAAAAAAGGCCGCCGGATTCACATCCGACGGCTTCATTCTCTCAATTTCTGTTCGTTAATTACTTAACGCTGTCAGCAGCAACTGAATCAGCTGCAACGGTGTCAGCAGCAACAGTGTCAGCGCTATCAACAACTGCGATAGAATCTGAATCAACAGCCTCAGCCTGAGCAGTCTTGTTACCACATGAAGCGAAAGAGATAGCTGCAACAGCTACGAACATAAATACTAATTTTTTCATTTTTTCTAAGCTTTTTAAATCTGTAAAACAATCATTTGTTTATTAAAACGCTGCAAAGGTAGGCATTTTTTTGATACGATGTATCTTTTTTTGTGTTTTTTTTTAGGTCATTTTTGTAACTTTTTTGTAAACCGCTGAAAATCAAGCAGTTGTAAAATGTTAAAATTCGTGCAAAAATTACACTTAACTGAATTATTGCTAAAAATGGGGTAAAAATGAGTTTTTTTGCTTACCTTTGTAGCCGTATTCGAATATACCTTATTATATATATGATAGATACTTCGGTTTTTCAAGATAAACGGGCTAAATATTTCACCCTGGGCTGTAAGCTCAACTTTTCAGAGACATCGACCTTTGGCAAGATGCTGAGCGAGATGGGGGTCAGGACGGCAGAAAAGGGAGAACAGGCAGACATTTGCCTGATTAATACGTGCTCGGTGACGGATGTGGCCGACCATAAATGCCGCCAGGCTATTCACAGACTGGTGCGCGAAAATCCGGGTGCCTTCGTGGTGGTGACAGGCTGCTATGCACAGCTGGAGCCTGTGAAGGTGGCTCATATTAAGGGCGTTGATCTGGTACTGGGCTCTAACGAGAAGGCGAACCTGGTGCAATTTTTAAGCGATGGTTTCGTACGACGCAGTAATACTGCGTCGTACAAGACAGAGAAGACAAAGGACATTAAGACCTTTGCGCCCAGCTGCTCGCGAGGCAATCGGACGCGCTATTTTCTGAAAGTGCAAGACGGGTGTGATTATTTCTGCACCTATTGCACGATTCCCTATGCCCGTGGGTTCAGTCGCAATCCGAGCATCGAATCGTTGGTGGCGCAAGCCGAAGAGGCCGCTCGCGAAGGGGGTAAGGAGATTGTGCTGACGGGTGTGAACATCGGAGACTTCGGTAAGACGACGGGTGAGCAGTTCATTTATCTGGTGAAAGCGCTGGACAGGGTAGAGGACATCAGCCGCTACCGCATCAGCAGTTTGGAACCCGACTTGCTGAGCGATGAGTTGATCAGCTACTGTGCTGAGAGTCGCGCTTTCATGCCTCATTTCCATATCCCGCTGCAGAGTGGTAGCGATATGGTGTTGAAGCTGATGCATCGCCATTATGACCGACAGCTGTTTGCCGACAAGATACACCGTATCAAAGAGGTGATGCCCGATGCTTTTATCGGGGTCGACGTGATGGTGGGATGCCGAGGTGAGACGCCTGAGTGCTTCGAAGAGACCTACTCGTTCTTGGAATCTCTAGATGTGACGCAACTGCATGTGTTCCCTTATTCCGAACGCCCGGGCACATCAGCGTTGAGCATTCCCTACGTCGTAGCGGAGGCTGACAAGCGGGAGCGCAGTCACAGGTTGTTGGAGCTTTCTGACCAGAAGACGCAGGCTTTCTATGAGCGCTATATCGGACAACAGGCTGAGGTGCTGTTTGAGAAGGCTGCTCGCGGAGGGGCCATGCACGGTTTTACGAAGAACTATGTGCGCGTGGAACTGCCGGCATCGGAGGCTCGTGAGGAGTATGACAACCAGCTCATTACCGTCACGCTGGGAGATTTTAATCATGATAAGACCGCACTTAAAGCTACACTGAGAAATGGATAAGGTTGCAATCGTCATATTGAACTGGAACGGAGCCAAGATGATGGCACAATATATGCCTACCGTGCTGAACTACTCACACGACGAGGCTACGGTGTATGTGGCCGACAATGCCTCGACCGACAATTCGATGGAACTGCTGAAGCGGGAGTTCCCGGAGTGTAAGACCATCGTGCTGGAAAAGAACTGGGGATTTGCCGAGGGTTATAACAAGGCATTGGCGCAGATAGACGCAGAATACTACCTGCTGCTCAACTCAGATATCGAGGTGACGCACCACTGGCTGACCCCACTCATCGAATTTATGGACGTGCATCCCGAGGTGGCTGCATGTCAGCCAAAACTGCTCTCGGTGTTTGACCGCGACAGCTTCGAATATGCAGGGGCGAGTGGGGGATACTTGGACCGCTATGGCTATCCCTTCTGTCGTGGGCGCATCTTCGAAACGGTAGAGGAAGACAACGGACAATATGACTACCGACAGGAGATACTCTGGGCAACGGGAGCAGCGCTGATGATCCGTTCGAAGGACTATTGGGAAGCAGGTGGACTGGACGGCCGGTTCTTTGCTCACAACGAGGAGATAGACCTGTGCTGGCGACTGCGCATTCGTGGGCGTAAGCTCTACTGTCTGCCCGAAAGCTACGTGTATCATGTAGGAGGCGGAACGCTGCCGAAGAGCAATCCGATGAAGACCTTTCTGAACTTCCGCAACAACCTGACAATGCTCTATAAATGTCTGCCTGACAGCGAACTGCAACACGTGATGCGCTGGCGCTGGGCATTAGACTATCTGGCAGCATGGGAAATGCTGATTCTGAAGCGCAACTGGGGCGACTTCAAAGCCATTTTCAAGGCCCGTCATGCTTTCAAGAAATGGAAAAAGGATTTTGAAGCCGACCGCAAGGCTATCCAACAGAGTCGGGTAGAAAAGGAAATACCGGAGCAATATCGCTTCTCGCTGCTTTGGCAGTATTACGTAAAAGGGCGGAAACGATACTCAGATTTGAAATAAATGTTAGCAAAAGTGCGAAAAAACAAAATAAATGTGCAAATCTTTGGCGATTTGCTTTCAAATGATTAACTTTGCACCCAATATTTTTCAGTTAACCCCTTGTCGGTGCTTCGGGTAAGCACGGAATGGACAGACAAGACGACGGTTCTCGGGTTAGGACTGGCATTGTTCAAAGGGATAAGTATAACATTATAAAAACAAATTGCATTATGGCAGAAATGAATTTTGGTGGCGTGATCGAAACTGTAGTCACCAGCAAAGAGTTCTCACTCGAGAAAGCACGTGAAGTATTGAAGAACGAAACCATCGCCGTTATCGGTTATGGCATTCAGGGTCCTGGACAGGCTTGCAACCTGCGCGACAACGGCTTCAACGTTATCGTTGGTCAGCGTCAGGGTAAGACCTTCGACAAGGCCGTTGCCGATGGTTGGGTACCTGGTAAGACATTGTTCTCTATCGAGGAGGCTGCTGAGAAGGGTACTATTCTTTGTATGTTGCTCTCAGACGCTGGTCAGATTCAGGTTTGGCCTACCATCAAGCAATATTTGAAGCCTGGAAAGACCCTGTATTACTCTCATGGTTTCGCCATCAACTGGAGCGATCGCACTGGTGTTGTTCCTCCCGCTGATGTTGACGTGATTATGGTAGCTCCTAAGGGTTCAGGTACGTCTCTCCGCACCATGTTCTGCGAGGGTCGCGGTCTGAACTGCTCGTATGCCGTTTATCAGGATGCTTCTGGTAAGGCTAAGGAGAAGACACTGGCCTTTGGTATCGGTATCGGTGCTGGTTACATGTTTGAGACAACCTTCCAGCGTGAGGCTACTTCCGACCTGACAGGTGAGCGTGGTTCGCTGATGGGTGCTATCCAGGGCTTGCTGCTCGCTCAGTATGAGGTACTGCGTGAGAATGGTCATACACCTTCTGAGGCTTTCAACGAGACCGTTGAGGAGCTCACTCAGAGCCTTGGTCCGCTCTTCGGTGCTAAGGGTATGGACTGGATGTATGCTAACTGCTCTACTACCGCTCAGCGTGGTGCTCTTGACTGGGCTCCCCGTTTCCACGATGCTGTAAAGCCCGTGATGGAGTGGCTGTACTACTCAGTAAAGACTGGTAACGAAGCTCAGATCTCTATCGACGCCAACTCAAAGCCCGACTATCGTGCCGGACTGGAGAAGGAACTGGAGGCTATGCGCAATCAGGAGATGTGGCGCGCTGGTGAGACTGTTCGCAAGCTGCGTCCTGAATATCAGGAAGACTAATATGCAGAATGTCGAAACATTAACCCGCCTCGTGTGTGAAATTGCCCGCGAGGCGGGTTCTTATATTAAAAAGGAACGCGCGAGCTTCTCGACGGATAAAGTGGAGCGCAAGCACGCTCACGACTATGTGTCGTACGTAGACAAGAACTCGGAGCAGATGATCGTGGCTGCACTGCGCAAGTTGCTGCCAGAGGCTGGATTCATCACGGAGGAAGGCTCGGCTGGTCATACTGACGAACAGTATGTATGGGTGGTAGACCCGCTAGATGGTACGACGAATTTCATTCATGGCTTCGCTCCCTATGCTGTCAGTATTGCACTTTGCAAGGGGCGTCAGATTGTGATGGGTGTCGTCTACGAAATCGTAGCCGACGAGTGCTTCTACGCCTGGCAAAATGGCGGGGCGTGGTTGAACAGACAGCCTTTGCATGTAGGGGCGAGTGCGATTAACGATGCGCTGCTCTGTCTGCAACTACCTTATAACAGCGATGCCTATAAGCCCGTCATCAAAAAGCTGATAGACAGGTTTTACGGCAATGTGGGCAGTATCCGTATGATGGGTTCGGCAGCCATCGCCCTCTGCTACGTGGCAGCTGGTCGGCTGGATGCCTATGCTGAGCGCTACATCGGTCAATGGGACTATATGGCTGGCGCACTGATTGTGAAGGAGGCAGGCGGAAAAGTAAGTGACTACGACGGTGCCGACTATTTTATGGAAGGCGACAGCATCGTAGCCACTAACGGGGTGGTCCATGAGGACCTGTTAACTACAATCCGCGAGCTTTAAGGAGTCCGGAAGCATCGGGCTCCTTCATGCCCGTGAAGTCGGAGAACATTTGCATCAAGTCGCCCGTATTGCCGCGACTCAGAATCTTGTCTCGCATGTCCTGACCCGTCTCGGGAGCCAGCGCACCACGCTTTGCAAAGACGTCAGCAATGTTGACTGCCAGCACCTCAGTCCACAGATAACTATAATAGCCAGCCGCATAACCGCCACCCCAAACGTGGTTGAAATAGCTGGTGGCATAGCGGGGAGGAATCTGTGCATTGAGCAACCCTATCTTCTGCAGGGCTTCCGTTTGGAAGTCAGCAGCTTTCTCGGCAGTAGGAATATCCTTTGACGACAGCATGTGCCAAGCCAGATCGATGCTGGTGGCTGCCATATTCTCGCCCAAGGCATAGGCGGGTTGGAAAGTGATAGACTTCAGCATGCGCTCTTTCAGTTCGGCAGGCATCGGCTCGCCCGTCTTATAGTGGCGTGCAAAGTGGTCGAAAACCTCAGGAATGCTGGCAAACGACTCGTTGAACTGCGAAGGCATCTCGACAAAGTCGCGTGCAACGGCAGTACCGCTCAAACGGTTGTACTGACAATCGGAGAGCATGCTGTGCAACGCATGACCAAACTCATGGAACATGGTTGTAACCTCATCCCACGTAAGCAGCGAGGGCTGACCCTCGGGTGCTTTAGCGTTGTTGCAGACATTGAAGACGATGGGGAGCTGATTGCGCTGACAACTCTGTTCGGCGAAGTTGTCCATCCAAGCTCCACCACGCTTCGTGGGGCGACGGAAATAGTCGCAGTAGAAGAGCGCCTTGGGTTTCCCGTCCTTGTCGATGACCTCGAACACCCGCATATCGGGATGATAGGTCGGAATATCGGTACGCTCCTTAAACGTCAGGCCATAGACGCGGTTGGCAGCATAGAATACACCATTGACCAGCACACTATCCACATTGAAATAAGGCTTCACCTCGTCATCGCTGATGTCGAGCAGCGCTTTCTTCATCTTGGCAGAATAGTAGAAACGGTCGTAGGGCTGCAGTTGGAAATCAGCACCTTCCGTCTGGCGGGCGAAATCCTCGATGGCTTTCGTCTCGGCATTGGCCTTGGGCGTATATTCTGCAATCAGTTTCTTCAGAAATGCATACACGTTATCAGGCGTCTTGGCCATCGTCTTTTCGAGCGAGTAGGAGGCGTAGTTGGGATAACCCATAATCTCAGCCTGCTCAGCGCGCAACTTGGCAATCTCCACCACGATGGGGAAGGTGTTATACTTATTGGTACCGTCTGCACGATGGAGGGATGCCTCATAGACACGACGGCGTAAGTCGCGATTGTCAAGACTGGCCAACGGCTGTTGCTGCGTGGTGTTGACAATGACGATAGCATAAGGAGCCTTCTTCCCACGACTCTCAGCATCCTTGGCACACTGGGCAACATCGGCCTCGCTCAGACCTGCCAACTCGTCTTTGGATTCAACCCAGACAACGGCATCGTTGGTAGCAGCAGGAAGCACTTCGCCCCACTGCTGTTGCAGTTCGGAGATACGCTTGTTGATTTCCTTCATGCGGGCCATGTCTTTCTCAGAAAGCAGGGCACCGTTTCGAACGAAGTCCTTGTAGATTTCCTCCAGCAGTTTCTGGTCTTCGCCTTGCAGCGCATCGTGGTCACGCTCGTAGACCTGACGAATGCGGGTGAACAACGCCTGGTTGAAAGCAATCTCGTTTTCCAAATCAGTCAGCATGGGTTTCACCTTTTTCTCCGTCTCTGCTATCTCCGGAGTCTTTTCGGCCTCAGTGAGTGCAAAGAAAATGCGACTGACGCGTTCGAGCGTTCGTCCGCTCTCCTCGAAGGCGAGAATGGTGTTCTCGAAAGTCGCAGAATCCTGATTGTCCGTAATAGCGGCTATCTCATCGCGCTTCTGCTGAATAGCCACCTCGAAGGCAGGCAGGTAGTCGGAGGGTTGAATCTTGCTGAAGTCGGGAGCGCCAAAGGGTAGGGTGCTCTCTTGCAACAACGGATTTTCGCGGGTATTCTCCTGGCAGGCAGTAAGCTGCGTCAGGGATGTCGATAGTACGACAGCTGAAATACCGATGGTCATGAGTTTTTTCTTGGTCATAAATGTAGAATTTTGGTTATTAGATTGTTTGATATACTATACTTTGAAACGGATATAAGCACGATCGTCAAAGGAGTTGAAGTCGGGATGGAAGCCTTTGGTGGCTTGGAAATCAGGACCGATGTTAAGCGGGTCTTCTGCGCGCTGACGGCTCAGGCGCTCCTCACTTTCAGCCAGCGTAGGGCAGAGGAATGGATAGCCGTCGGAGGCCAGTACGATTTCCCAAGGCTGGAAGTCGAGCGGGATGATGCGAACGTGGCGCCTGTCGATGGAAAAACCGTCCACCACACTATACCCATTGTTCTGATGAACCATCGTTTCTATCATGTGGGGAATGATGACGGGACGGGCCGTGTCGTTGCGCAGCAGTTCCTCTTTGGCCTTACCTGCTGCCAACTGGCGCTTGATTTCCTCAGCACGCATGGCAGCCAGTTCGGCTTCGTAGGGTTTGGGATTGTCGTAGAACTCGCCTCCCACCAGACATTGACAGTCGCCAATCATCCAGATTTCGCGATTCAGTCGGCTGTAGATGACAACGGAACACGTCAAGCGGTCTTCCGGGTGCTCAGCCAATCGGGGCAACATTGATTTCTTATAATGCTTGCGAACATAGGCCGTCACTCCGCGCATAAACTCCTCCGACGTGATGGTCTTGGGCATATGCTGAATGTAACGGCTCACCAGCTTCATGGCATAGCGTCCGTTGGAGCAGAAGATACTGTGGCGATACTGGCTCTTCGACGTGCTACCGTCAATGACAGCAATGAAGTCATTTGCGACGACGATGCCGTCCTCGCTTTCCTTCTTGGGGTTCTTCGCGATGAGGCTTTGTTCGATGATTTCCATGTTCGTTGTCTTTATACCAGAAGAAATACTGGCGCTGAGCCAACTTTTCCTTTTGCGTCTTGGCTGTGAAGACTGGCTCCAGCGTATAAGGATCGTAGCCCGTATAGAACATCTCCGTAGAAACGGTCATAGGCGTAGGCGTAAAGTCTTGCACCTGCTCTAGCTTATAACCCATCTTTCGGGTGAGGTCAGCCAGTTCGGCCATATCATTCTCCGTACACCCCGGGTGACTGGAAATGAAGTAGGGGATGAGTTGCTGGCGCAGTCCTTCTTCGCGGTTGATGCGGTCGAAAATTCGCTTGAACTCGTAGAACTGCTGGAACGACGGTTTGCGCATGAGGTGCAACACACGGTCGCTGGTATGCTCAGGTGCCACTTTCAGTCGTCCGCTGACGTGACGCGTAATCAGTTCGCGGGTGTATTCCATCGCTGCCTTGTTCGACTTCTCGTCCTTGCTATGATAGAGCAGCAGGTCGTAGCGCACGCCACTTCCAATGAAGCTCTTCTTCACCTCAGGTAGCGCATCGACAGCATGATAGACTTCCAACAGTTTGCTGTGGTCGGCATTCAGATTAGGACAAATTTGAGGTTGGATGCAACTCGGGCGTTTACATTTCTCGCAGATGTTCTGATTGCGCCCATGCATGCCGTACATGTTGGCAGAAGGTCCACCGAGGTCGGAGAGATAGCCTTTGAAGTCGTCCATCTGCACCACCTGCTTCACCTCTTTTAAAATGCTCTCCTTCGAGCGGCACGAGATGAACTTGCCCTGATGGGCAGAAATCGTGCAGAAGGCACATCCGCCAAAACAGCCGCGATGGATGTTAACGGAGAACTTAATCATCTCGTAAGCCGGAATGCGCTTGTTCTTGTATTTCGGATGAGGTAGTCGGGTGTAGGGCAGGTCGAACGAGGCATCAAGCTCCTGTGTCGTCATCGGAGGATAGGGTGGGTTGACAACCACCTGTTCTTTCCCCACGCTTTGAATCAATCGGTGAGCATGCATCATGTTCGACTGCTCTTCGATATGACGGAAATTCTCTGCCTGAGAGCGCTTGTTGCGCAGACACTCCTCATGGCTGTGAAGTACGATATCATCCGTTGTCGGGGTGATGTCGCGAGTGAGATAAACCGTCTGGGGAATATCATGGGGGATGTTGATGGTAGAACCGTCAGCAACACATGCGGACAGGCGGTTGGCCAGTTCGACAATGGGTTTTTCGCCCATTCCATAGATTATGAGATCGGCCTCTGAGTCGCAAAGGATGCAGGGGCGTAGTTTGTCCTGCCAGTAGTCGTAATGCGTCAGTCGGCGCAGCGAGGCCTCGATACCTCCTAAGATAACAGGCACATCGGGATACAACTGGCGCAGGATTTTGGAATATACAATGGTGGGGTATTCCGGACGCAAGTCATGTCGTCCGTCGGGACTATAGGCATCTTCAGAGCGCAGGCGGCGATTGGCGGTATACTTGTTGACCATCGAGTCCATGCAGCCAGGAGCGATGCCAAAAAACAGGCGCGGACGCCCCAGCTTCTTGAAGTCGCGGAAGTCGCCATGCCAATCGGGTTGTGGCACGATAGCCACCCGATAGCCTGCAGCTTCGAGCGTACGCCCTATGACAGCAGCACCAAAGGAGGGATGGTCAACGTATGCGTCAGCCGAGAAGAGGATGATGTCCACCTCTTCCCAGCCGCGCAATTCGAGTTCCTTTTTCGTTGTCGGCAGATAGTCTGTCAGCCTATATTCCATATTAATTAAACGGTGTTCCCTGAATGGATCTGGTCGTCATACCGAGTTCGTCGTTGCCGCGATTCTTCCAGTTGATGAAGAGCAATACGAGCTGTTGCAGTCCGAACGCTTTCATATTGGCGTGATAGATGACATCCAGACAGAGGTCCAACAATCGCTTGTCCTTGCCAGCCTCTGACCCTAGCAGCGAACGGATGTTTAGTTTGAGTTTGTCAAGCACTTGCTCGTCTACATAACCGTTCGAGTCGATCAAGTCGCGGAAGAGCTGATAGTCTTCAATGGTTTGCAGATGCTCCTCGCTGATGTCCATGCTGCGAGTCCCGCTTGAATTAGTTTGAATCTTGTACATAGCAATTAGTTTTTATTTTAATAGAAAGTTCAGTATTCCATGCATAATCGACGCCCGCTTCTTCCCGTCCTTGATGCACTCGAAGGGGATGCCCATCACGAAGCTGCTATAGTCTTTTCCCTTGTAGGCAACGCCAGCGCTATAGCCGTCGGCATATTGCAAGGCAGTGTAGGCGGGAGCTACGGGTTGTATGATGTCCGACGAGGTGGCCGCATAGTGGTTCTCGTTTAGTTCTCTCCAGTAAGGAATGGTCGTTCCCATACCGTTCAGATAATCTGTGCGTATCATGTTCTGTCCGGCATACTGGCATTTTAGAGTGTTAGCCAGGAACTGCTGGTCAGTTCCATCCTTGTTGTCGCGTCCTATGTAGGCGCCGCTCACCAACAGTGCTCCACCTCGTTTGGTGAATTGTTGCAGAGCGTGCTGCATGGTGGATGTGAACGATTTGTAGAACTGCAGGCTGTGCCCGTCGTATTGCTCTAGACCTAAGACGAGGTCGATGGCTGCAATGTTCTTCAGTTTCACCTGCGACGATTCCAGTGCCTCGCTCGAACAACTCACAACGCTGTATTGTTCGGTAGCTGCAATGGCCTCAGCATGGGTTTTCACATAGTTGAAGTCGTTGCCGGCTATCAGCATGCCCGTAAGTTCTTCACCCGTATAACCCAGTCCGCCACTCTCGATGCCCATCTGCGACTTGTCGAAATTCACCTGTCGGCCTGACCATCCTAAGGTGGGCCCGTAGGTGATGCCCGGGTCTTCGTCCAGGTCGAATCCCATCTCCTCTGCTGTGTTGCGAACAGCAGGCGATGACAGACGATGGAAGCCGTTGACCACCATCACCGTTTGTTTGGCAAAGGGATTATAGTAGGCTGAGAGCACCTCCGTTGGGAAACTCTCTCCACCACGATTGACGGCAGTCACCTTGAAGTGGTAGAGCAGTCCGGGCTCCAGTTCCATATCGATGGAGTTCTTCGAACGGATATAGGTTCCGTTATCAAAGTCGGCATTGCCAATAGCCGTATAGAGGATGTATCCCGTAGGCTTGGCAGTCTGTTCCTGTGGATCGTTCACCGTGTTCCAACTCAGTCGTACCTCATTGCGCTTCTTGAACTGGATATTGAAATGGTTGGGAGCCAAGGGTGCTACGATAAACGGACGTCCATGCTGGTCGTTGACATAGCGCAGGATCGTCTTGTAGATAGAACGTGCCAGCGTGAAGCGGAAGTTGGGATCCTGCCCATAGCGCATATCGGGGAAATTCTGATGCGACATCGTCTCCAGAATAGCACTGGGCACTTCGGGCAGGCGTGTTTCCGAATAGTTGCGATCGAATAGTTCACGACGATTCCACTTGCCGTATTTGTATTTAATGTCCAACTGTTCATTGCTCAGCAGCGCATCAGCCAGATCGCGTGAAGCCATGCGTGAAATCCCGGCGTTGAGCTTACCCTCATTAAACTTGGTGGTACAGATAGCCAACGAACCAATCAGTCCTTCGCCGTCTTTGGCATAACCCGCATCGCTGTGAATGGCTAGTGACAGTTCGAAAGGCACCTTGCGACCTTGCAAGGTTGGCATATAGCAAGAGCCGCCTCCCAGCAGGTTGATGGTATGCGAGCGCACGTTGATGTCATCAGCATAGTCATCCTGTCCGTCTTTACTGCTGTAGACAGAGTAGGGCATACCCGCCCATTGAGCCGAATAGCGTGCTCCTTCCAAAGCGCGAGGCAGTCCGCTGGTCTGTCCGAAGCGTTCGATATTGCCCATGCCGCCACCAAAACGAACAGCGTCTGTTGTCACCACACCATCGCTCTCGCTCTGGTTGGAAATAGTGACGCGATTAAACTCGCTGTAACCTGCATCGAAATCGAAGGTGCCCAGGTAAACCCAGGTGCTTCCTCCCATCTGCTGGTTCACATGAAACTGCGTGCGCTCGCCCCGATGCCATACCGTATAGAGAGCGTCTCTGATACTGTTGGGCAACGTCTGGTAACTCACGTAGACGGCATATCGCCCCGCCTTACGGAAGTCGGGCTGATAAGTAGCCAGAGAATAGCGCGACTTGCTGGTGGTCGATTTCACCATGCGAGCCGTTCCTGCCATAAAGGGATTCTCCTTGTCCTGATAGGTGCCAGCATGCCAGGCAAAACCCGGTTGGTTGGTCTGCATCCATTGACTGTGCGAAGTAACCTCGATATAGTTGCGCTTCGAGCCGTCGTTGTCGACGATGATTTCCTCTTTCTGCCAATCGCGTTCACGTGGGGTGAACACTACGGCTCCCGACTTTTCCAGCATGGGGATGAGGTAGGGAACCACGATGGTCTGCGTGAACAGGTCCTCTGTCGTACCAAACAGTTTGGGACGCTGCCAGCGCCAGTAGCCTCTCTTCTGGTCATAGAATCGTCCGTGACTGGCCCATAATGCCACATGTCGGCCTTGCAATCCATGTGTATATTTCACGGGGTGCGAGATGTTCGTCACCCAAGGTTCTCCGTCATAGTCGATGTCGCCCCACATACGGGTGGCATCTGCGTTCTGCGACAGTCGGTTGGGAATCAGCTCGTCTATCGCCATTCCGTTGGTATAGATGGTCACCCGATAGTCACGGTAAGGCTTGGGCAGTTCTCCCTTCACCTTTTTATATATATGGGCCGTGATTTCAGGTGTGAATTCCTGCGCGGCAAAAAACTCGTCGGCAGTAATGTTCAGCGTCTTATTGGTATTATCCAACTGGTACTCCACCATCCTGGGGGCCTGAGTCAGTCGGGTCCCTTTGGGTTTGTATTTCCTGAAATAGTCTTGTAGTCTTTCTGCCAGTTTTGCTTCGTCCTTGTCCGTCTGCGCTACTGATGGTATGACGAAGAGTAAGAGAGTCAAAGAGAACAGAGTCGTTAATAGTCTACGCATTGCTTCAAATCTCTCCTATCGTAAATTGCTCAGGATGCTTACCCTGAAAATCCTTGAAATACAGTTTGATCTCTCTCATCTGACTTTCTATGTCACCATTGGGAATAATGGTCTTGGTGCATTGGATGAGCCGTTTCTCGTAGTCCACGCCATAGAGCAGGATGGGCAGTTCGGCCTTCTGGGCAATATAGTAGAATCCCTTTTTCCATTCCGGATTGAGCGAGCGTGTGCCCTCGGGAGTGATACACAAGTGAAAGACGCGCTCCTTACGAGCCGTCTCGGCCAGATTGTCTGTCATGCTGGTGTGCTTCGAGCGCCATACGGGTATTCCTCCCAGTTTGCGGAATATCGGCCCCAATGGCCAGAAGAACCACTCCTTCTTCATCAGGAAGTTGCTCTTCAAACCTTCGCTACCGTTGTAGAGCTGTCCAATCAGAAAGTCCCAATTGCTGGTGTGCGGTGCCAGACAGATGATGTATTTATCGGGGTGTTTTTCCGTCACATTGGCTGTCCACCCCATATGCTTGTATAACAGCCAACTGCAAAATGATTTCCACATGAGCTTTACATATTGTTGATTTGGTCGATAATCTCTCCTGCCTGCTCCACGAAGTCCTCTTTCAGTTTCTTGAAATACGCTTTGGGGGCAATGCCTGGTTCCGGATGCGAGATGCGGCAGATGAAATCGTTGCGCATTCTGACGATGCTGTAGATGGTCGATTCGGCTCCTTCTTTGTTGTTTCCATAGAGAGATACTGCCACACAATCTGCGAAAAGTTCCTCGCAGAAGTGGTCGATGTTACGCTTTAATGTTCGCTTGTTCGCCATAGTTTAAATCCTCCTTATTTTTGATGAATTGTATCTTTTGATGGTCAAAGATACGAAAATTATCCGATATATCATGTTTTTCACCCCAAAAAAATATTAAAATGGCCAATTTCTTTCCGTTTCTCAAAGAAAAAGACTAAATTTGCAGTTCGGAAATTCAATTATTCATCATTTTTATAAATTTAAAACAATGGAAAAAAGTGCTTTACAGATTGCAAGAGCCGCTTATCAGCCAAAGCTGCCTAAGGCTCTTCAGGGTGCAGTCAAAATCAAGGAAGGTAAGGCTACACAAAGTGTAGGCGACCAGGAAGAAATCAAGAAGTTGTTCCCCAACACTTATGGCATGCCTATCGTTGAGTTTGAGCCCGCTACCGAGGCTAATCACAAGAAGATGAACGTGGGTATCATCCTCTCTGGCGGTCAGGCTCCTGGTGGTCACAACGTTATCACCGGTCTCTTCGACCAGATTAAGAAGCTGAACCCCGAGAACCGTCTCTTCGGATTTATTCTGGGCCCTGGCGGTCTGGTAGACCATAACTACATGGAGCTGACTCCTGAGATCATCGATGAGTATCGCAATACGGGTGGTTTCGACATGATTGGTTCTGGTCGTACGAAGCTCGAGAAGGTGGATCAGTTCGAGAAGGGTTTGGAGATTATTCGCGAGCTCGACATCAAGGCTATCGTGATTATTGGTGGTGACGACTCTAACACCAACGCCTGCGTGCTGGCTGAGTACTATGCAGCTAAGAACTACGGTGTTCAGGTGATCGGTTGTCCTAAGACCATTGACGGCGACCTGAAGAATGAGCAGATTGAGACCTCTTTCGGTTTCGATACCGCTTGTAAGACCTATTCTGAGCTTATTGGTAACATCGAGCGCGACTGTAACTCAGCCCGTAAGTACTGGCACTTCATCAAGGTGATGGGTCGCTCAGCTTCTCACATTGCTCTGGAGTGCGCCCTGCAGACTCAGCCCAACATCTGCCTCGTATCTGAGGAGGTTGAGGCTAAGGGTCAGAGCCTGGCCGACATAGTTGATTACATTGCTGATACCGTCTGCAAGCGCGCTGCCGATGGCAACAACTTCGGTACTGTGATCATTCCCGAGGGTGTCATCGAGTTCATTCCTGCTATCAAGAAGCTCATTGCTCAGCTGAACGACGTACTGGCATTGCCAGAGGCTAAGGAGATTAGCCGCGACGAGCAGGTTGACTTCGCCAAGAGTCATCTGACTGAGGAGAACCTCGCAGTCTTCAACAGCCTGCCCGTTGGTGTAGCTCGTCAGCTTGCCCTCGACCGCGATCCTCACGGAAACGTACAGGTGTCACTCATCGAGACCGAGAAACTGCTCTCTACGATGGTAGCCCAGAAGCTGGAGAAGATGAAGAAGGAAGGTAAGTATGTCGGCAAGTTCGGCACTCAGCACCACTTCTTCGGTTACGAGGGACGCTGCGCTGCTCCTTCTAACTTCGATGCTGACTACTGCTACGCTCTTGGTACCTCAGCAGCCCAGCTCATTGCCAATGGCAAGACAGGCTATATGGCTATCGTGAAGAACACGACCGCTCCTGCAGAACAGTGGATTGCCGGTGGTGTGCCCATCACGATGATGATGAACATGGAGCGTCGCGCTGGTGAGATGAAGCCAGTAATCCGCAAGGCGCTCGTTGAGCTTGATGGCGCTCCCTTCAAGGAGTTTGCTGCTCATCGTGACGAGTGGGCTCGCCAGACTGCCTACGTTTATCCCGGACCAATCCAGTACTGGGGACCAACGGAGGTTTGCGACCAGCCTACTAAGACGCTTGCTCTCGAACAGGCTAAGTAATGCCGCAGCGTAAAGCGAATCATAAGAAAACGACATCCGGACGTCGAACAAGCCCCGTGCCACACAGACGTCCGAATGTCTTTATTCGACTCTTACAGCACATGCCCGGATGGGCGTGGTGGATAGGCGGGGCAGCCATTGTGGCTGTCTACGTCTATTTCTTCTATTATTTTTTCGTGAGTCCGTTCGGCTTCCGCTGGCGAGCGCTCTATGGCGATGTCAGCTATCCTGAAGGTTACGAGATTCACGGCATCGACATCAGTCACCATCAGGGGCGTATCGACTGGAATGAACTGCGCGAGAAAGGGCTTATCAACAAGTCTCCCATCCGTTTCATCATGATCAAGGCTACGGAGGGAGCCACGCGCATTGACGAGAATTTCCACGATAATTTCTATCAGGCCCGCGAGCATGGCTTTACACGTGGTGCCTACCATTTCTATAGCGTGCATACCACAGCCCGCCAGCAAGCCAATTTCTTTATCCGGAATGTCAGACTGGAGAATGGCGACCTTCCGCCCGTGCTCGATGTAGAGCACAAACCAAAGACTCAAAGCGACGAAGATTTCAAGGCTAGCATCCTCGAGTGGCTCAACATTGTTGAGCGCCACTATGGGGTGAAGCCTATCCTCTATACTTACTACAAATTCAAGATGCAATATCTGAGCGACCCCATTTTCGACCAGTATCCCTATTGGATAGCTCACTACTACGTGGACGAGGTGGAGTATCAGGGTGAATGGAAATTCTGGCAGCATACCGATGCCGGACGACTGCCGGGAATCAAGGGCAATGTCGATTTCAATATCTACAACGGTTCCTTTTACGATTTGCGCAAGCTCACCATCGGTGGGGTGGAGCAGATTGGCGAGAAGGCATATGCAGAGTAATATAATCAATTCCTATAAACGATGACTAAAAAAACATTTTCTATCTTCATGCTGCTACTGGCTACGCTGACAGCTTCTGCCCAGGTGGCTCCAGAGTGGCGTAATCCACAGGTGAACCAACAGAATCGTGAGGCGCGTCGCGCCAATTTCTTCGCCTACGAGAGTGAGGACCTCGCCCGCAGTGGGGTCAAGTCGCAATCGCATCGCTATCTCTCCATGGAGGGCATGTGGCGTTTCCGTTTCGTGAAGAACCATCAGGACGCTCCTGCTGGTTTCTGGGCTCTCAACTACGACGATTCGCAATGGGAGGATTTTCCCGTTCCCGGACTTTTCGAATTGAATGGTCATGGCGATCCTATTTACAAGAATATCGGCTATGCGTGGGCCACGACATTCGACAATAATCCTCCCTATATTGGTGAGACGGAGAACTATACGGGCAGCTATCGCCGCACCTTCCAGCTCCCCGACAGCTGGAATGGTCAGCAGGTGCTCTTCCATGTCGGTTCGGCCACGAGCAACCTCAAGCTGTGGGTCAATGGCAAGTATGTAGGCTACAGCGAGGACTCGAAGATTGCTGCTGAGTTCGATATCACCAAGTATCTGAAGAAGGGCAAGAACCTCATCGCCATGCAGGTGATGCGCTGGTGCGATGGCTCTTATCTCGAGGATCAGGACTTCTGGCGCCTGACGGGTATTGCTCGCGAGGTGTATCTCTATGCCCGTCCGAAGGTTCATATCCAGGACATCGTCGTTCGTCAGGACTATGTCGATGGAAAAGCCATGCTCGATGTTGATGTGAAGGCTGTGGGCAATCCTACCATCACGATGGATCTCTACGATCCAGCTGGCGAGTTGGTGGCTGAACAGATCAAGAAGTCTGTCGAGTTTGACAAGGCATTGGCTTGGACGGCTGAGACGCCCAACCTCTATACCTTATATATTACTGCGCGCAAGGGCGACAAGGTTTTGGAGGTCGTTCGTCAGCGTGTTGGTTTCCGTCATGTCGAGATTAAGGGAGGTCAGTTGCTTGTCAACGGACAGCCCATCCTCATCAAGGGCGTCGATCGTCATGAGCTTGATCCCGATGGTGGTTATGTCATGTCCGTCGATCGTATGCGTCAGGACATCAGCATCATGAAGCAGCTCAACATCAATGCCGTGCGCACCTCCCACTATCCCGACGATCCACGTTGGTATGAGCTCTGCGACTCGGCAGGTCTTTACCTCGTCGCTGAGGCTAACCTCGAGAGTCATGGTATGGGTTATGGCGAGTCGACGCTGGCCAAGCGCGAGGATTTCCGACTGATGCACCTGGAGCGCAATCATGCCAATGTGCTCACCCTGCGCAATCATCCCAGCATCATCATCTGGAGCATGGGCAACGAGGCTGGCTATGGTCCCAACTTCGAGCACGTCTACGACTGGATTAAGAGTGTCGATACCTCGCGTCCCGTGCAGTACGAGCAGGCAGGACAGAACGGAAAGACTGATATTTTCTGTCCCATGTATTTCTACTATCGTGATTGCGACAACTATTCCAAGGGCGACAATCCCCGTCCGCTCATCCAGTGTGAGTATGCCCACGCTATGGGCAATTCGATGGGTGGCTTCAAGGAGTACTGGGATCTCATCCGCAAGCACCCGAAGTATCAGGGTGGCTTCATCTGGGACTTCGTCGATCAAGCTTTGCGCGACAAGAGTCCTATCACCGGTAAGGAGATTTTCACCTATGGTGGCGACTATGGACGCTATCCTGCCTCCGACTATAACTTCAACTGCAACGGCATCATCGCCCCCGACCGTCGTCTCAATCCGCATGCCTACGAGGTAGGTTATTACCATCAGAACGTGTGGTTTGCCGATAAGGGATTACAGGAGGGACGTTTCGAGATTTACAACGAGAATTTCTTCACCACGCTCGACGACCTAACCATCACGGCTATTGTGAAGCCCTTGTCCTCGATGTTCAGTTTCGCTGTCAAGGTGAAGGACGAGAAGAACGGCATTGCCCCACAGCAGCGTCGCGTCATCACTTCTGAGAAGCTGAAGCAGCAGATTGCCAAGGCGATGGCCGACTATCCTGACGATGAGATTGCTGTTAATTTTACCTGCAATAAACCCAATCAGACCACTCCCGTGGCTCGCCAGCAGTTCGTGGTTCGTCCCTATCAATTCAAGACCATCGAGCCAGCCAAGGCACAGGTGGATCGCGAGGAAACCAAGAGCTACATCAAGCTCACAGCTGGTGGCACCACACTTACTGTAGGGCGCCGTTCAGGTATGATCGACTATCTTGATGTCGATGGACAGCCCATGCTCATCGACCGTCAGAGCATCACTCCCGAGTTCTGGCGCGCTCCTACCGATAACGACTATGGTGCTCGCTTGCAGCAGCATTGGCGTGCCTGGCACAACCCCGCTATGAAGGTTGAAAATTGTTCCGTAAGCGACAATGCCATTGTCGCCACCCTGACAATGCCCGACCTGAAAGCCCAGCTAACGCTCACATATACCCTGCAGACTGATGGCTCCGTTGTTGTTCGCCAGCAGATGAAGGCAGGCAAGCTACCCAAGGAGTCGTGGCTCTTCCGTTATGGCATGCAGCTCCAGATGCCCAAGCAGTACGACAACATCCTCTACTACGGACGTGGCCCGCACGAGAACTATATCGACCGTTATAGCAGCGAGTTCATTGGTGTCTACGGCAGCCAGGTGTCCAAAGAGTATTTCCCTTATGTACGCCCGCAGGAGAGCGGCAATCATACTGACATTCGCTGGTTCCGCGTCTATGACAGCCAGACGGGTAGGGGACTTGAATTCTACGGTCAGGCACCTATCGAGTGCTCTGCACTGCCTTATCTCGTAGAAGACCTCGATGCAGGTCCCGTCAAGGACCACAGTTGGGGTCAGCACAGTGGCGACCTCGTGGAGCGTCCGTTGACGCAGGTTCACATCCAGCAGCGTCAGATGGGACTGGGCTGTGTCAACTCGTGGGGCGCATGGCCTGAGCGTCAGTATCGCCTGCCTTATCAGGACTACGACTTCCAATTCGTCATCAAACCCGTTCGTAATGAGGCACCTGCTGCTGACTGCTGCACTGACCTTTAGCGTGTTCTCCCTATCGGCACAGCAGGCTGTGCCTGACAAGCAGCGCCATTTCCGCAAGTCTATTCCTGCGGGCAACTATAGCGGTATCACCTGGCTGGGTGGTAACCGCTATGCTGTTGTTAATGACAAGTCACCAACGGCAGGTTTCTATCTGATGACCATTCGCATCGACAGTCTTTCGGGGCGTCTGCTTCATGCCCGCATGGATACCTTCCTTACCAGCCACCATCCTAATCGAGACGAGGAAGGCATCTGCTACGTTCCTCAGTCCAATACGCTTTTTGTTTCTGGCGAGGCTGATAAAAGCATTGTGGAATATACCTTGGACGGACAACTGACAGGGCGCCGACTTTCCACGCCCGACATCTTCCAGACAGCCCGCAACAACGGTGGTTTCGAGGCCCTTACCTACAATGCTGCTACCCATCGTTTCTGGACTACCTCGGAGCAGACGTTGAAAGCTGATGGCGAGAAGCCTAATATCCAGCGCAAGATTGCCAACCGCGTGCGCCTGCAGTCTTTTGGAGACGATCTGCAGCCCCGTGAGCAGTATTGGTATCATTCCGACTCCTCACAGGTGAAGAGCAACAAGGGCTACGACACCTATGGCGTCAGCGCCCTTGCTGCCCTCGATGATGGTCGCCTCGTAGTGCTCGAACGTGAGATACGTCGCACGTCCAGCTACATCGGCTCCTTCGTCCATGTCAAGCTCTATCTTGTCGACCCCACGCGCCATCAACCCGGTGACATTCTGGAGAAGCAACTGCTCACCGAGTTCCGCACCCGCTTTAATCTCCTTCGTCGCACTTTCGCCAATTACGAAGGCCTCTGCCTCGGTCCACGTCTCGCTGATGGCACCCAACTGCTCCTCCTGATCTGCGACTCCCAGAACCAATATCGCGGCATCTTACGTGACTGGCTAAAAATAGTGAGACTGTCAAAAGTTGAATAAAAAAAGGCTGCTCCGATGTGGGGCAGCCTTTACTTATGAATAGGGTTGTGGAGTGGGGGATTACTCGCCCTTCTCCATCTTAGCCTTCAGCTCAGCGAGTACGTCGATGTCGCCCAGAGTGGTGCTGGCAGCTACGTTCTCAATCTTTGGAGTGTCGTTCTTTGGAGCACGAGCCTTCTTGGCAGCGGCCTTCTTCTCCTCACGCTGAGGATCCTCGAAGGTGCGGCTGTGAGAGAGGATGATGCGCTTGCTGTCCTTGTTGAACTCGATAACCTTGAAGGGCAGAACCTCACCCTGAGCGGCCTGTGAGCCATCCTCCTTCTGGAGGTGCTTAGGAGTAGCGAAGCCCTCTACGTTCTCGTCGAGAGATACAACGGCACCCTTC
>Ga0129306_1000352_pt1 | contig 75861 bp, 65 predicted proteins | sample P827metagenome_FD_94438 | JGI IMG/M metagenome (GOLD analysis project Ga0129306, IMG submission 94438) | Capybara group fecal microbial communities from Wisconsin, USA - P827 metagenome | ecosystem: Host-associated > Mammals > Digestive system > Large intestine > Fecal | place: USA: Wisconsin... | reverse complement strand
TCGAGTCTGCTTCGCAGAGAAATATTACAAAAATTCAATTCAAAATTATTCAAAATAAGGACTATTCGCTGGAAACGTGTTATCGAAATTTTGTAATATTTTGTATCACATTTTGTTTGATTTATGCCTCGAAGAGGCACTCTCATAAACTCCGTTGTTGCCGATTTGCAATCCGCAACACATGAATAGGGGGATTTGTAATCCCCTCATCATCAGCCTTGCTTGTTTTTCAGGTAGGTGTCAGGTAGGTGTTAGGTAGGTGTTAGGTAGGTGTTTAACAAACACCTACCTAAGATAACGCTCTTTGCTACAGTTTGTTACGGCGGTTTAGGTAGGTGTTGGCGTTTTTTTGAAAAAAACCTTGTATAAAAGAGACGGGAAGCGGAGCAGAAGCAGGCGTTTGACGTCGCAATCTTAGCGTTTGATTCTACAGCCGTAGCGTTTGATTCTATTCCCGTAGCGTTTGATTCTACGTTCGTAGCGTTTGATTCTACGATTGTAGCGTTTGATTCTACGATTGTAGCGTTTGATTCTACGATTGTAGCGTTTGCTTCTACGATTGTAGCGTTAAGTTTAGGATGTACGTAATTCATACCAGAGAGGAACGCCCCGAAGGGGCATAGAGCACCCAGCCCAGGGCAACGCCCTGGGGTTATTCGAGCACACATCATTCTTCGCCCTGAAAGGGCAAAAGCTTTTAATAACAATGCTTTTGCCCTTTCAGGGCGAGAGTTGCTGATGCCATTTTTACCCAGGGCGCTGGTAGCTATCTGGGCTCATTATTTTAGTTTTGTGTTTCTTACGAAACACGATGCGAAAGTACGACTATTTTAGGAAATATCGTTATCCTTTCTTGTATTTAACATGATTTTGGTCAATTTTGCAGCATTTAGGCACATAATTTCCATTCAGGGATGGTAAAAAGCATCGAACCGCCCTGAATCAGCAATCGGCATCGTATTATCCTACCTTTTAACCCAAATCGGTCGTTAGGATTTATGTCAGATTAGTATTTGTTTCGAGCAGATTGTTCAAATCGATGTCGAAGGCGTAGCGAGCTACGACGAGACAACGATGTGGACAAGATGCCGAAAGAAATGCTGATATGGCATGAATAGACTGAAAAAGAATAATAAGAACAACAGTCGACCTAATGACCGATTTGGGTTTAACTTTGGGGAATGTTCTTAAAACAACGTGAATTTTAAAAACAGCCATCCCCGCATGACAGGCACGCGGGGATGGCTGGGTGGGATGCCCGGGAGGTAGGGGGTCAGAGCTCTCGGATGCGGACGTTACGCCAGACGACGCGCGTGGGGGCTTCGCCCACTTGGAGCATGAGGCGGCCCGAGAGCTTGCCGAGGGGCTCATCGACGATGTCGGCCATGGGGACGCCGTTGAGCCACGTCTGGATGTGGCTGCCCTGCATGATGACGCGCATGGTGTTCCACTCGCCGGTGCGCAGCACGCGGTCCTGCTCGTCGCTGACGGTCATGACCTTCTGGAAGTTGACGGCGCTGAAGATGCCGCCGTTGTTCCAGCCGTGAGGACCCATCTCGACTTCGCCGCCGTGGAGGCCGCCTTTCTCGTCGACATAGCCGCGGAAGAAGACGCCGGTGTTGCCATCGACTTCCTGCAGGAACTCGTAGGTGAGCTCGAAGTCCTTGTACTCTTTTGTAGTGCAGAGGTAGCTGTTGCGCACGGTTCCTCCCTCGGTGACGAGGTATCCCTCGGGGTTGGCGGTACAGCGGGCGTCGCCCACCAGCTCCCAGCCGTCGAGGTTCTTACCGTTGAAAAGGGCCACGCCCTTCGGCTGGCACGAGCCGAGAAGCAGCGCGCATGTGGCAAGGGTTGCCAGAATGGTTGTTTTTTTCATCATAACTTTCGCGCCTTCGGCGCATTTAGGATTAATTATTATTTGGTTTAACGTTTAATGTTTAACGTTTAACGAGCACGTCCTCTGATTTTGGTTTAACGTTTTCCTTTCTTCTTGTCTGCGACGCTACGTGAATGTCCGTAAATAATCCGTGAATGTCCGTAAATAATTCTTACCTCAGACCTCAGACTTCAGCCCTCAGACCTCTTTTTAGACTATCAGACTTCAGACTATCAGACTGTCAGATAATACTTCTGACCTCAGACTTCAGCCCTCAGACCTCTTACCTCTGACTTCACTTTCTGCCGCAAGGTCGTTAAACATTAAACGTTAAACGAAGAAAATCCTCAATCTTTAATGTCGCCGATGGCAACCTGATACTCGTGCCAGAGGCTGTCGATGGTGTAGTCGGGTCCGAGGACGGACTGCACGGCGCCGTCCCAGCTCCAGGGCACGACGGTGAGGCAGGTGTGGTTCATCTTACGGATGAAGTCGGGGTCTTTGTTCTCGCGCACCCAGTTGAAGAAGTAGCCGATGTAGCGGTAGCCGTCGTGATAGCTGCCTCGCTTGGGGCGGTCGGCCTCGCCATGAAAGCCGCCACAGGCTACGCGGACGGCATCGGCCGTGCCCTCAACCATCTCCCACACGGCTTTGTTGGGTCCGCCGTAGGGGCCTATGCCCTGGGGCTCGAGCTGGAAGGCGTGGGTGAGCTCGTGGAGCAGCACGCCGCGGGTCTCGAAATCGACGCGGGCTGTGTCGTTGTCGCGGAACGAGCGCTCGACGTGGTCGGTGCTATAGAAGATGTTGACGTAGCCACCGCCGCCGCCCTTGGCCGAGATGCCCGGGTCGGAACGAAGAATGTAGTCGAGACGGCGCAGCATGGGGATGCTGTCGGTGGGTTTCCAGTAGAGACAGCGCATCACCTCGCGGGCCACGCTGCGGATGTAGGGATCGGGGTCGGGGATGAGGGCGTGGTAGATCTCGGCGCCCTGCGTCGCGGGACTCTGGTCGATGAAGCGGATGTCCTGAAGGTGCTTGTTCCACTCTTTGTCGTCGGCCGTGAGCTGCGTGGACATGCGGCGGGCGATGGACGACGAGGTGCCCTTGCCCGTGGCCTGCATGGGGGCAGGGGAGAGCGAGTAGGGCTTGTCGGCGACAGCCAGACCGCGCTTCTTGTTGGGCTTGGAGGACATGACATATTCGATGGTGCAGCCCTGCGTGAGCTGGCTGTGGGTGACGTAGAGGCGGGTGTAGGGCTGGCCGTTGATGCGGACGCTCTGCACGTAGCGGTTCTTGTCGCTCACCTTCGGGGCCTTGACTTCGATGGTGCGGCCGTTCTCGAGCGTGACCTTCATGTAGGGCAGGTAGGGGGCACCGAGGACATACTGGTCGGTGCCGGGGGCTACGGGGTAGAAGCCGAGGGCGGAGAAGATGTACCAGGCGGACATCTGGCCGCAGTCGTCGTTGCCGCCCAGACCGCGGATGTCGTTGCGGTACATCTTATTCATGATGGTGCGCAGCCACTCCTGCGTCTTCCACGGGGTGGAGGTCCAGGCAAAGAGGTAGGGGACATGGTGGCTGGGCTCGTTGCCGTGGACGTAGCCGCCCACGAGGCACTCGGCGGTGATGTCCTCGTTGTCGGCATAGTACTTCTCGGGCAGATTCATGGCAAACAGCTGTTCGAGTTTGTCGCGGAAGGCCTCCTCGCCGCCCATGCAGCGTATGAGGCCATACACGTCGTGGGGGACATGGAAGGAGAAGTTCCACGAGTTGCCCTCGATGAAGCCTTCGCCGTAGGTCTGATAGGGGTCGAGGTCTTTCTTGAACTCGCCGTTACGGTAGCGGGGTGAGGCGAAGCCGATGGAGGTGTCGAAGGTGTTGCGGTAGTTGAGCGCGCGGGGCAGGAACATATTGGCAATACGTTCGTTGCCTGCGGCCTTGGCTGCGGCATAGATGGCCCAGTCGTCGAAGGCATACTCGAGGGTGTTGGAGGCTGCCGTGCCGTCGGTGTCGTAGGGGGCATAGCCGAGGCGCGAGTAGTCGCGCACGCTGGGGAAGTAGCGGTTGGTGGCTGTGGCGGTCATGGCGCGCAGGGCTTCGTCGGCGTCGATGGAGGCTCCCTTGACGATGGCGTCGGCAAGCACCGTGACGGCGTGGTAGCCCGTCATGCACCAGCCCTCGTTGCCCATCAGGCTCCATACGGGCAGCATGCCCACGATGTTCTGCTGCTGATGGCGGATCATGGACTTCACCATGTCGGTGTTGCGCGACGGCTTCAGCAGGCCAAGCAGCGGATGCTCGGCACGGTAGGTGTCCCAGATGGAGAAGACGGTGTAGTTGTTGAAGCCGTCGGCGGTGTGGATGTTGCCGTCAACACCGCGATACTGACGGTCCACGTCCATGTAGATGGAGGGGTTGATCATGGTGTGGTAGAGCGAGGTGTAGAGCATGGCCTTCTGGTCGTCGGTGCCGTCGCAGTCGATGACGGAGAGCTCGCGCTCCCAGGCCTGGCGCGTCTCGGCAAAGATGGCGTCGAACGTCTTTCCGGCAGCCTCGGCCTGAAGGTTCTTGATGGCGCCTTCGGTGGAGACGGCCGAGAGGGCCACCTTGACCACCAGCTCGGGGTTGTCCTTGACGCCCTCGGCTGTGCGGCGACGGCCGTTGCCGCCTCCGCCCATACGCGGATTGGCTGCGGAGCGGCTGTCGAAGTTGAAATAGGCCGTCACGCCACGTCCGGCGATGTCGGGAAAGTTGTGGTAACGGTCGAACTTGCCCCAGAAACCGCTGTAGGGCTCGCGCTTCTTGTCCTTATAGCCATAGCTGCGGATGGGCTTGGAGAAGGAGATGGCGAAGTAGGTGTAGTTGGAGCGTGCCCAGCCGTCGGTGATGCGGTAGCCGGTGAGGAGGGTGTCGTTCTCGACGCGCAGCGTGCTCCAGAGCACCTTGCCGTCGTAGTTGTAGATGCCGTGAGTGAGGTCGAGGATGATGCGCTGTCCGCTGCCTTCGGGGAAGGTGTACTTGTGTACGCCGACGCGTTGTGTGGCGGTGAGCTGTGCACGTACGCCATTGTCGGCGAGGGTGACCTCGTAATAGCCCGCCTCGGCACGCTCGGTATCGTGCGAGAAACGTTCGCGGTAGCCGCCGTCGGGGTTGTCGGCCGTGCCGGGATTGAGCTGCAGCTCGCCCGTCTGGGGCATAATGAGGATGTCGCCAAGGTCGGAGTGGCCCGTGCCGCTCAGGTGGGTGTGGCTGAAGCCGACAATGGTGTTGTCGGTGTGCTGGTAGCCGGCACAGTACTCATAGACCTTGCCTACATAGCGTCCGCCCACGTTGTGGGGGATGGTGTCGGTGTCGGGACTGAGCTGGACGATGCCGAAGGGGGCGCAGGCACCGGGGAAGGTGTGGCCCATCCCCTCCGTGCCAATGAACGGATTGACAAACGTGACTTTGTCTGTTGTCTGCTCTGCGCCTGCCGTCAGGACGGACAGGACGACGAGTGATGTGAAGAGAACGTTTTTTTTCATCGGGGTTATCATTGTTTTTCTCATTTCAGCAGGTTTGAGAGGATGGCGTCGAGGTCAGGGTGAGAGTCTCGGACAAGGATTTCGCCCGTCGTGCCGTCAATCAGGAGGACAGTCGGGATGAACTCAACGTTATAGCCAGCAAAATCCTTCCTTCCCGACACCATCACATTGACCCAGTTCATGCCGTTTTTCGCCACGAATTGTTTCCAGGCATCGGCTTTGGTGTCCAAGGAGACGCTGAAGATCTCCACGCCCTTGCCGTGATACTTGGCATATATGTCCCTGAGCGTCGGGATGGATTGCACGCAAGGCCCGCACCACGTGGCCCAGAAATCGAGAATGACATAGCGGTTGGCGGGATTGTCAACCACGGAACTCAGACTGACCTTCTTGCCTGCAGGATTGGGGCACTGGATGTCGATAAAGTGCTGATGTACAAGAGAGCCCTTCGGCATAGCCTGCACGGTGTCCCTACGGTTTTCGACAGTATTGAGGGTTTCCTGTAAAGCAGGCTTCACACCTGCGTCGGCGCCTTTGACGGCACGGTGTCCGGACATGCTGCCGAGACCTAATGACAGCAAAACTGTCATGCATAATAATACTTTTGTTTTCATCCTTTTTAAACAATATTACGTTATTACCTTAAAAACTAAGTTCACTACCTTATTTAAATAAGGCAGCTATCTGCTCGAGATAGCGGGCATCGACGTCGTCGAAGGTGGCGAGATGTTCGCTGTCGATGTCAAGCACGGCTTTGACGTTTCCAGACTTGTCAAAGACGGGCACGACAATCTCGCTGCGCGAGGCGGAGCTGCAGGCGATGTGGCCGGGGAACAGCTCGACGTCGGGCACGACAACGGTTTCGCGCCGCTGGCGTGCGGCTCCGCAGACGCCGCGGCCCGGCGCGATGCGGGTACAGGCTATCGGCCCCTGGAAGGGTCCGAGCACGAGGTCGTCGCCGACGACGCGGTAAAAGCCTGTCCACCAGAAGTGGAACGTCTCGTGTATGAGTGCCGCCACGTTGGCCATGTTGGCTACTTCGTCAGGCTCACTCCCGACAAGGGCCTGTGCCTGCTGAACAAGCAGGGCATAGGTGGATTCTTTTGTTGTGTTCATCCTTTACGCTGGCTGGGACGGTTGGCTCGGCGGCGACGGATGTCGGCCTTTTTCTTGGCTGCGCCGCTGAAGTGCTGTCCGGTGATGTACTCTTTTTTCTTGGCTTTCGTCTTCACTTTTTTCTCCTGACCCTCGCGTGGAACGGATGAGCCGGAGAAGCTTATGCCATGCTCAAGTATTTTCTCTATGTCGTTCATTCAGAACCTATTCATTGAATGTTAAACCCTAACTTCTAACCCGCAAAATTCCTCTACTCCTCAAATTCGTACTCGAAGTCTTCCAGTTCCTCTATATCTTCGTAGTCCTCGTCGTCGGGCATAGCGGGGATGTCGAGCGGGGAAGCGGCGTTGATCTCCTCCAGCTCCTGCTCGGTCTTGGAGCGGTGAACCAGCTCCTGGCCGATGCGGGTGGTGAGCAGCGACGAGGCGTTGAGTGCCTGCCAGAGCACATCCTTGAGCAGCGTGATGCCCATGCCGGTGACGGAGGAGATGAAGACGTGGGGGATGTCGGCGGGGAGTCCTTCATCCTCAAGCATGCCGATGAGCTCCTCGTCGAGCAGGTCGCTCTTGGTGATGGCAAGGACGCGCTGCTTGTCGAGCATCTCGGGGTTGAACTGCGCCAGCTCGCCCAGCAGAATGTCATATTCGTGACGTATGTCGTCCGTGTCGCCGGGTATCATGAAGAGCAGCACGCTGTTACGCTCGATATGTCGCAGAAACCGCAGGCCGAGGCCGCGTCCTTCGGATGCTCCCTCGATGATGCCGGGGATGTCGGCCATGACAAACGATTTGCCGTCGCGGTAGCTGACGATGCCGAGGTTGGGCTCGAGGGTGGTAAAGGGATAGTTGGCAATCTTGGGCTTGGCAGCGCTGGTGGCAGCCAGCAGGGTTGACTTGCCGGCGTTGGGAAAGCCCACCAGGCCTACGTCGGCTAAGAGCTTCAGCTCGAGGATGACGACGAGCTCCTGCATGGGTTCGCCGGGTTGGGCAAAGCGCGGCGCCTGACGGGTGGGGGTGCAGAAATTGAAGTTGCCCAATCCGCCGCGTCCGCCACGCAGCAGGATGACCTCCTGCCCGTGGTCGGTGATGTCGCAGAGATACTCGCCCGTCTCGGCGTTGTAAGCCACTGTGCCGCAGGGGACGTCGATGATCTTGTCCTCGCCGTCGGCACCCGTGGACTTGTTGCGCGAGCCGTTGCCGCCGTTGCCGGCAAAGACGTGGCGTTCGTAGCGCAGGTGGAGCAGCGTCCAGTAGTTGCGGTTGCCACGCAGGATGACGTGGCCTCCGCGTCCGCCATTACCCCCGTCAGGACCCCCGTTGGGGTTGTATTTGACGCGGCGCATGTGTGTGGATCCTCTGCCGCCCTTGCCTGAGCGGCAGTAGATCTTCACATAGTCAACAAAGTTGGTCTCGGGCATTTACAGGGTCTTGATGTACTCGGTGATGTTCTTGATCATGCCTTCGGGGCCGATCTCGTCGGTATAGGTGAACTCTTTCAGCAGTCCCTGGCTGCGGAAGAAGTCGGCAAGGGGCTTGGTCTGGTTGTAATAGACGGCAAAGCGCTTGCGTATGGTCTCCTCGTTGTCATCGGCACGGCCCTCGATGGTGGCGCGGCGGAGCAGACGGAACATGAGGATATCCTCGCTGACTTCGAGTGACACAACACAGGCAAGCTTCTCGCCGCGCTCGGTCAGCATGGCCTGAAGGGCTTCTGCCTGGGCAATGGTGCGGGGGAAGCCGTCGAGGATGACGCCCTTGGAGCCGGCGGGCAGGTGGTCATAGACGTTGGCCAAGATGCCAATCATCAGTTCGTCGGGAATCAGCTGACCGTTGTCGATATAACTCTTGGCTGTCTTGCCCAGTTCGGTGCCGTTCTTGATTTCAGCACGGAGGACATCGCCGGTGGAGATGTGCTCGAGTTGGAATGTTTCTTTGATGCGGGCGCTGTAGGTGCCTTTGCCAGAGCCTGGAGCCCCGAAAATAACGATGTTAAGCATAATGAATGAATTCGAATATGGTTTAATGAATATGTTTTAAGGACATGTTTTTCAATCGTCTATAACAGTATAAATGTCGCGCGTATTACGTCCCCAGCCATCGTAGTCGAGGCCGTAGCCGACAATGAAGTCGTTGGGAATCTGAAGGGCGACGTACTCAACGTCAAGATCGACTTGCAGGTTGTCGGGCTTGAGAAGCAGCGAGCAGATGTGAATCTCAGCCGGTTCGCGCGTGCCGAGGTTCTCGAGCAGCTTTTGCATGGTGAGACCGCTGTCGATGATGTCTTCTACAATGACGATGCACCGGCCGGCTATGCTCTCCGAAAGGCCGATGACCTCCTTGATGACGCCAGTCGAGGCGGTTCCTTCGTACGACGCCAGTTTCACAAACGAAATCTGTGCCGGAATGGTGATATCGCGGAACAGGTCGGCGGCAAACATGAAGCTGCCGTTCAGCACTCCCAGGAACAGCGGGTTCTTACCCTCCAAATCGTGGCTGATGCGCGCTGCCAATTTCTTCACTTCTCCCAAAATGTACGATTCTGGGATGGACACTGCAAACTTTTTGTCATTGATTGTAATTTCCTTCATACCGCAATAGAAAAGATTTTTCGGCCAAAATTAATGTTTTTTTGCCAATGTAGAGCATTGTTTTGTCAATTATTTTTAAAGAGGAGAGAAAAATTCAGAAAAAAGTCCTATTTTTGCACCGTGATAAACAACGAATGAAATGAAAAAGTCTATCTGCATACATGCTTTCATCCTCCCGCTGGCCCTGTGCCTGATGGCCGTTCTGCCTTCCCGAAGCCAGACTATAGTCAAGGATTATGAGCCGGGCGTCAGCAAGGACGGCATTGTCTATTTCCTGCCCAAGACAGCCATCGATATCACGCTGACAACCGAAAAAGTGACTTACACCCCGGGCGAACTCTGCCAGTATGCCGACCGCTACATGCGGCTGACGGACATATCCAACAAGGAGGAGACACACTTCGAACTGCTATCGGCAAGTGTGGCCTACAGGGCTTTGGCCGATGAGACAAAGTGCTACCACATCGCCTTCAACGCCAACTCCATCGCTCCCCAGGTGACGCTGAGCGACGAGGGCACGCTGCTCTCCATCTGTGCCGGCGAGCTGTTTGCCATGGCCTCGACGGATGTCAGCGCACCCACCACAGAGGCGATGTGGGAGGTTAAGGATGCCCGTTCGTACATGACGGAAGAGATGCTGATGGCTACCTCAAAGGCCAAACTGGCTGAGCTGGTGGCTCGCGAAATCTATGAGATTCGCGACAGCAAAAACAGCCTCATGAGGGGCGAAAGCGACTACATGCCTTCCGACGGAGAAGGACTGAAACTGATGGTGGATAACCTTCAGAAACAGGAGGATGCGCTGATGAAACTGTTCACAGGCGTAACGACACGCGAAATCTCGTCCGCTACTTTCGAGGTGGTGCCGGATAGGAATCTGACGAAATATGTGGCAGCACGTTTCTCGCGCAAGTTGGGTGTGCTCGATGCCGACAACATGGCTGGTTCTCCTGTTTATCTGGATGTCAAGAACCTCAACCCTAACGCCGATCCTGTGTCGGGCCAGCTGCCGGCTCCACAGCCCAAAAAATCCGTATTCTCACTCAAGAAGTCGCCCAAGCCTGCCGCAACCACCGAGACGGGACAGGGCGAGCAGCATGACACTCCGGCAGAGAAGGTGAACAACTATAACGGCATTGTCTATAACCTGCCGGCAAAGTCGAGCATACGCGTCTATACGTCAACACAAGTCTATGTGGATGAGGTCGTCCCGATGCCGCAGTTTGGGAAAACGGAAACCCTTTCGTCGAAACTGTTTGGCAAGAAAGCCACAACTAAGGTGCAGCTGAACCCCATCACCGGCGCTCTCCTCAGAATAGAAGAGTAAAACCGATTATAGGTTCACGGTTCATGGTTCGTGATTCATGGTTCATGTTTTATGGTTACTCGCTTAGCTCCCGTTCTTCCTTATGCCAAAGGTGACAGAGGGGGGCTAAGCACTACGTTAGCCTTTATGGTTCTCCTTTGCGCTCTACGAAAGTCTCATAGGTGCCATCGTTGTAGAAAATCTTTAGTTCGACGATTTTCCGCGCAGGATTCTTTGGCGTCTGAATAGACAGATTTCCAACCTCTTTAGAGGTGAAAAAAGGGCTATTTACCCCGTTCTCCTTCAAAAAATCAGCGGTTCCCGTATCCTTGGTCGTGTTTTTTGAATTCTCAGCTGTCATTTGAGCGTTTCCAGCTGCGGTTTGCGTAATCCCTGCGTGGCTTGCCGCTGGCTCTCTACGATTACTGACTTTGTTGTCAATTTTGCCGGATATTTCGTCCTCTCCGAACAAATCGCCCATCCCGATGTGTGACGATGACGCCGACGGGACTGACGCTTCAGGTGGAGTAGAGACAGACGTCACATCTGGATTCCAATAGTCGCCTTCACGATCAATGAGCCACTCCAGGCGAATGTGGGGGAAAGCGTGGTGGATTTTCTTCACCACGTCAAGGCTGACTCTGTTTCGGTTGCTCTGCAGGTGCGAGATTTGCGCCCGCTGCATGTTCAGCCGCTCGGCAAGCTGCGAGGCATTAAGCCCCTCGTTCTGCAGGATGATGTCGATTTGTTCGTTTTCCATCGTTTTTTTGTTTTTTTTTGCGATTGCAAAAGTAAACATTATTTTTTACAAAAGCAAACACATTTTCAAAAGAATTATGTAAACATTCAACTCTTTATTTGTTTACATCTTGACAACATCCTTCTACAAACAAATGACAACTTCATGATTATTTAATTAGAAAATACTTTTAAATTCTTAATTAAAAATCTGAATTATTATAATTTAGATATTGTAATATATAGCTTGAATGAACCAGCATTGGGAATATACGCATAAAATAAGTTCGCCTAAAAATAAATAAAAAAATAATAATATAAATATACTGAAAACTAGATGATTAGATTTTATTTCATGAAATGTATATAGTTTATAAAACAGCTATCCTTTACACGTGGTATTTGTTACCGAATGACAGATTGGTAATGGCCGCGCATGTATATCTTTGTTAAGTTTTGCGCATTTGTTTACAATTCAAAACGCGTTTTATACTATACGTTTGTAGTAGAATTGTAAACTTACGCTCTCTCCAGAGTTAACAGATAAAAACATTCTCCTTTGAAAAGATATTATTTTGCGCAATTTTCCGATTTTTTAAAAAACTCGTGCCACTCCCGGAAAATACGAAAACAATCGATTCTCAGAAGGCTTTTTTTGTCGTTATTGTTTTTCTATCACATGGTTAAGCCAAAAAATCAAATAAGCCTCTCTTCTCCATCTGGCGTATGATTCTTTTTTTGACCACGAATTCCATCAATTCGTGTAATACGTAAAATTGGTAGTGAAAGAAACCCCGAGTCTCAGGAATTCGTATAATTCTTGAAATTCGTAGTTAAAAAATAGAATAAAAAGTTTATTTCGCTGTGAAAAAGACGGTTCTTAGTGTTTTCGCTGTTGAATGGCGGTGTTACGTTCCCAGAAGACGCCGTCGGTGTAGCCTTGGATGGTCTTGTCGGTGTCGGCGAGTTGGAGACGTTTTGCAGCCAGACAGGCGTAGGTCTCGTCCTGTTCAATCCCGCAGTAATGCCGCCCCAGCTTTTTGGCAACAACGGAGGTTGTGCCGCTGCCCAGGAAAGGATCGAAGACCATGTCGCCAGTGTTGCTGCTGGCGAGGATGAGCTTGGCTATCAGCTTTTCGGGCTTTTGCGTAGGATGAGCTGTGTTTTCGGCCATCGACCAATATGGGACGCTGATGTCGTCCCAGAAGTTCGAGGGATGGGTGTTGCGGAAGTTGCCTTCGGCCGTTTCCTCCCAGTCCTTGGGTGTCCCGCTAGCGTGGCGGTAAGGAGCGATGACCCGCCGGCGCTGCATGACGGAATTGGTGTTGAAACAATAGTTTTTCGGGTCGGCAACGGCAAACCAGATGTCCTCCATGGCGTTTTTCCAGTTCTGCATGGCGCCGCGCCCCTTCTCCCGTTGCCACGTGATGCGGTTGAGGATGTGCAGGAAGGGACGTAGTTCGTTGTAGATGATGGCGCTGCTGCGCCAGTCGCCGCAGATGTAGAGGCTGCCGTCGGGCTTCAGCTTGTCGATGACTCGCGGCAGCCACGAGTGGATGTAGGCGCGGTAGTCATCGTCTGAGATGGCCTTGAATGTGGATGTACCGAACGTCTTGCTGAGGTTGTAAGGCGGGTCGATGATGATGAGGTCGGCAAAATGGTCGGGGATGCGTCCAATAACCTTGAAGAGGTCGGCACGGATGGTGGTGTCGGTGAAATCCTCCGGCAGTCGCCGGACGGAGAAAAGGCTCTTTTTGAGCTCCTTCCTCTCCGCCTCCTTCAGAGTGATGGTCTTGTTGCGTTGCGACTTCATTTGGCGGGCAAAGATAGGGTGAGCCAAGCGAAAAACCAAATTTTTAATGTCATTTTACGATTTTTTTTCCGGATGACTTTGCTTTTTCCTTATTTATATGTACCTTTGCCCCACAAATTCCGGTACGGATGAAAGTTAAAGAGGTTATTGCTGCCCTTGAACAGTTCGCGCCGCTGCCGTTGCAAGACGATTTTGACAATTCCGGCTTGCAAATCGGACTGACAGAGGCGGATGTTACAGGGGCTTTATTGTGTCTGGACGTCACGGAAGAAGTGATTGCCGAGGCGGCAGCGAAGGGTTTGAACCTGGTCGTTGCCCATCATCCCTTGCTGTTCCATCCGCTGAAGGCTGTCGTTGGCCGCACATACGTGGAGCGCTGCACCATTCAGGCTGTCCGTCAGGGCATTGCCGTTTATGCCGCCCACACCAGTCTGGACAATGCCGTGGGCGGTGTGAACTATGAGATTGCACGTCGCATAGGCCTGACTGACGTGGAGCTGCTGACTCACAAGGACGTCGGAAGTCTCGAAGGCGGAGCCGGCGTCGTGGGTACCCTGGCCGAGCCTGCCGATGAAGTTTCGTTCCTCACCCTGCTGAAAGAGCGTTTCTCCGTCAGCGCCCTGCGCCACAACCGCTTGACGGGACGTTCCATCCGCCGTGTTGCTCTCTGCGGAGGGGCGGGAGCCTTCCTCCTGCGCGACGCCATCCGCGCCGGATCAGACTGCTTCATCACCGGCGAGATACACTATCACGACTATTTCGGCCACGACGACGAAATCCTCATGGTCGAAATGGGACACTACGAGAGCGAGCAATTTACGCCCTGCCTCCTGCAGCGCCTGTTGAAGGAGCGCTTCCCCGAACTGCGCGCCGAGCTCACCGAACTGAATACGAATCCTATACAAACCCTATAAACAGAGTACATCATTATGGCAAAAAAAATCAATCCTCAGGACATGACGGTCGAGGAGAAGCTTAAGGCCCTCTATCAGCTTCAGACCATCTATTCCGAAATCGACAAAATCAAGACGTTGCGCGGCGAGCTGCCCCTTGAGGTTCAAGACCTTGAGGACGAGATTGCCGGTCTGCAGACTCGTGTGAACAACTACCAGACCGACCTCAACACCATGAAGGCTGCTGACGGCGAGAATCGCCGCACCATCGACAAGGCGCAGGCGTTGGTGGATAAGTACACTAAGGACCTCGACAACGTGCGCAACAACCGCGAATTCGATGCCCTGAACAAGGAGATTGAGTTCGAGAACCTCGAGATAGAGCTGGCTAACAAGCGTCTGCGTGAAGGTGCTGCCAAGCAGCGCATCTGCCTTGAGGAGATTGAGAAGATCAAGACCATCATCGCCGACAAGGAGGTAACCCTCGACGACAAAAAGAGCGAACTCGACGACATCATCTCCGAGACGCGCCAGAAGGAAGAAGAGCTGCGCGAGCAGGCCAAGAAGAAGGAGCTGATGATTGAGCCCCGTCTGCTGATGTCCTACAAGCGCATCCGCAAGAACAGCCGCAACGGCCTTGGCATCGTCTATGTTCAGCGCGACGCCTGCGGCGGCTGCTTCAACAAGATTCCGCCCCAGCGCCAGCTTGACATCAAAATGCGCAAGAAGGTCATTGTCTGCGAGTACTGCGGCCGAATCATGATCGACCCCGAACTTGCCGGCGTGAAGATTGTGGCCCCCGAGGAGAAGCCCAAGAAGAAGCGCACCATCCGTCGCAAGAAGACCGAGGACGAAGCTACCATAGCTTCGAAGCCCGCCAACGACGTCGTGCCCGAAGCCGAGGCCTGACCCTCAGCCCACAGTCGTCAAATCTTGGAGCAGCGAGCGCAGAGATGTGCTTGCATTAATCTATGCCGAGTCGTGACAAGATAAGACGAAGTCAACCCATCGGGGCGTACCGGAAAAAGCTCACTCTGGTACGCTCTTTTTCCATTTCAACAGCCCTTTTTCCCAACGTTTGATGTTTCTTGTAAGCTATTGCTGTCCGCTACCCCCCCGACGGGGCAGCACAGCTAATTTTCTTTCTGCCCCCGCCCTTTCGGGAATATAACTTTTTTTTCTTGAACACGAATTACACGAATTTACACGAATTACTTGAACACAGATTACGCGGATTGCAAGGATACCCTTGGTGCGAAATGAAAATGATTCGTGTAAATTCGTGTAATTCGTGTTCGAAAAACCGTTTTACCTGTATCACTTTTATACGCTAATAGTTGCAGAACTGCTGATTATACATCTTTCATTGTTTGACTTTTTGTTTTTCCTATCATTCATTCGGATTTTTCCGTAAAATCAGCTAATAAAGACTTGTCTCATAGAGCCAGTTCAGAAGGTGCTCCGATGTAGATTGATGTAGATAAATGTAGAACTTTTTGCCTTCTACACCGCGTAAGCATCTTCTAATCAACGTGCAGGGTCGGTTGATGTAGGAATGTAGCATTTTTTCATGTTTTTATGGAAGTGACGTTGGATTGCCCCGGACTTTTTCCGGAAATCAAACGTCGTTTATAAACAGGGGCCGTGTTTATATAAACAGGGGCGGCGTTTATATAAACACGGCCCCTGTTTATAAACATGGCGCCGCCGTTAAAAAAACCTTTGATACAGCCAAAACCGATGCTTTATTTCCAAGGCCGGATTCAACAAAATGTCACATACCCATCGAGTACGCCTTTCATGAAGCATTATGTAGTATTATGTGGTATTATGTAGCATTATGTGGCATTTCGGGCTATCTACATAGTATAAATATCTTTCAATCAGAATGTAAAGCTATTTTTTGTAGCAAAGTAGCTTTTTTTTAGTTTTTCGTAGTTTGTTTTGGGGGGAACCGACGCCCCCTATTCGGTCTGAGTTGCCCCCCTTCTTCCACCTTTATTCTTTTCTTATAACCCTTCTTCGAGCCGCAGGCTCGTCGCTTTTTTCTTTCTCCCTCTGAAGCCAATATTACTCTGTTAATTTTTTTAAAAAAATAAAAAAAGTTTGTTTTACGAAAAAAAGTTTTTATCTTTGTTGCAGAAAAATGTTGACAAGGGACTATTTTTGGGGAAAGAATTGTTGTTAGATGTCCCTGTGGGTTTAATTTTATTACTCTTTTCTCTTGTTTTTTCCATGAAAAAAAATCTTATTCTTTTCTTTTTGTTGATGATTGTGTGTTTTGCCTCGTGTGAAAACAGAACAATCTTTGGAATTTCTTTTTCATCAATGGAATTGAATTTCGTTCCTTTGTATTATAAGTACATTCTACGTGATTCCTTAAAAGCAGAAGCTGCATCGTTCTTAGTGGATAACATGAAGTATCATTATTCAAAAGGGAAGCTTCTCTCACCTGGTAGGGATTTATTGCGTCAGCGACATAAAACGGATAGTGTCTATTTTTCTATAATCAACGGGCATACGCTTTTTGATTTTCCAGAAGAAGAATTGTGGATTTCATGTGGTAAAGTAATGCGGCAGACCCCCTCTCTCCGTCGCACTTGCATTATGCTATTAGAAAGAATGGAGTGTATATCGATCCATATCCGTATCTGGCAGCAAATTATGCAAATCCAAATAATTCTAACATACCACAAACAATCGTAATGACTACTCCTTGTGATTAATCTTAATTCTGATATAATATGAAAAAATTACTTTTTATTCTAAATTTACTGATTTCAACCAGTGCGTTTGGCCAGATTGTCTTATGGGTACCAAATGACACCTTGTACTATTCGACAGAGGTTCAGGGTACTCCTGTCTGTTCCAACTACGATGCAGGAATAACAATCCATCATAACCCATCGACATCCGGTCCGGTGGTTTACATGGGACGTTATTACACAGAAGTTGAAATGGGAAAAATGTTTACGGATACTCCGGTTCGTGTAGATAACCTATCAGATAGTGGTGACATAGTAAAACTATACTCTGATTGTCTTATCAATCAGTCTTCAGAGGATGGGCTCAACGTATTTGTCTGTTGGTCCAATCGGTATATCGTAACGGTGTATGGCAATCAGTTAAGGGTCGGGGATAGCTTTAAGAAGATAAATCAGGCGGAATTCTATTATCCGCGTGAAGATACAACCCCCAGTGGAGACGAAAGGATTTCTTATATATTATGCGAAAGTGAAGGGCGCTTGAGCATATCGCATAAAAACGGAAAGATTACGCGCATTTTTGTCTCGATATAGTATATAAAAAAAGTATACAGTTGCTTATAAACTACTCCCGGCATTCTTTTAATAGATTAGAAAAAGAAAGGTGTTGGCTTCACTGTTTGTATATAAATCAATGTGGCAATATCTGTTGTTTGGCGTATTGTCGGTCATTGCCACATTGATTTTCCTGTTCGTCCACTTTAAGAAGAAACGTACAAGTGTATGTGTGACGTGGGTTGATATTTGCGTAGCGATGTGGTGCTTTTGGCTTTTGCTTTGTTTATGTTTTTTTCCATGTGAACATTATCATCTTGTTTATCTGCTTACTTCGGGACTTCTTTTCTTCGCTATGCGCGGATTGCTGTACTATAAGAAAAGTCGTAGATTGTTCCGTCCTCTTCTTGAATTAATGGTGGTATATGTCGTTGTTGTCTGCATCCTTCAGCTTTTAAACGTAATAAATAGTGGGAACAAGCTGTTTCACGTCACTGGTCCACACGAAAACCCAAACGTCACAGCTATGTTCCTTGCATTATGTCTTCCCTTATTATTGTTTGATAAGAGAGAGAGGAATCCATCTTTGTCAAGTGGGTGTTCGGCCTTCCTCTTCTTTTCAAAGAAGAAAAAAAATGTTTGTTTTAAACTTGCTACGTTCGTCGGTTGGACGGCAGTTCTGGGTGGAATAATGTGTATTATGCTGTTACGATGTCGAACGGCATGGGTAGGAATGACAATGACTTTGCTTGTTTATCTGTGGAATCAGAAAAAAGTAAGAGCACATATCTATTTTTTAAGCCGAAAGAAAAAGGCCTTGTTGGCCTTTTTTGCGTCCATAGTCGTTGTATTTTCAGGTACAGGCATGTATCGGATGAAAAAAGCGTCCGCTGATGGGAGACTTTTTATCTGGAAGGTTGCCACGTCTCAATTGAAAGATACTCCATGGAATGGAAGGGGGTATGGACTTTATGAGGTATTTTACAACAAGTATCAAAAAGAGTATCTTGCAACACATTTTGTGTCGCAAAATGAATCTGCCAATGCCCGATATGTTTTCATGCCCTATAGCGAATGGCTTGAAAACGCACTTTCTGGTGGTATTCCAGGAGGAGTGTTGTTTGTTTTGTTGCTGACTGTTCCCCTATGTCAGGCTGTAAAGAAGAAAGATTTTTTGTATATTTGTGCCTTTTCCAACGTCGTTTGGTTTGCTTCTGTAAATTATCTTACTCGCGCAATCCCTGTTTGGACCCTTTTTGTTCTCTATATGGCTGCGTGGTCAAATACGGTTTGCTATGTCGAATGGCGAAGCAAGTGGCTGCGCTATGTTTGCAGAATGACTATTCTAGCATGGATGTGCATGAGTACCTCTAGTTACGTAAAGAAAGGGGTTGCACAATATCAGTTGAAACAATCAATCGATATTTTTGCCTATCAGCCCCAGCGCGCACTCGATGTGATGCTGAAATACTACGGTTGGGCTTCTACCTCCGAGTGTTACCTCCGCTATTACGGTCAAATGTTGCTTGCACATGGGCATTATGCTGAGGCAGAAAAAGTCCTTTCGAGGGCATTGTGCTTTACATACAATACCCGAACCCTTGCCGAGTTAGAGAACGCACACTTGTTGAAAAAACAGAATAAAGATGAAGGTGAAGAATAATCTTTGTCTTGGCCTGAAAAAGTTAAATCGGAAAAGGGGTAACTTTTTTTCAGGTTAAGACAAATCTATAGAACCCACCTAAAAACAACTATCCTAAAAGTTTTTTCGATATGATAGCTTTTTTTTGAACTTTTGTTTGTATCTTTAACATTGGTTTTAGATAGGGGGCGCCTCGGAAAAACTCAAATAAATTTGGTTTTTCGCTCAGCTCACCCTATCTTTGCCGTACAATAGTTAAAAAAACAACTGTTATGGACGATATTTATATGCTTGCGGATGCTACAATCCGAAACAGGATAGGCAACCATCTGAAATCATTGAGGCTGAAGCAGACATCTCTTAACAAAGTCTTTCTGTCGCGAAATTCTATGAAAAAAAAGATACCTTTTATCCTCATGCTTTTGCTGGCGATGCTGGCGGGGCGAGCGTCTGCAACTAAGCTCGTTGAGCTGCGGGTGGTGGACCGCGAGTACCTGATGCTGCTGTTCCGCGACGGCGAGGTGCGCTACCGCGACGATGCCACAGGGGCGAGTGCCTATCTGGGCCATACGTTCATCGAGGGTGACGACACGCTCAAGGTGTTCCTGCCGCGCCTGAATGCCGCGGCTGCGGGCAGGGCGGGGGAGTGGACGGTCCGCTCGTCCGACGACAAAGGGTTCGGCACGCAGCATGCCGTGGAGGCGTGGCGAAAGTCGAAGCCGATGCATACCGACCATACGCTGACCAGTGAGCTGGACCACTGGGTGTTCCTCCGCCTGCCCCGTCCGATGCGTCAGGGCTGCACGTACACGGTTGACATCCCTGCCGGCGTGGGGGCTGACGTGGCTTCGGCTGACGTGCGGTTTGACATCTGGACAACGCCTTCGGAGGCCGTGCACGTGAACATCCTCGGCTACAGCACTTCCGAGACGGTGAAGGCTGCCGACCTCTACCTCTGGCTGGGCGATGGTGGGCAGCGCGACTACACGTCCTTCGAGGGCAAGAGGGTGTGGCTCTACAATGTCGGGACGAAGAAATCGCGGCCCGTGGGCAGGGTACGCTTCTGGAAGTCGGCCGCCGACCATGTGCAGGAGGCGGGGGGCAAGGATTTGACGGGCTCGGACGTGTGGAACATCGATTTCAAGGAGACAAAGGCCGGACGCTACCGCTTAGTGGTGGAAGACGTGGGGTGCAGCATGGACTTCGACATCGGGAGTGAGGTCTATTTCCAGCCCTATCGCTACTCCGTCAGGGGCTACTACTACATGCGCCTGGGCGAACCGATTGACCCCGAGCACGTCAACCCCGTGCCGCGCCAGCCGCAGTTCATCCCCGAGGTGGACCCCGTTGGGTTCACGGTCTATAAGACGGATCTGCACCCGTGGCATCCCGACTGGAGGAAGCTGCGTGGCGACGTGTGGGACGAGCCGCACTTCAAACCCGCCCTTGAGTCGGCCTTCTGGCAGCATCGTCTGCCGGGCAACCCCGTCAATACCGAGGTGCGCGGAGGCCATTCCGACGCCTTCGACTGGGACCGCCACCTGGCGCACGTGAGCAACATCTACGACATGCTGCTGCCTTATCTGCTGACGGGAGGACGCCTCGCGGAGGATGACCTGGGCATCCGCGAAAGCGGCAACGGCATACCCGACCTCGTGGACGAGGCACGCAACGAGGTGGACTTCTTCCTCAGCATCCGCGACGGCGAGGCCTATTCGCAGGGTGTCACGAACCCGTCGAAGGAATGGACCATCATGTTCCAAGCGGGCTGTACGACGATGGCTGCGTGGGCCAATGCCGCCAACTGCGCCATGATGGCCGAGGCGTTCCGCATCGCATGCGCCACGCTAGGCAACAAGGAGGAGCATCGGCAACTGCTTGATTATTATACGCAGGAGGCTGTCAAGGCTTTCCGTTTCGCCAGCCGGCAGGAGAACCGGCAGCTCGACGACACGCAGGACATCGGCAGCGCCCGCATGCGAGGCCGCGACTTCCGCCAGATGGCGGCTGCCTACCTCTACAACGTGACGGGCGACACGGAGTGGGAGCGCTTGATGGCCGAGGAGAGCGTCATCAAGGACAGGACATCGCCCCTCTTCAACAAGAGCCGCAACGCCTACTACCAGATATGGGGTACGGCAGCCTACCTTACCTGTCCGCACGAGCGCCACTACACGGAACTCTATGAGAACATGAAGGCCAGCGTCCAGACGCATGCCGACGAAAACAACGTGTCGAAGCTATCCCTGCGTCCGTCGCGCCGCACGGCCAATGATGCCCGCTGGCAGACCTCAGAGAACCTTCATCTGGTGATGATGGCCCACTACGCGACAACCGACAACGTCCGCCGTCAGGTGCTGGAGCGCGCCATGTACAGCGAGGCGGGGTGGGGACTAGGACGTAACCCCACAAATACCGTCGAGATGACAGGGCTGGGCGAGCGCCACATCGTGGACTGCTACACCACGGGACGCAACGACGGCGTGCCTGGCACTCACCCGGGGCAGACGCCCTTCAATGGTACGGAGACTTGGAGCGCCGGTAACGGGGGAGACGCCCGTATCGTCCTCGGGCGCTGCTATCCCGACTGGACTAGCGGCGGCTGGCCACGGCAGGAGTCGTTCTTCAACATCCGCTATATGTGGGTGAACGGCGAATTCACGCCACGCGAGACTATGCGCGGCAAAATGGCCCTGCTGGGCTATCTCTATGGCATCAGGAAAGACAGATAGTTGAACAACACCCTTGCTGACATCTGTCATGAGCCGCAAAGAATTTTTTTGGGGGGGGTGCGTGAAAAGAACCGTCTGAGGGCGTCAGCCGATGAGTAGCTCGTCGTATGACGGTATGTCAGGCAGGAAGGAGTAGCCCTGGGCCGCATAGTCCATGCGGCAGCAATAGTGCGTGAGGCCGTTGCTGACTATAAGGTATGAAACCTGCAGCACCATGTTGTAGCGGCAGATCTGGTCGAACACCTTTTGCGTGATTTCGATGGAGGGGGCCTTGTACTCGACGATGACGCGAGGCGCCAGACTGCGGTCATAGACCACCGTGTCGCAACGGCGCGACATGCTGTTTAGCTTCAGGTTCACCTCGTTAGCCATGAGCGAAGCCGGGTATTGCTTGTAGTCGGCAAGGAAATGGACAAAGTGCTGGCGCACCCATTCCTCGGGCGTCAGGGCGACGTAGCGCTTACGGATGAAGTCGAAAATGCGCTTTTTCCCACCCTCGGTGGAAATTTTTACGTCAAAAGGTGGTAGATTTAATTCAAACATCACTATCTTTGCAAATCATTTCAGCGTGCAAATATAGGAAAAAAAAACGTTATACGATGAAAACAAAGCAGGAAATCGTGGAGAATTGGCTTCCACGTTATACGAAAAGGCCTTTAGAGGCGTTCGATGACTTCATACTCCTCACGAACTTCGGCAAATACGTCGATTTGTTTGCCGAGAGATATGGCGTAGAAGTACTGGGACGGGATGCCAACATGACGTCGGCTTCGGCACAGGGCATCACCATGATCAACTTCGGCATGGGCAGCCCCAACGCCGCCATTATCATGGACCTGCTGGGCGCCATCCGTCCTAAGGCTGTGCTGTTTCTTGGCAAGTGTGGCGGCATCACCAACAAGACAAACGTGGGCGACTTCATCCTGCCCATAGCTGCTATCCGCGGCGAAGGAACATCGAATGACTACTATCCCCCCGAGGTGCCTGCGCTGCCCGCCTTCATGCTGCAGCGCGCCGTGTCGTCCGCCATCCGTGACGGCAGCCACGACTACTGGACGGGTACCGTCTATACCACCAACCGCCGCGTGTGGGAACACGACGAGAAGTTTAAGGAATACCTGCGCACCACGCGCGCCATGGCTGTCGATATGGAGACTGCCACCCTCTTCACCTGCGGCTTTGCCAACCACATCCCCACCGGCGCACTCCTGCTGGTGTCCGACCAGCCGATGATACCCGAGGGAGTTAAAACCGAGCAGAGCGACACCCTCGTCACGCAGAACTTCGTCGAGGACCACGTGATGATTGGCGTAAACTCGCTGCGCATGATCATCGATGAGAAAAAAACCGTTAAGCATCTGAAGTACGACTGGTAATAAAGGATATGGCAGGCACAACGTACGAAGTCATTCTAAGAGAAATCAAGGAACGCCGCTTCCGCCCCGTCTACTACCTGATGGGCGAGGAGCCATACTACATCGATCAGCTGGCTAACCGCTTTGCCACCGAGGTGTTGAACGAGTCGGAACAGGAGTTCAACCAGACCATCGTCTATGCGCAGGACACCAACCTGGGCAACATCCTCTCGCTGGCCAAGCGCTATCCCATGATGGCTGAACGTCAGGTCATCATCGTCAAGGAGGCCCAGAACCTGAAGAACGAAATCGACGGCCTGAGCTTTTATCTGCAGAAGCCCCAACCCTCGACGCTCCTCGTCTTCTGCCATAAGAACGGCTCGCTCGACAAACGCAAGAAGGTGACGGGCGACATTGAGCGGGCAGGGGGAGCTGTGTTCGAGTCGAAGAAAATGAAGGAGGATCTGCTGCCGTATTTCATCTCCAACTATGCCCGCCAGCACAACGTCACCATTGACGACAAAGCCACCATGATGATGGTTGAGAGCATCGGGGCCGACTTGAACCGTCTGGTCAGCGAACTCGACAAACTGCTCATCAACATGCCGCAGGGCGTCACAAATATCACCCCCGACATGGTGGAAGAGTACACCGGCATCAGCAAGGAGTACAACGTCTTTGAACTGAAGAGTGCCCTCATTGCCAAGGATATAGCCAAGGCAAACAAGATAGCAAAGTATATGGAGGACAACCCGAAGAACTTCCCCCTGCAAGCCGTGCTGCCGTTGCTGTTCAGCTACTACGCCAACTTGATGCTCTCCTATTACGCCCCTCAGCGCACGCCACAGGGCGTCGCCGCCTATCTCGACATGAAGAGCACCTGGGGCGTCAACGACTACCTGCAAGGCATGCGCAACTATAGCGCCGTCAAGGTCATGGACATCATCAGCGCCTTCCGCCGCTACGACGGTATGAGCAAGGGTGTCGGCGCCACAGCCAACGTTGGACGCAACCTGCTGCGCGAGCTCGTTTACTTCATCTTACATTGATATTTTTGGGAGTTCAGGAGTGTAGGAGTTCAGGAGTGTAGGAGTTCAGGAGTTCAGGAGTTCAGGAGTTCAGACGAATGTCCTGTATGCAGGTTCGCGCCTGCTATTGTCTGAACTCCTGAACTACTACTATTGTCTGAACACTTCCAAAGGCCTATATAAAAGAGTCACTCCCTTTTTTTCTTAAAAAAGTTGCATAAATAAAATAAATGATGTTACTTTGCGGTTAGAATGTTAAACATATGTTAATCTAATAACAAAAAGCAGTATGAAAAAGTTTTTAGTAGCTCTTGTAGCTGTGTGCTTTGCAGCACCTTCGTTCGCTCAGTTCAGCAGCGGTGGTTTCTCTCTCGATGAGAGTAATTTGTACTATGGCCTTCGTGTCGGCGCCAATTTCTCCAGCCTGACGGGCGACTATGCGTGGAATCCCAGTGGGACGAAGACGGGCATGAATCTGGCCGGCATCATCGGCTTCCGCCTCAGCCCCGATGTGCCCCTCTTCCTTGAGAGTGGCGTGTGGTACACCCAGCGTGGCGCCAAGAAGGAAAAGAATTCTGCCAGTTTCAACTATCTTGAAGTGCCTGTGCTGATGAAATATGGTATTGAAGTTGCCGACGGCCTCGCCGTGCTGCCTTTCTTCGGCCCCTATTTCTCGTTCAACATCTCCGGAAAGTATAAATAACATGAAGTAGCCGAAACGGTCCTCACACAGGAAATCTCCAAGCACTATAAGATTGCCGATATGGGCTTCAAGATCGGCTGCGGCGCAGAGTGGAACATGCTCTACCTTGAGCTCGGCTATCAGTTCGGCGCTTACAACCTGGCAAAGAAGAACGACCTCGCTCAGGTTGCCCGCACCAGCAACCTTTTCTTCAACGTGGGCGTGAACTTCTAATTGAACAAACCTCAGAAACGCCAGAGGGCTGGAGCATCGCTCCGGCCCTCTGATGTTTTTGTGAATACCATTGTATGTGTGTATTCGTTAGCAAAACTGTTTTCCCAAACGCTAAACTCTAAACGCTAAACTCTAAACTATAAGAGCGTTATGGCTGTTCGTCCGAAGGGAAGCGCACGCCCCAATGCTGACGCAGGCTGTCCATGATGCGCATGACGGCGATGGTCTCGGCGTGGGGCATGTAGGGGCTTTCCACCCAGCCGTTGCGGAGTGCTTCTTCGCAGGCATCGACCTGATATTCGAAGCCTGTCAGCTGGGGCGGGGCCTCGAGCGTACGGATGGGCTCGTAGTCGCGGTTATAGACAACGGCGCGGAGGGGGTTGTTGATGTTCTCGACGATGATGTAGCCCTCTGTGCCGCAGATGATGCCCTGGCGCGGGCAGACGCTACGGGCGCTGCTCTGCAGATTGGCCACACGGCCGTCGGCGTACAGGAAGGTGAACGTCTCCTGCATGTCCATGCCCGTCGGGCCGCAGATGCAGGCTGAGCTGATGTCGGTAATGTCGGTACCGAAGCACATGCGGGCGAAGTTGATAGGGTAAACGCCGATATCGAGCAGGGCGCCGCCACCCAGCTCGGGACGGACGAGGCGCTCCTTCCACTCGATGGGGTAGCAGAGCGAGGCGCTAAGCAGCTGGGGCTGGCCGATGATGCCGCTGTCGATGGTTTCGCGGATGGTGGTCGAGAAAGGCATGTAGCGCGTCCAGATGGCCTCTGTAAGGAAGACGCCTTTGCTCTCGGCAAGACGGATGGCCTCTTCGGCCTCGCGGGCATTGGTGGTGAACGCCTTCTCGCAGAGTACCGCCTTGCCGTGGTTGACGGCCAGCGAAATGTGGGCGAAGTGGTGCGAATGGGGCGTAGCGATATAGACCAGGTCAACGTCTGGGTCGTTGACGAGGTCTTCGTATGAGCCGTAGGCTCGGGCAAAGCCGTACTTAGCGGCAAAGTCGCAAGCCTTGGCATAGTCGCGCGAGGCAACGGCATATCGCCGCTCGGGCGTGTCTTTCAATGTCATGGCCATCTTTATGGCGATATGGCCGGCGCCGATGATTCCGATTCTCATGAGTTATAAGTGATGGTGGTTTCAGATTGTTTCGAGAAGTTTTATCCATTATCTTTCCACCACAGCGGTACGGGCAGGCTGGGGCGAGATGGAGGACTGGCTGGCTAGGTAGTCGATGAGCAGCTCGGTATCCGTGTCCTGAAGTTCCTCGCCCTCGCCGACGTGTGAGAAGGTGTAGGCTGTGGCGATGTAGCTGTTCATGGCTACGCGGTAGGTGCGCGATTCGTCAAGGGGTTTCCCGTTCAGGTCTGTGATGTCAATGCGGTTGGCCTTGCCGTCGTGGGTGTAGATGGTGTAGCGGATGCCGCCAGGCAGTAGGTCGGCACGCTGGCTCTTGCGCTGGTGGGCACGGCTGATCATATCGCGCAGGTTGGCGGGTGTCATGCTATAGATGAAGACGTTGTTGTTGAACGGGTTGAGCGTGAAGATGTCGCCCTTTGTCACGTTCCCCTTGGGCAGCTGGCGGATGCGCACCCCGCCTGAGTTCTGCAGGGCGATATCGACGTCCAGACGGTCTATAAGTGCGTCGGCCATGACGTTGGCAAGCGCCTCTGTGCCGTCGAACTGGCGGGTAGCTTCGCAGAGTACGTCCTTCAGTGTGTTTTTCTCGTTATAGTCGTTGATGAGCGCCTTCACCTCGGCATCCTCCTGCAGCGGACGGGCAAGGCTGATGAGCCTGAACTGCTTGTCGGCAACGGTCCAGGGCGAACGGCGATTCTCGCGGCGGAGGGTGACGGTGGTCTGGCCCAGGTACTTAAGCCAGCATTCCGTCTGGGTGACAATCGTGCTGCCCACGATGACCGTGCTGTCGACGCGCGTGTGGCTGTGGGCGCCGATGATGACGTCCAGCTCGGGCATCGCCTCAGCCAGTTTCTTGTCCACCTCGTGCCCGATGTGGGTGAGGGCGACGAAGAGGTCGCAGCTGTCGCGCAGATGGCGGTACTTCAAGGCCGTCTGGATAGGGTCGTAGAAGGTTAGCCCTTTCAGCTTGCCGCGATGTGACGAGGGGTAGTAGTGCCCCTCGCTGTCGGGGGTGGCTTCGGTGAGGCCGAGGATGGCGATGCGGATGCCGTTCTTTTTAAATAAGGTATAAGGCTTTGGCTGGGGCAGGGGAGAGATGGTGGTATCGACGGTCCAGTTGGCGCTGATGGCGGGGAACGTCGATTGCTTCAGGCGGTCGGCAAGCAGAGGCTGGCCGAGGTCGAACTCGTGATTGCCGAACGTCTCGAAGTCGTACCCCACGTGGTTCATGAGGTCAACCATCGGGTAGCCCTTCGGATTATACTGGTCAACTACGGGGTTGCCTGTCCACTTGTCGCCCCCCGAGAGTAGCAGCACCCCGTCGGGGTTTTTCTTACGCTCTGTATCGACGAGAGCCTTCACCTTGGCGAAGTTGTCGATGCGCCCGTGCATGTCGTTTGTGGCCATGATGGTGATGGTCACCTCGTTTGGCTGATGAGCGTATTTGACGGGCTCGCCCTTGCCTTTCAGGACTTTGGCAAACGTCTGTGGGGCGATGGTCACCGGCCCGTGCATGAACTCCGGGATGTTGTAGCTGCGCATCAGCTGCCGATGGTAGTCGGGGTCTTTCTGAGGCAGTTCGAAGGGCTTGCCCCATTTGCCGTTCTCGTCCATGTGGGCAAAGAACGGCCTCGTGAAGGTGCCGTCGTCCCTGCGGCTGCTGAACACCAGCCAGCGGCCGTTGCTCGACCACGAGTGGTAGCTCTCTGTGTCGTTGGAGTTGATTCTGATCAACGGACGGGCGGTGGCGCTCTGATGGTCGTCTCCCGTGCTCTGCTTGCTTAAGTCGATGATCCACAGATCAGCCTCGTGGTGCCAGATGGGGAAGTAGCCGTACTTCGACATTGTGAAGACCAGCCAGCGGCCGTCGGGCGAGATGCGTGGCAGCACGGCACTCTTGTCAAGCGAGTCGGCGGCAAACACCAGCTCGCGTTGGCCGAACTCCATGGTCTCAGGGTCGAAGCTCTTCTTATAGATGTTGTACTTCAGTTCCTTGCTGCGGCGTGCCAGCTCTGTGGCGCTCGATACGCTACGGTCTTTCCGCTCGTAGTGGGCGCTACAGTAGTAGAGCGTCTTGCCGTCGGGTGCCCATGCAGGGAAGACCTCAAACTCGGTGGTGTCGTTCTCGAGGTTGGTCACCTCGCCGTTGTCGATGTCATAGGCGATGATGTCGCTCTCCAGGTCGTAAACCTCAATCTTGTTCGGGTCGGTGGTGTGGAAGCTCTGGAACGTCTTGTCCGTCGAATAGACGATGTACTTCAGCCACGGGTGCCAGGCGGGATAGACGCCGGCCGAGAGGATGGAGTCGTTCCGCATGTCCACCTTTTTGATGTTGCCGTCGTAGGCGATGACGGTACCCCCGTGCTTCTGACGGGCATGAAACTGCATCCGCTCGGGGTTGTACTGCTGGTAGTGGTGACAGTTGATGCATTGGCCTTCCACTTCGAAGCTACACAGCATGTTGTCGTAGATCACGCTCTCGTCGTAGTTCTCCAGGCATCGCTGGTTGATGGTCAGCGACTCGTAGCTCACGAACGAGGGCGGAATCAGGCGATAGCTCAGATAGGCATCGATGCTGTCTTTCGACACGTGGATGGCGAAGGGCTTGTGGTGTGTCCATTGTTTGCCTTTACGGGAAAAGACGTCCACGCTGATGTCGCCGCCCTGCTTCGTCAGCTTGCGCCAGCTGCTCATCGAAGGCTTCATCTTGCCCCTGCACACCACCTCCACGTCGCCGGCCTTGTAGCGTGCGGCCATGCCGTCGGCCTCGGCGTCGTCCAGCTCGAAGGTCAGCGGCGCCATGTTGGCAGGTATTGTCACATCCACATAGTCGGGATAGATTTTCGGCAGGGCCTCGCTCTCTTCGTAATTTGCAGGTATGCCTGCGCCGCAGGCATACAGCAGAAGTGCCCAAAGGCCGACAAGTAATCGCTGTTTCTCTTTTCTCATAATGCTCAATACTCCACCAGTTGTCTCATAAGATAATAGTCGTAGAAATAGGTGTGGCGATAGGCCTGAAGGGCCTTTCGGGCAAGGTTCACGTCGCCATTGTCGAAGGGCTCTGCCGCTTTTGCAAATCGTGCGAACGTCTGTTTCACGCTCTCGTCAATGGGCCAGCGGTCGATGTCCTCGCGGCCTTCAATTTGCCCGTACAGGTAGGCGGCCTCCTGATAGTAGCGGGGGATGCGGGCCTTGGGATGCAGGCGCACATAGTCCGTGAAGTGGTACCAGAACTGGTTGATGCTCTTCGTCCATAACGAAGCCAGTAGCGTCTGTTCCTGGAAGAACGGGTCGGACGTGTCGGTACTTTCTGCCAGGCGTTTCATCAGGAATGCTTCGGTATTTCCCTGATCGCCGCCAAGATAGTTTTCGTAGTGCATCATCCGCCGGATGTCTGCCAGCTCAGGCAGATGGCTTGCGCCCTCAGCCCATCCCTTGTGGAAGGTGGTATGGCGGAGCAGGTCGAGGTATTTGCGCGCCTGGGGCAGCTCGTCGCGCAACAGGGCACACTTGGCCAGCAGCTTCAGGTCTGCCACCCGCCAGCCGAATTCCACGCCCAGCTCTGTGCTCAGTCGCGAACAGTAGTTCAGCAGGCCATACTGATAATACATCTGCGGCCCGACAGCCATCATCAGCCGCATACCGAAGGGAGAGGCATACGCCTTCGAGCCGTTGGCGTAGCGGAACATCTCGTCGCCCTGCCGTCCCAGCCGGCTTAGCGCCAAGTTTCTCATCATCACGATGGCACGTGTGGGCTCGTCTTTTTGTCGGCCCGCCTCTTTCACCATGCCTTCCCAGTTGTTCTGTTCCATGTAATGTTGCATCCTAAGCTCGTGGTGGAAGTTCTCGTCCTTATACCAGAACGTCGCTACGCCTGCCACCAACACCACAAGCAGCAGGGGGGGGACGAGGCGGATGGGGGGAACCTGGCCTTTCTGTCTTTTTGACTTTTTAACCTGTTGGCCTGTTGCCTTGTTGCCTTGTTGCCTTGTTGGCTCCTTCTTTCCGAAAGGCATGAGCGTCATGCCCAGAAAGAACAAAGCCAGCAGAGAATAGGGAATATAGTAGGCGTGGTGCTCTTCGGTGACGAAGTATAGGGGCAGTTTGGCAAAGTAGATGTTGGCCAGGTTTGTCTGATAATACACCAGCCGATAGCACGCCAGGGGCACGATGGCGGCGCTCGCCAGCGCCAGCACACTCTGCACGACCTTCTTCCACGTCGGTCCCTGCGCTATTCGCCACGACCATACGCCCATCAGCAGGGCTGCGGCCAGGCCGTAGATGCCCAACAACGGATAGCCCACGGCGGCGGTCGCCACAATCATCACGCTACGCAGGCCTCGACGGTCTGGCAGGCAACGGTATGCCCACAACAGGCCGACAACGGCCATGACACCCAGCGTGCCCACAAACGCGTGTCCCTGCAACTTCAGGATATACACCCAATAGCCCATATCGACAATCGTCAGCAGCAGCAGGCCCACAGGCACCAACGCCAGCGCCGACCATTCGGCGGTCAACCGGAACGTCCGCTTCACCATCCACATCATCAGCAGCCAAAGCCAGCAGAGAGCCGTCGTGCCAATCCAAGGGTAGTAGAATAGTTGTGTCAGAAAGGTGCCGAGCCACGACAGCAGTCCTCCGGGAACCACCATCTGCTCCTTGAAAAACAGTCCTGTGTTCAGGAATAGGTTCTGTTCCTGCAACTTCCACAGCAGGTCGCCTTCAAAGCACAGCAGCGCCGCGGTTATCACCACGAGCGCCGCTCCCCATATAGCTATAGGTGTATATCTTTTCATTTCGTTCGTTCGTTTAAGCCCTGCAAAGATATCACCCTTCCGTCACTTTTCCAAATTTTTCTGCGAAAAGCAGAAAAGATGAGAGGATAGGGGCTATAGCTTTTATAGGGGCTATAGTGGCTATAGTTCCTATAGTTCCTATAGTGCCTATAGTGGCTATAGTGCCTATAGTGCCTATAGTGACTATAGTGACTATAGTTCCTATAGGTCTAATACGCTATTCCGTGGCTGTCGAGCAACTCGCGCAGCCTTGCCACCTCGTTGCGCAGCCTTGCTACCTCGTCTCGCAGGGCGGGCACCTCGTTGCGTAGGGCGGCGAGCTCGGCATCCTGCTCCTGGCGATAGCCTGTGCGGGCGGCGTGCATGCGCTCCTTGATGCCGCCCTGCTCCACAAACTCCTTCTCCATCCGCAGCAGCACCTTGTGGAGCATCGTGTCCGTCTGGTAGCAGAGCGTCAGGGCGGTGTTGGCCATTTCCTCGTCGCTCCACTTCTGGAGAAAGGGCTGGTAGTCCTCCATGCGGTTATGCTCGCGGCAGAAGGTCTGCATGCTGGCGTAGCGTGGGTGCGATTTTTCCCAGATAGGCAGGGCATGAGCCAGCAGGTAGTCGCGATAGTCCTCGCGCAGTTCCTGCAGCGAGGCGCGCGCCCCGTTCAGCAGTTTCACGTGCATCTCTGTCGATGTCTCGCCGTCCTCCGTACCCTCGATGATGTTCTGCTTGCCGCTGCGAGCAGCCTGTACCATCTGATCCACCGTGCGGTCGCCGTGAGCTGGCAGGAAGCGCTGGCAGAAGACGTACGTCAGCTGATAAAGCACCTCTGTCTTCTGGTAGTAGTACGCCTCCCGCCACGGCTTCTGCCGCTTCAGGATCTGGTACTTCTTTTCCATGGTTTTGGGGGTATTTGGTTTTTTTGTTTTTATAGTGCCTATAGTGCCTATAGTGCCTATAGTTCCTATAGTGACTATAGTGACTATAGTTTCTATAGTTCTAAAAAAGCTCTTCAAAGGCTGGGCGCGGCAGCTAAAATAGACCGCGTCCAGCCTTTGAAAAAGAGGGGGGGGGAGGTTGACCTTAGATGATGCCCTGTGCGAGCATGGCGTGGGCCACCTTCATGAAGCCGGCGATGTTGGCGCCCTTGACGTAGTTGATGTAGCCGTCGGGTTCGGTGCCGTACTTGAGGCACTGGGCGTGGATGCTGCTCATGATGTAGTGGAGCTTCTGGTCCACCTCTTCGGCGCTCCAGCTGATGTGGCCTGCGTTCTGGCTCATCTCCAGTCCGCTGGTGGCGACGCCGCCGGCGTTGACGGCCTTGCCCGGAGCGAAGAGCATCTTGGCGCCGATAAAGGCGTCGATGGCCTCGGGGGTGCAGCCCATGTTGGAGATCTCGCCTACGCAGATGACGCCATTGTCGAGGATCTGCTGGGCATCCTTGCCGTTGAGCTCGTTCTGCGTGGCGCAGGTGAGGCAGACGTCAACCTTCTGCTCCCAGGGCTTGCGTCCTGCGAAGAACTGCGAGCCGGGGAACTTGTCGGCATAGGGAGCGACGACGTCGTTGCCGCTGTTGCGGAGGTCGAGCATGTAGTCAATCTTCTCGCCGCTGATGCCGGCGGGGTCGTAGATGTAGCCGTCGGGACCGGAGATGGTGACGACCTTGGCGCCCAGCTGGGTAGCCTTGGTGACGGCGCCCCAGGCCACGTTGCCGAAGCCGCTGACGGCAACGGTCTTGCCCTCGATGGAGAGGCCGCGCGTAGCCAGCATCTGGGTGACGAAGTAGAGTCCGCCGAAGCCGGTTGCCTCAGGACGGATGAGCGAGCCGCCGTAGTCGAGGCCCTTGCCGGTGAGGACGCCCGTGCACTCGCGCGTCAGCTTCTTATACATGCCCATCAGGTAGCCGATTTCGCGTCCGCCCACGCCGATGTCGCCGGCGGGGACGTCGGTGTCGGGGCCTATGTTCTTCCAGAGCTCCAGCATGAAGGCCTGGCAGAAGCGCATGATCTCGGCGTCGCTCTTGCCGCGGGGGCTGAAGTCCGAGCCGCCCTTGCCGCCGCCCATGGGCAGGGTGGTGAGGGCGTTCTTGAAGGTCTGCTCGAAGCCGAGGAACTTCAGGATGGAGGGGGTGACGGAAGCGTGGAAACGCAGGCCGCCTTTATACGGGCCAATGGCGTTGTTGAACTGTACGCGGTAGCCGGTGTTGGTCTGCACCTCGCCCTTGTCGTCAACCCACGTCACACGGAACGTAATCATGCGGTCGGGCTCGACAAGGCGCTCGATGATTTTGGCTTTCTCAAACTCGGGATGCTGGTTGTAGATGTCCTCGATGGACATCAGCACTTCGCGGACGGCCTGGATGTACTCGGGCTCGCCCGGATGTTTCAACTCAAGTGACTTGATAATCTCTTCGGTTTTCATTGGATGATTTTTTTAATGAAGAATTGAATTGCTTTATGCGGTACAAAAGTAGTATAAGATTAGCGAAGAAAAAAATAAAAACGCATTTATTTTCTTTGTCACAAAAGGGGAGGCAATCGGCTTTTCTACGTGTAAAAGTACAGTTTTTCGCTTTCCTGTTCGGTATTTTGGTTTTTTTACACTAATTTCGCGCAATTTATTTCATTATATAGGAAAACCGGATGGCAGAAACAAACCTGAATTTTTTGAGTAGCCGCAGATATCTGCTGAAAGACACCTCGTTTGTCAACCTGATGACGAAGCGCATCTTCAACGTGTTGCTGGTGGCTAACCCTTACGACGTCTTCATCATGGAGGACGACGGACGCATCGAGGAGAAGATTTTCGACGAGTACACCCGCATCGGGCTGAGCAGCGCCCCCCGTTTCACGAAGGTCTCCACGCAGGACGAGGCCACCGAAGCGCTTCAGGCCACGCGCTACGACCTGGTCATCTGCATGCCCAGCACGGACAACACCGATGCCTTCGACATCGCGCGCAACATCAAGCTGCAGTTCCCCGACACCGAGCTGGTGGTGCTGACGCCCTTCTCGCACGGCATCACGCGCTACATGGAGCGGCAGGACCTCAGCCTCTTCGAATACGTCTTCTGCTGGCTGGGCAACACCGAGCTCATCCTTTCCATTATTAAATTAATAGAGGACAAGATGAACCTCGACCACGACATCCACGAGGCGGGGGTGCAGCAGATTCTGGTGGTCGAGGACGGCATCCGTTACTATTCGTCCACGCTGCCCAACCTCTACCAGTTCGTGCTCGAGCAGAGCCGCGAATTCTCAACCGAGGCGCTGAACGCCCACGAGGTGATGCTGCGCAAGCGTGGCCGTCCCAAGATTGTGCTTGCCCGTACCTACGAGGAGGCGTGGGAGCTCTATTCCACCTACCGCGACAACACGCTGGGCGTCATCACCGACGTCCGCTTCCCCAAGGACGGCGCCAAAGACCCCGAGGCAGGCTTCAAGCTGCTCGATGCCATCCATGCCGACAACCCCTTCATACCCATCATCATGCAGTCGGCCGAGGAGAAGAACCGCGCCCTGGCCGAGGCGCGTGGGGTGGGGTATATCGACAAGAACTCCAAGAAGATGGACGTTGACCTGCGCCGCATGGTGTGGAAGCACTTCGGCTTCGGCGACCTCATCTTCACCGACATGCAGACGGGCGAGGAGATTGTCCGTGTCCACAACCTGCGCGACCTGCAGGACAACATCTTCACCGTCCCCGCCGAGTCGCTCGTCCACCTGGCGTCACACAACATCATCTCGCGCTGGCTGGCCTCGCGCGCCATGTTCCCCATCGCCGAGGTGCTGCGCAAGATGTCCATCAAGGAGGAGGAGGACATCGACGTCCATCGCCGCATCATCTTCGACGCCATCGTAGAGTACCGTCGGATGAAGAACCAGGGCGTCGTCGCCGAGTACCTGCGTGGCCGCTTCGACCGCTACTCGAACTTCGCCCGCATCGGCGAGGGCTCGCTGGGCGGCAAGGCACGCGGCATCGCCTTCATCGACAACCTACTGAAGAAGCACCCCGAGGTGCAGGCGCTCGAGAAGGCCGAGATACGCATTCCCAAGACGCTCGTCCTCTGCACGGACATCTTCGACCATTTCATGGAGGACAACAACCTCTATCCCATAGCCCTTTCCGACGCCCCCGACGAGGAGATCCTGGCGGCGTTCCTTGGCGGACAGCTGCCCGACACGTTGCGCGACGACGTCGCCACCTTCTGCACCGTGGTGGGCGGGCCGATAGCCGTGCGCTCCAGCTCGCTGCTCGAGGACTCTCACTATCAGCCCTATGCCGGCGTCTATGCCACCTACATGGTGCCCGACGGCCCCAACCAGCTGTCGCGCCTGGCCGAAGCCATCAAGGGTGTCTATGCCAGCGTCTTCTACCGCGCCTCAAAGTCCTACATGGCTGCCACCAGCAACGTCATCGACCAGGAGAAGATGGCCATCATCCTCCAGGAGGTGGTGGGCGACCGCTACGGACGCCGCTTCTATCCCAACTGCTCGGGCGTGGCCCGCTCGCTCAACTTCTACCCCGTGGGCGACGAGAAGGCCGAGGAGGGCGTGGTCGATCTCGCCCTCGGCCTCGGCAAGCACATCGTCGATGGCGGGCGCTCGCTGCGTGTCAGCCCCGCCCATCCCCGTCACGTCATGCAGACCAGCGAAGTGCGCCTGGCCCTCACCGAGACGCAGAACACCTTCTTTGCCCTCGACATGGAGTCCGACGAACGCCCCATCACCGTCCACGAGGACTTCGACCTCCTGCGTCTGCCCGTCAGCGAGGCTGTTGCCGACGGCACGCTCGACTGGATAGGCTCAACCTACGTCCGCGAGGACGACATGATCTGCGACGGCGTCTCCTATCCCGGACGCAAGCTGGTGACCTTCTCCGGCCTGCTTCACTACGACCTCTTCCCGCTCATGAAGATTGTGCAGCTGGTGCTCAAGTATGGTTCTGAGGGCATGCGCCGTCCCGTAGAGATTGAGTTTGCCGCCCGTTTCGACACCAAGGAACGCTCGGGCATCTTCTATCCCCTGCAGATGCGCCCCATCGTCAGCGCCCGCGAATGTATCCAGGAGGACCTGACGCAGGTGGACCGCAGCCGTCTGCTGCTCTATTCGACCCAGTCGCTGGGCAACGGCATTACGGGCGATGTCTGCGACGTGGTCTATGTACGTCCCGGCGCCTTCGGGTTCACCGTCAACCCCACCATTGCCGACGAGGTGCGCCAGATGAACGAGTGGCTGACGGCCGACGAGCGTGGCTATCTGCTCATCGGCCCCGGCCGTTGGGGCACGGCCGACGAGGCGCTCGGCATACCGGTGGAGTGGGGTGACATCGCGGGTGTGCGGTTCATCGTCGAGACGGCCATTGACGGCCGTCCCATCCAACCCAGTCAGGGCTCACATTTCTTCCAGAACCTCACCTCCTTCGGCGTGGGCTACTTCACCGTCAACCCGTTTGCGCGGGGCAGCGACGACATCTTCCGCATCGATTGGCTCGAAGCCCTCCCCGCCGTCCACGAGACGGCCCACGTCCGCCACGTCCGCTTCCCCCAGCCCTTCGTCGTCAAGATGGACGGCCTGAAAAGCGTCGGCATCATCGAGGCGCCTTTGGCGCAATTAGGAATTAGAAATTAGGAATTAGAAATTAGGAATTGGTGCGCAGCCAAATAGGACTTCGAGCTTGCTCGCCTAAACACCTCTAAAAAATAAATAAGGAGTGAAGAAATAGTAAATCGTCAAAAAGTAAATATCATAATGAACGAGATACAGCAAGAAGCGTTACGGCGTCTGGGGATTGAGGCGCTGACCCCCATGCAGGAAGCCGCATTGGCAGCCTGCCACGAACAGGGCGATGTCCTTCTCCTTTCGCCCACCGGCAGCGGCAAGACCCTGGCCTACCTGCTGCCCATCATGGAGAGACTGCAAAAGCAAGATCAGACATCAGACCTCATCCATCAGCCTTCCGATCAGACATCAGACCTCTGCCATCAGCCTTCCGATCAGACATCAGACCTCAGCCATCAGCCTTCCGATCAGTCCTCCGCCATCGTCGTCGTGCCGTCGCGCGAACTGGCCATGCAGATTGAGTCCGTGTTCAAGCAGATGGGCACCCCCTGGAAGGCGATGACCGTCTATGGCGGACGTCCCGCTATGGACGAACATCGCACCATGCGCGACGTCCACCCCGAGCTCATCGTCGGCACCCCCGGACGCCTCATCGACCACCTTCAGAAGGGAAACATCGATGCCGCAACCGTCAGGACCTTGGTGATGGACGAGTTCGACAAATGCCTCGAGCTCGGCTTCCACGACGAGATGAACAACCTCCTCGACCTCTTGCCACGCGTCGAGCGCCATTGGTTCTTCTCGGCTACCGACCTGAAGGAATGGCCCGCCTTCATCCATCCCGAGCGCTGCATCCACCTCAACTACCTCGGCGGCTCGTCCCGCGTCAACCACTACGTCGTCCATTCCCCGGAGAAAGACAAGCTCGATACCCTCTATCGCCTCCTCTGTAGCCTCGACGGCTCGCAGGCCATCGTCTTTGTGGGCTACCGCGAATCTGTCGAGCGCATCAGCAGCTTCCTCCGCGCGAAGAAGCTCATCCACGCCGCCTATCACGGAGGCCTGGAGCAGGACCTGCGCGAGCGGGCCATCTATAAGTTCCGCAACGGTAGTGTCAATGTCCTCGTCAGTACCGACCTTGCCTCCCGTGGGCTCGATATCCCCGAGGTGCAGCACATCATCCACTACCACCTGCCCGCCAACGAAGAGGCCGTCATCCATCGTACGGGACGTACCGCCCGCTGGGACGCCTCAGGCAACAGCTACTTCATCCTCGGCCCGGGCGAGAGCCTTCCCGAGTCCGTTGCGGCAGACGCCAGGGACTTCGCCGCCCTTCCCGACATTCCACGCCGTCCCACGCCCCCCGCATGGGAGACGCTCTACATCGGCAAGGGCAAGAAGGACAAGCTGGGGCGCATCGACATCGCCGGCTTCCTCTATAAGAAAGGCAACCTGACGTCCGACGACGTGGGTCACATCGACGTCCTCGACCATTACGCCTATGCCGCCGTCCGCCGCGCGAAGGTACGTCAGCTGCTCACCCTCGTCAGCGGCGAAAAGATCAAAGGCATGAAGACCATCATCGAAATTGCCCGATAGCGACGTCTCCTGTATATAGGTTTTTTTCGTTTTTACCCCAACACCTACCTAAGCCCATGTAAGGTGTTGATAGTAAGAGCATAAAGTTAGGTAGGTGTTTGTCAAACACCTACCTAACACCTACCTAACACCTACCTGACACCTACCTGGGCTGTCATCCGGGTCAGGCCGCTTTCAGGGGAATCACCTTGAAGAACTTCACGTTCCCCCGATGGATGGCATCATACCCCAGCTCCTTCATCGCCAGCCCGATGTGAATCTTCGCGCTATGCGTGTTCTTCACCAGCGGATATTCACGACGGAGGATGCTCAGCAACTCCCCTGTGTTCAGTATCCTCGAGCCCTCGTTCTCGGCAGGCTTGCGGAAGCAGACCCCCACCATCTCCGTCATATCCATCTCGGTCATGTAGTTGAGGTTCAGCTGCTGGATGCGCTCCACCTCGTCGTTGTTGAACCAGTAGGGCGACTTCAGCTCGCAGATCTCGTGCATCACCTGGGCGTAGAGCTGGTCGTGGTCAATCTCCCCACGATTGTCAATCATCTGTCCGTCGGGAATCGTCAGGCAGATGTATCGACGGCTACCTGTGGCGTCCGTCAGCGGATGCGGATTGTTCGTCGTAGCCACAAACGAGGCATAGCGCGGGCGGTCCTCCTGTGCACAGCCGTAGATGGGGCGTCCGTTCACCTTGTTCTTCGAGAGCGTCTGCTTCAGGGCCGCATGCTGGCTGGGGCGTATGGCCTCCAGCTCGTCAAGGTTCACCAACAGGTTGTTTGTCAGGGCCATCTCCTTGTCGAACTTGTTCGAGAGGTTCAGGTGGTCCAGATAGTACTGCCGCAGATGCTTAGGCAGCAGGCGACGGATGAACGTGGTCTTGCCGCATCCCTGCGCCCCGATGAGCGTCGGCACGCACTCGTTGCCGTGAAGCGAGTCCATCTGAAGCCAATGAGCCACAGCCGAGCGGAGCCAGACGCTCAGGTAGCCCAGCTGCTCTGTGCTGATGCCAGGCAGACGTCCGAAGAGCCTCGCCACGTGGTTCTGTCCGTCCCAGCTCGGCAGCCCCTCGAGATACTCACGGATGGGGTCGTACGCGCGTACCTCTTCCGAATGGAGCAGCTCGACGATGTCCGGCTTGGGGCTAACCCCGTCGCCCACATTCTCGCGCTTGGCGCGGATGACGATGCTGTTCAGCGCCTCCTGCGTCAGCACGCGCCAGACGGGTTGCCCGTCCGACGTGCCCTCTGAAGACAAGGTTGTAAACTCAACCTTACCGCTCAGCACGTTACGGCGGAAAAGGTATTTGTCCTGAAGGAACTGCTCGGCTTCGAGCGTTCCCATTTGAGACTCGTTAAGCGTCTCATCACGATTTGTAAGGGTGATGTTCATAATAGGGATAAATGAGTTAAGAATGAAACAATCTTTGGTTCTGTAACCGCGTGCAAAGATACAAAAAACCTTTTTAAACAGTTTCCACTTCTATCGAGAATAGGTTCTCACCCCATTTTTTTCTTTATTCAAGTTTCGGAAGTAAAAAAACGAGCCTAGACGGCGATGAGCGCCTGAGAGGGCAGCAAGCCACCAGCCCAAGGCAACGCCCTGGGTACAAACGGCAAAAGTAACTTAGGTAGGTGTCAGGTAGGTGTTAGGTAGGTGTTAGGTAGGTGTTTGATAAACACCTACCTAACCTAACGAACTATGCGGTAGTGCGTTACAACGATTCAGGTAGGTGTTGGCCTTTTTTTTAAAAAAACCTCTCACAGAAAAACTTTCTCAAACCTCTCTCCCCATCATCCCCATTTCCTTTCTCATTCCACCGGGCTACCGTTTCATTCCTTTGGACTACCGTTTCATTCCCTTGGTCTGCGACTTCATTCCCTTGGTCTGCGACTTCATTCCTTTGTGTAATAATTATCTACTCGAATTCATTTAAGGCCGTCCCTAGCGCCCTGAAAGGGCCGCAAGCACCCAGCCCAGGGCAACGCCCTGGGTATATCCAGGCACACATCATTCCGCGCCCTGAAAGGGCAAAAGCCTTACAACACAATGCTTTTGCCCTTTCAGACCGTTAGGGTAATTGTGCGGATAATTATTTCTGATAAAATATTAAATTTTTCCAAAAATGTTTGTTATATTAAACAAAACCTATTACTTTTGCATTCGATAAGGCACAATTATGGGAAAGAATACATTCGGAAAGATGATGCCAAGGGCATTGAGTCACAACCTGAAGATTATGGGCGAACAGATTATGTTGGCCCGTAAGCGCAGGCATCTTTCTATGCAGGACATAGCAGACAGGGCGACCGTGACACGCCTGACCGTCTCTAAAGTGGAACATGGTGACCCGACGGTCTCCATGGGGATATATGCGCGTGTACTCTTTGCGCTTAATCTGGAGAACGACATCACCCTGCTGGCTGCCGATGATGCTCTTGGCAGACAGCTTCAGGATGCAGAATTACTGAGAAAATAATCTATAGTTCAAGCCGCGAGCAGAAGATGACACTCTTATCCCGAGACGCCGCCTATAATCTATCGGACACAAAAAACGATGAAAAGAATAACCGTTTACGCAGATTTTGACTTCCTGACCACCCCCGAAGAGATTGGAACTTTAGGCTACGAACATGTTCGTGGCAAAGACCATTTTGTTTTTGAATATTCACGCCAATGGCTGAAACAGCATGGCGGCATTATTCTGAGCGGCGATTTGTTGAACGTTCCTTCGTTGCAGCATCCTCGTGGCAATGATAGTGTGTTCGGTTTCGTCAAAGACTCCTTTCCCGATCGCTGGGGACGTTTGTTACTCGACCGCAGAGAACGACTGACAGCCCAACAGGAAGGCAGACCGAAACGAATGCTCACCAATTACGACTACCTCATAGGGATTGAGGACTTCACGCGTATGGGTGGCATACGTTACAAAGAGGAAGAAGGCGATGACTACATCAATGCGAATGAAAAATATCAGGTTCCTCCTATAGAAAGTCTTCGTGCCCTGTGCGATGCGTGCCATCAAATTGAGTTGGCGGAAGAGCGAAACGAGGTGCCGGAACAACGCTGGCTCGACCAGTTGATTGAGCCCGGAACCTCGCTCGGTGGCGCTCGTCCTAAAGCTAATGTCGTTGATTCCGATGGCAGACTGTATGTGGCCAAGTTTCCGTCAAAAAAAGACCTGGAGAACACAGAGCTTATTGAGCATTTCTCGCATCGGCTCGCCGCCAAGGCTGGCATCAACGTGGCAAAGACGCGTACAATCAGAATATCAAAAGACCGTGATCTGCTTCTTTCTGAACGCTTCGATAGAACAGCAGCGGGCCGTCGCATCCATTTTGCTTCTTCCATGTCGTTGCTTGGTCTGGACGATGGAGCTGGCAGCAGCACAGGAAACGGATATCTAGACATCGTTGATTTCATTCTTCGTGGCTGTACCGATGTCCGCCAGAATCTCCGAGAACTCTATCGCAGAGTGGCATTCAACGTCATGTTTGGCAACAACGACGACCATTTCCGTAATCACGGTTTCTTGCTTACCCCGAAAGGATGGACGCTCTCTCCCGCATACGACATCAATCCCGTACTAAAATCGTACCAATGCCTGCTCATAGATTCAAACACAGAGGTGTCGGACATCAACGTCCTACTCGCTGCAAGCGAGAGCTATCTGCTTGAACGCCAAGAAGCATCCGAGATTATTGAGGACGTTCGTGCCGTCATCAAAGACTGGCGTAAAACAGCCACAGAGTTACAGATCACGCACAAGATACTTGAACCCTATTGCAACCGATGGGATAAGCTGTAAGTTTTTTTAGCAATTTTCTGGCACACATCATTCCGCGCCCTGAAAGGGCCGCAAGCATCCAGCCCAGGGCAACGCCCTGGGTATATCCAGCCACGCACCATTCTGCGCCCTGAAAGGGCCGCAAGCACTCAGCCCAGGGCAACGCCCTGGGTATATCCAGCCACACACCATTCCGCGCCCTGAAAGGGCAAAAGCTTTATTATTATAATAAGGAGAAACAGCCAACAAAAGAACGAAAAAAAGAAACACCCCCCTATAGAACTCGACTTCCGCCAGCCCCCCTTTTCTCTCTTCTTTTCTCAACTTTCAAGTTTTTTTTCATTTTTTCGCCCAAAGAAGTAAATCTTTCCAATTTACTTTGTATCTTTGCCCTCGGTTCGGGGAGAAATCCGAACAAATGATGCATTGCTTATTGATACGCACTTAACCGAAGGTGTCTGGAAAACTCAATTGGGAATAGTTCGTTCATAGAGCAGAGGAGGCCAGAAAATGGTATCCTAAAGAACACATCTTAGCATTGCACACGCTTTGGCGTGTTGTATTCTTATTAGTGTTCTAGGGGTCCCGTTTTCCAGACACCACCCCTCAGGTTAAGTGCATAAGGATGGCTACACGCCATTTTTGTGTCCATTTCCTTTGCATCTTTTTTAAAAGGATTAGGACAATGAGTGCTACAAACAAAGTAAAAGGCATAAAATTCACGTTCTCTGGGCATGAGTCATTCCCTTGCAAATCGCTATGGTTGAAGAAGGGATTTGACTTCGTTGTGTCAGGAAACGACTTCAACAGCCCAGAGGCTGTAATTGGATTAGGAGTAGGTAAGAATATGGTTGCCTCTATCCGATTCTGGCTTAGGGCATTTAGCATTACAGAGAATGACAAGCCTACAAAGTTGGCAGAATATCTTTTCGATAATAAAGAAGGAAAAGACCTTTACCTTGAAGATATTGCTACATTGTGGCTACTCCATTTTGAACTTGTATTCTCTGAGGAAGCAACTCTTTACAAGATGCTTTTCTGTGGCGTACAAAGAGAACGTACCCATTTTGATAGAGACCAGGTTTTGACCTATGTGAAATTAAGAATGGCAGAAGCCAGTAAGATGACACTCTTCAATCCAAATACCGTGAAGAAAGATATTGCTGTTCTTCTTCAAAACTATACTCTTCCTCGCAAACCTCAATCCAACGAGGATTTCTCTTCGTTATTAATAGACCTTGATCTGATTCGTCAAAACTCTGAAGACAAGGGCTACTATTTCAATGTGGATGGAAAGCGTAGGGTGACCAAGGAGATTTTCCTTTATGGTCTACTGAAGCTGAAAGAACAGGAAGGTGATAATACTATTTCTTTCGATACTATTCATGAACGTGTTGGGTTGGTGTTTTGTATGCATGACTTCGAGACAATAGAGATGCTTAAGCAATTGGCCCGTGAGTATAGTGAGTATTTCACTTATAGCGACGTGGCTGGTATCAAACAGGTCCAGTTCACAAATGACTTGGATGTAAAACAGGTTTTAGACAATTATTATGGCAAAGACATTTAGTTTATCCGCAAACATAGAGAGTGGCTTTGCCGAAGGAATGAAGTACTTGGTAACGCCCAATGCCCAGAATGCTATTCACAACATTGTGAATGACTTCAAGTCCGGCATTCATTCCTTTACTATTATTGGTTCATACGGTACTGGCAAGTCGAGTTTCCTGTTGGCTTTAGAAGCAGACCTAATGAAGACAGGAAAGCAAAAATATCTTCTGGATGCCAAAAATCTTTCAGGTGCTAAGTCATTTGAGATCATGAACATCGTGGGTGATTATGCTGAGATGTCAACTCTTCTGAGTAAGGCTTTGAATGTAGAAGGCAACACCAGCAGCATCCTAGATAGCCTAAAGGACTACTACACTAAATGCCAGAAGAAAGGCACATTCCTGCTAATAGTAGTTGATGAGTTCGGCAAAGTGTTGGAGCATGCCGCTAAGAACAACCCTGAGAGGGAGCTATATTTCTTGCAGAAGTTGTCAGAGCTCGTGAATGTACCTACTCGCCAGATGATGCTCATTACAACGCTTCACCAAAACTTTGGTGCATATGCCAAAGGACTGACAGAGGCGCAGACAAACGAGTGGACCAAGGTGAAAGGTCGCTTCAAAGAGATCACCTTTGTTGAGCCTGTTGAACAGTTGTTGCATTTAGCATCAGCACAACTGAAGGAGGAGAAGGAGGAGAAGAAGGTAAGCGTAGCAAACCATATCGAGCCACTATATGAGTTAGCAAAAGAAACCAGATATGTATCCAACGATTTCCCTTTGGAGACAGCCAAGCAACTATTTCCGTTGGATCTTTTCTCTGCCTATACCATCACAACAGCTATTCAACGCTATGGCCAAAATGAGCGTTCACTTTTCACCTTTTTAGCTGCAAGGGGCAGCAATTCCATTTCAGAATTCAAGCCAGCCGATCACTTGACGTATAACCTTCAGAAGGTCTACGACTATGTGCTTTACAATTTCTACTCCTATCTGAAGGATGCCAATGCCGACTCCATGAGTTGGAGTACCATTCAAGTCACAATTGAGAGAGTGGAGGGTCAGGATTGGGACAGCAAGGAAGAAATGCTGCATGCCGTGAATCTGGTGAAAGCCATAGGCCTGTTGAATCTTTTTGGCACAGCCGGATTCAAGTTGACAGCTGAACACATGGCTGCATACGCCAAGGATGCCATGGCTATTGATAATGCAGAGGAAGTCATACAGAAACTAACTGCAAAAAAAATAATCAGATTTGCTGTTTATAAGGAGCGATTGATGCTGTTTGAGGGTACAGACGTAGACCTTGAAGCAGAGATACGTGAAGCAGGTTTGATGGTTGCCCGTCCTGTGACTTTTGTTGATGAGCTGAACGTGTTCTTTAATCATAGGATTGCCCCAGTAAAAGCTCACTTCTATCAGAAAGGCACCCCAAGATTCTTTGACTATTTGATTCGCGAAGAGCCTCTGGACGTCGTGCCTACAGGTGATACAGATGGATATATAGAACTAATATTCTCTACAAATAAAAACGCTTTAGAAGAGATAAAAAAGTTTAGTTCAGAAACGGACCATGCACTTATCTTTGCCTATTTCACTAATACTGAGGATATCATCGACCACCTTTACAACATCAAGAAATACATGTATCTCTTGGAAAGAGTTTTGGACAAGAACGACAGGGTGGCTGTGAATGAAATCCAAAAGTTGAAGGAATATGAAGAAACGTTGCTAAATAAAGCTATTAGCGACAATCTTTTCTCCTACAAGAATCGTGTCGTCTGGATATTTGGAGGCAAGGAACAGAAGGTCGAGTCACATCGTGACTTCAACCAGTTGCTCTCGAGTGTCTGCAACGAAATCTACAGCAAGACACCTGTGATGGTTAACGAACTATTCAACAGGCATAAACTTAGCGGAACAATCAATCAGGCAAGGAAGAGTTTCCTTTTTTATCTGACGGAGCATTATTCTGAAAATGGTATGGGTTTCCCAGAAGACAAGTATCCGCCAGAGAAGACGATTTATTCTTCTTTACTCTTAAATACTGGACTACACAAGAATGGCGAATTTGCAGAAGAACCGACTAACGAAGGCTTTATGCCGTTATGGGAGGCCTGCGAAGATTTCTTACGAAGTACTGAAAACAAGGCAAGGAAGGTCTCTGAGTTAATCAAGATTCTTTCCACGCAACCTTATAAACTAAAACAGGGTTTTCTGGACTTCTGGATTCCCTCCTATTTATTTATCAAGCGTCAGGACTTTGCCCTTTATGACGCATCGAAGGGAGCCTTCATGCCAAATGTGAATATGGAGTTCTTCGACTTGTTGCAGAAACACCCGGGCGATTTCGAGGTGAAGAAGTTTGCTGTTGATGGAGTAAAGTTGGGATTCTTCAACCAGTATCGTCGTTTTATCAATTTGGGAGAAGAATTCTCGATTACCAACTCCAGCTTTATTGAGACCATCAAGCCTTTCCTTAGTTTCTATGTGCGTCTGGATGACTACACCAAGCACACTCGCAAGTTTGACCACGAGTCAACGATGAAATTCCGTGATGTTCTGGCAAAGGCAAAAGACCCTGAAAAGGCTTTCTTCGAGGATCTTCCAGAAGCGTTAGGTTTTGACCAAAACAAGTTGAAGCAGGAAGAATTCATTCGTGAATATGGAAACATCATCCAGCGGGCAATTAGGGAATTACGTTCTTGCTATACGAAGTTGATAGACCGGATTGAGGAAAGGTTAGTAAATGAGTTTGGCCTGCAAAGCTACGATTATAGCGAGTATATCTTGGAAGTGCGTGAGAGGTTGGCAAATGTTAAAGCATATCTGCTGACTGATAAGCAACGAGAGTTCTATCATCATGTGATGACCGAATACGAAAATCGCACTCAATGGTACCAATCCATCTGCTACACAATCTTGGAACAACGACTTGATGCCCTTAGGGATGAACAAGAAGACAAACTGGTTGATGACCTCGTCTATCTGTTCCGCGAATGCGAGAAATATGCAGACATTTCCAAGAAAGCAGGTGATGCAGATAAGAATGAGGCCTACTCCTTCGATATGGTAACAAACAAGGGTACCAACATCAGGACACAAACCTACGTACTTCCTGAGAAAGACAAATCAAAAGCAGACGAGCTGGAGAAAAAAATCAGCCAACTGTTGTCGGGTGATAACAATATTGACGTATGCACTCTGCTGTCGATTTTAAATAAGAAGATGAATAAATGAAGGTAAGACATATATTAGGCATATCAGGCGGTAAGGATAGTGCAGCTCTTGCCATCTATCTGAAGAAAACGTACCCTTCGTTAAAGATTGAGTACTACAATTCAGATACAGGGTGTGAACTGGAAGAAACCGAAACGTTGATTAATCGTCTAGAAGCCTACTTGGGAAAGATTGAACGGCTTAGGGCAGCAGAAGGAAGTCCAGAGCCAACACCATTTCATCATTTCTTGAAAGCCATGGGAGGTTTCCTCCCTTCACCACAAGCCCGATGGTGTACCAAGAAAATGAAACTCGACAAGTTCGAGGAATACGTGGGTGATGATTATGCCGTTTCATATGTTGGCATTCGTGGTGACGAGGACAGAGACGGCTATATCTCTTCGAAGCCCAATATCCAGGCCGTTTTCCCATTCCGAAAGAACATTTGGAGTATCGATGTCATCAATAAAATCCTGCATAAGGAAAATATGGATCAGCTCGTCGATTTATACGAGAAACTTTGTCCAGAAGGACTCCTGCATGACGATATAATTGAGACGGCAAAAAAGCCCATCACCAAGCAGTTCTACTACTCGAAGAAAATGAATGCGCTACTTGATTATGACATCAAGCTATTTAACCATGTTGTCTTTGAGTTCCTAAAAACGACTGACTATCCTGTGGGTAAACTTGACGAATTTCCACTACTTGATAATACAGATGTATTGGTAAAGGACGACATTTTCAAACTACTCCGGGAAAGTGGTGTGGGCGTGCCTGCCTACTACGAAGAGATTCCTTTCGAGGTAGATGGAGAGACGGGTACCTATTGTCGCAGTCGTTCTGGTTGCTACTTCTGTTTCTTCCAGCAGAAGATAGAATGGATTTGGCTCTATGAGCAGCATCCCGACCTCTACGCAAAAGCGATGGAGTTCGAGAAAGACGGTTATACTTGGAATCAGAATGAGAGTCTTGCAGACCTCATTAAGCCAGAGCGTATCCGTCAGATAAAGCTCGACATCATCCGTCGCCAGAAAGAAAGCCAAGCCAACAACAAGGGAACCACCCTTGCGGAAATTCTTGGCGATGATATCATGTGTACAAACTGCTTTATATAGACACTTATGTTGTACGATGTAGAATGGGCAGAAGACGGAACCTATGTGCCAGGAGAAGAATTTTCTCCTGAACGTTTCTTTAATGACGGACTGAAGAATAGTACAGAGTTTGATTTGAAACTTGGCTATTTCAGTTCTGCGGCCATAAGTGTTTTGGCTGAAGGATTTGCTACTTTTATCTCAAAAGGTGGATATATGAGACTCATTATCAATCATATTGTATCTAAGAAAGATAAAGAAGCAATCAATGATGGCGTAATGGGTAATGTTATAGACTGTGCAGATCTTTCTAACTTCCAATATCTCAAATCGACATTTGATGAGTATCAGGAGCAATTTTTTCGTTGTCTGGCTTATATGATATCACAAAAGCGCATAGATATCAGAATTATTAAGCCTAGGGGACAGAAAGGAATAGCTCATACTAAAACAGGACAATTTAGGGATGGAGATAGTATAACCGCATTTACAGGTTCTGCTAATTTTACTATCAGTGGCCTGTTTAATAACATTGAGAACATTTCGATTGACAGAAGTGATTCTGTAGACGTAATGGTGCAGAAAAGAATTGCAAAGCAAAGGAAAGATTTTGATGCCATTATGTCTGGTGAGAAGAAGGGAATTGAATACCTCTCTCCCATAGATTTGGTGGAAGCAATAAGCACAAATTATGGAGATTCTGACATAGAAGAATTACTGGATGTAGAAAAGAAACTCAAAGAAGTGAAGAATAGTGATAAGCCCGTTGTTATTTCAGCTCAAGAAGAGTTTACGGTAGCATCACCCTCATTTCCTTATGACAAACCTCGTGACTATCAGATGCTGGCTTTTGAAAACTGGAAGAACAATGGTCAGCAAGGATTGTTCGCAATGGCAACAGGTACAGGTAAGACTATTACATCTTTGAATTGCTTACTAGAAATTTACAAGAGGAACGGCTATTACAAAGCGATCATCCTTGTCCCCACAATTACCTTGGTAAATCAATGGGAAAAAGAGTGTTGGAAATTCAATTTTAGTAACATCATCAAGGTTTATTCAAAAAATGCAGAATGGCGTTCAAAGATTGAATTGTTGCAAATGGCTGAAAAATACCGTAAACCCAATGAACCAACGCAAAACTTTATTATTATTTCCACCTATGCATCTTATGCAAGAGAGAATGTTTTTTCTATTCTGAATAGCTTTGAGAGGGCCAAAGTATTATTCATTGCAGATGAAGCTCATAACATGGGGGCACCATCGATACTGAAACGTCTAGGTACAATTAACTACTTAAGACGTATAGGACTCTCAGCTACACCAGAGAGACAGTTCGATGAAGATACAAATAAGAAGTTATACAAATTCTTTGGTGCAGAAGAAAAATTCACTTTTGAGTATTCGATGGAAGAGGCCATTCAAAAGGGAGTCCTATGTAGATACTATTATTATCCCCACCTTGTAAAACTAACAGATGAGGAAATGGCAAACTACGTTGAGTTGTCAGAGAAGATATCGAAGTACTTCAATTACAATTCTGGTGAATTCGACAAGAAAGACGAGATTCTAATGGGGCTGCTTTTGGCAAGAAAGCGCATTATCCATAAAGCGGCAAATAAACTTGATGCCTTCAAGAAAATCATAGAGGAACGGTATGAGAAGAATGGGAATCTAAAGTATTCTCTCATATACGTGCCAGAAGGTAACAAGCCTGATTATTTCCCAGAAGCAGATTTGTTCGACAAGACTGAACAGGTGGTGGATGATGCGGTCTCTGATCACTTGATAGACATATATACAGAAGCCGTGATGCGTGTAGATAAGTATATCACGGTTAGGAAGTTTGTATCTGGGCAAAAGGATAGAGACGAGATATTGGCAGACTTCGCAAAAGGCAAACTCCAAGTTCTTACCTCGATGAAATGTTTGGATGAAGGTGTTGATGTTCCAAGAAGTGAATTAGCCATTTTCTGTGCAAGTACTGGTAATCCACGTCAATTCATTCAACGCAGAGGACGTGTATTAAGAAAGCATCCTGATAAATATATGGCAGAAATACACGATTTGGTTGTTGTTCCAGAAGTTGATGTCACATCATCAAGTTATAAGATGGAACAATCGCTATTAAAAGGCGAATTAATGAGAGTGAAGAATTTCTCTTTGTTGTCTGAAAATCCCTCATACTCGCAAATGGAATTGAAATCCGTTATGGAACATTATGGTTTGAATATGTATAATAATAATCATATAAAATGACACAGAAAGACAAAATGCTGCGGATGGTCTTAGATGACCCTAAGCTTCGAGAAACCTACGATTACGATCCTGATGAATACGAAAGCATTTATGATGCTTTGAACTCTGGAAATGCTATCGTTGTTGCTGTTGCCAAGATTATCAAAGAACTGAATGGTTCTGATGATCCGGCAGAGCAAAAACGTGTTTACAAGACGGTTTTCACTTACCTAAACAATAATTTGCTCGTATGATAATCAAGAATATCACTATTGAGAATTTTCGCAGCTATTATCGTGAGAATTCTATAGATATAGGCAATGGTTTAACGTTGATTATTGGTGCCAATGGAGATGGAAAGACAACGTTTTACGAAGCATTGGAATGGCTATTTGATACTGTAGGTAATATGCCTAAAGTTGATAACAAGTACATCTCCAAGAAAAGAAGTTCTGAATTAATTGAAACGGAATCTGCCAATGTCCGTGTTTCCATGACATATGTTAATGATGGTAATGAGCGGACTGTTCAGAAATCATTTAGATTTACAAAAAGCTTCAGTGGGGAAATCTCAACATCTAACTATTCGCATGAGATTTTTATTCAGAATGGTGTCGAGAAAGATGTAAAGGAGGGTGATCAAGCAATCAAGGTGTTCGATAGAGACTTCGCTTCCTCCATCCGTAAGTATTGTCTGTTTAAAGGTGAATATGAACTTAATATTTTCAACAAAGAAGAAGCTATGAGTTATCTAGTTGAGACATTCAGCCAAATTAGAGACTTTGACCCATATCTGAAGTTTATGGGAGAAGCCAAGAAGATGGCTGAGTTGGCGACAGACAATGCTATCAGAGCAGACAGAAAGAATACTGCGGCTGCACAAGAACTTCGCAACAAGATAATTGAAGAAGAGAAACAGATTGGGAAATATCAGTCAGATCTCAAACAGAAACAGACAGATGCGGTTAACTTCCAGACGCTACTAGAAGACTTGGAAAAGAACAAAGAGGCATCAAAAGATTTGGTAGATCTCAATGATAGATTGGAAAGCCTGAAGGCAACGAAAGACCAGATACAGAGAAGTATTAACGAGAACTATACATTCCGTCTACTTGATGAAATGTGGATTTTAATGGGCTTTGAGCCAATTGCCCAAGAGTATCGTGAGTTTGTTGGCAAACTGGATCAAGAACAAAGACGGCAACAAAGTAAATATGACCAAGAGGTTGGCGCTAAAAAAATTGTGGCACAGATGCAGAAGGAACTCAGCCAAGGCAAAGTACCTCTCGCTATAAACGTCCCTGATGAAAATACAATGCGCGAAATGATTGACGATGAATTCTGCAAGGTATGCAACCGTCCAGCCCCAAAAGGATCTGACCCCTATAATTTCATGAAGGCCCGTCTTGAACAATTTTTGGCCTCTCAAAAAGAAGAGGACGATGAGTATCAAGAAGTAACGCCGCTATTTAAGAATGCTTTCATCAAAGAACTGCTAGACAGATATTCTGTATTGCATAACAACATGGGGTTCTTAACGAGGCTTGATGGTTTTATTGACAAGTCCATTCGAGACAACCTGAAGAAGCATGAAGAAATCGAGAAGTATTCTTCCAATATCGAAAAAGACGAGGAACGTAAGAAACAGATTCTTGCTCAAACAGAAGGCTTGACAGAAGAACAACTTATTTCTGCTTATCAGAATATATCAGAATGGTGGAAAGGAAGGACTGATGCAGAACGCCAATCTGAAATATTAAAGACAAAGATAGAGCAACATCAAATAAAACTAGACGGATACCAGGAAGATTATTCGAAGATTTCAGAAGAATCATCTGCTGCCATGTATGGCAGAAGTAGTCAAGCAATTAGGCGTATCCTTGACGCTTTCATTGGAGCTAAACGCCGTAATAAACGCGATTTTCTTAATCAGCTTGAAACTGCTGCAAATGAATACCTGAGATTGTTGAACAAGGGAGATTTTCGAGGTACTGCTCAGATTATTGAAAAGCAAGATAATAGTGCTGAGATAATACTGATAGATACAGATGGTACTCGTATTTACAATCCCAACACGGCTCTTAAAACCACTATGTATATGTCTCTACTCTTTGCCGTTGCAAAGTTAACAACCATCAAGCACGAAAATGACTACCCTCTAATATTTGATGCTCCAACATCATCTTTCACAGCTGCAAAAGAAAGCGATTTCTTTGGTGTAATTGCCGGTATCAATAAGCAGACCATTATTGTTACAAAGAGCTTCTTAATAGAAGATGCTAATGGAAACTCTAAATTAGACAGGGAACGACTGAAGAAGATTGATGCAAAAAAGTATCGCATTGAAAAAAAACGCCCATTTAATGAGAAGGACCTTTCAACTATTCAAACAACTGTAGAATCCATTTAATACGATTGGCTATGACACTTAATGATAAGAGTTTTAATCAAGATGCTTTTACTCGTATTTTTGATGTATGGGCAAGAAAGACCCCATCTTACGAAAAGCATTATGAGCAAGAAGTAATAAAGGTTATTTCTGATTTCGGAAAGGGGACAAATGAGGCATCTGATGCTAAAGGAAAAATACTTGGTGCTGGATATGAGCCTCTTATTATGGCATTTTTTATTGGCTTGTATAGCAATAAAAAGATACCACTTGACCAATATGCAGACATAAAAGATTTGGGACAGCCCATCCAGTTTTGGGGAAACTTGGACTCAAAGAAAGGACGAAGGGCATATCCCAGATTGAAAGAGTACATCTTTGTAGCTCTTGTTGCAAGAACACCGGAGATTGACTGGATTGCATTAGACAAAGGAAAGTGGACTATCAACGAGACTGTCGCTTTGTTGATGACGACGATGGAAGAGTACATTAATTATGGACTAGCGATTATCGTAGAGAAATTGAAAGAAGATGAGAGTTATTTTTATAACAAGAATTCCTTCCTCGATATATTCAAGGAACTTACTCATCCCAAGGTAGAAACAGATAAGATTGAAACAAAAGACATTCCAGATTCGTTGTGATTTATTAACCAAATGATTATTGAATTGGCGAATTCGCAACAGTTTAAGCTATCTTTTTGATTTATTATACTATCAAAAATAAATTTATTGTGTATCTTTGCCCACGCAAACCATTAACGAAGGGCAATGAACAGAGTTATTCCATTCTTTAGTTATGAGCTGTGCTATCAGCACTATACAAAACGTATTACGAATATAAGGCAGGCTAAGATAAAAGGTGAAACGATTTTGGCGAAGCCTGTTCTTATCTTGAGCGTAATCGATGGGATTGATGCCAATATTTTCACTAACAATCAATTCGCTATCAACAATTGGGTTCAGGACAGGTACAATATGTTGATGAAAGAATATGCCAAGGATACGCAATTCGATGTTCCGACGGGAATAGAGAAACCTTTTTGGCATCTTGAAAGTGATGGGTTCTGGCATCTGAATTATCAAGGAGAACGACTCGGTAAGAGCAGCACTCCATCAATGGCTTGGCTGAAGGAAAATGTGGAGTATGCTTATTTCGATGAATCGTTATGGATAATGTTGCAAAACAAGGTTTGGCGCATGAAGCTGCGTGACTTCATCATTGAGCAGAAACTGACGGGAAGCTTCTGGAATGCAAAAATTGCGGCAGAGGGATTAGGTATCTTTGCTGCGATATTGCTGGCGGTATAAGAGCAAAAAACATTTTTAGGCTCCACCTTTTCCAATTGCATACGGAAAGGGTGGCGTTTTTGTTGGCCTGAGACGCGACGTGTCGCGTCTCTGTTACTCCATATCCCGGCAGTATTTGATGCCGATGCGGTCGTAGAGGTGCTGGAGGTGGGGTAGGCGGGCTTTGAAGTCCTCAAAGTCCTTCTGGTCGGGACGGCACCATTGCACTTCGCTCAGGGCATCGAGGCGGGGAAGCAGCATGTAGAACACGTGCTGCGGCCAGGCTACGTACTCCGTCCATAGGTTGGCCTGCACGCCGAGGATGTACTGCTGCTCGTCGGCGGAGAGCTTGTCGGGCAGAAGGAGCTCGAAGGAGTAGGACTTCGACACGGGCAGGTAGTAGCCGATGGACACGGGCTGGTGGTCGTGGTTGCGAAGCTGATAGTAGTCGAGATAGCAGTAGTCCGTGGGGGACATGATGACGCGATGGCGCTGGGTGGCAGCCTCGATGCCGCCGTCCGTGCCGCGCCACGACATGACGATGCCACCCTCGGTGAGGCCGCCTTCAAGCACTTCTTCCCAGCCGATGATGTCGCGCCCACGCTCGTTCAGAAAGGCTTCGAGCTCGTGGTTCATCCAGGATTGCAGCTGGTTTTCGACACTATGCTTGCCGTCGTCAACAAGGCCGAGCTCCTTGATTTTGGCCTGGCACTTGGGGCAGCTCTTCCAACGGCTCTTCGGTCATTCGTCGCCCCCGATGTGGATGAACTTCGAGGGGAAGACGTCGCAGAGCTCGCCGAAGACGGTCTTGAGGAAGGTCATGGTCTCAGGGTTTCCGGCGCAGAGGACTTCGCTGCTGCCGCCCCTCTCCATCTGGAACGACCCGATCCTGACCTTCAGGGCAACGCCCTGGGTACAATCGGCAAAAGTAACTTTCGCCCTGAAAGGGCAGAAGAATTAATTTTGAATGCTTTTGCCCTTTTAGGGCGTGAAAATGAAGGGTGCCTGGATATTCCCAGGGCGTTGCCCTGAGCTGGGTTCTTCTGGCCTTTCAGGCCGTTAAAAAAATCATCGGGGCGTGCGCGGCACGTCCCGATGACATCTTGTTGTGGGGTTAGTATGGGTGAGGGGATTACTTCTTCACGTAGTCCTGAACCTTATCGGCGGGAACCATCTCTTCCTGGAAGATGTAGGCACCGGTCTTGGGCGACTTCACCATCTTGATGACCTTTGCATAGGAACTGGCCTTGCCGGTCTGGAGGGTAGCAACTGCTTTCTTTGCCATAGTTGTAGGGTGTTAATACGTTTTGTTTCTTTTACTTAATCTCCTTGTGAACGGTCATGCGCTTCAGATAGGGGTTGTACTTCTTCAGCTCAAGACGCTCGGTGGTGTTCTTGCGGTTCTTGGTGGTGATGTAGCGGCTCATGCCGGGAACGCCACTCTCTTTCTGCTCGGTGCACTCGAGGATAACCTGCACGCGATTTCCTTTAACTTTCTTTGCCATAATCTGTTTTTTTCTTGAACGGTGAAACGTGTTATCCTACGACGGCAATTTCATTCCAATTGCAGTAGCCCTTGGCAACGGCTTCGTTGAGGGCGGCATCGAGGCCTTTCTTGTTGATGATGCGCAGACCCGCGGCACTCAGGCGAAGCTGAATCCAGCAGTCCTTCTCTACATAGTAGAATTTCTTCTTGAACAGGTTCACATCGAACGTGCGCTTTGTGCGGCGCTTGGAATGTGACACATTGTTGCCAACCATGGCTTTCTTACCGGTAATTTGACAAATCTTAGACATCTCTATCTTTCTTTAGTGTTACGAATTCGTTGTGCGGATCCTGCAACGGCCAAAAACGGTGCATTTAGCATCCAATGCGCTGATTTGTGGCGCGTTACCGATATCCAACTGACTTCTACCTCGAAATCAGCGTGCAAAATAACTGCTTTTTCGTGAGATATGCAAATAAATCAGCAACTTTTTTTGTCTTACGGCGTTGAAAAGTGTGCTTTATCGTCGTTCCATGCTATTTCTGCCGAACCGAAGCAGCGGTGGTGGTCGATGTCGTAGAGCACGCAGAACTGCCCGGGTGCCACGCCTTGTATGGGGGTATCGGCGTGAATCTGATAGGTGGCGCCGTCTGACGCCGGCTCCAATGTCGCCCGCGTCCAATGGGGGGTGTGGCGAATCTTGAAGGTGACCTCGGAGGGTAGGGGGCAGGGGATGAGCAGATGGACGTCGCGAATCAGGAAGTCGGTCTGACATACGCTCTCGGGCTCGTAGCCCCGGATGACGTAGAGGATGTTGCGCTCCATGTCTTTACGGATGACGTTCCAGGGGCCTCCGCCCAGACCGAGCCCTTTCCGCTGGCCGATGGTGTGGAACCATAGGCCGCGATGCTGCCCGATGACTTTGCCTGTTTCGTAATCGACGACGTCGCCCGGCTGTTCGCCGAGATAACGGCGGACGTAGTCGTTATAGTTGATTTTTCCGAGGAAGCAGATACCCTGTGAATCCTTGCGGTGGGCGCTGACAAGGTGTTCGCGCTCGGCGATGGCGCGTACCTCTTCCTTGTACAGGTGTCCGATAGGGAAGAGAGCCTTACGAAGCTGCCAGTCGTAGATCTGGGCGAGGAAGTCGGTCTGGTCCTTCACGGGGTCGGGGCTGGTGGTAAGCCACTTCTGTCCGTCTATCCATTCGGTCTGCGCGTAGTGGCCCGTAGCGATGAGATCGTAGCAAAAACCTGCCTTTTCATCGAAGGCGCCGAACTTGATGAGCCGGTTGCACATGACGTCGGGGTTGGGGGTGTAGCCGGCTCGGACCTTCTCCATGGTGTAGCGCGTCACCTGGTCCCAGTATTCTCGATGGCAGTCCACGACGCGAAGCGAAAGACCATAGCGTTGGGCGACGGAGGTGGCCATCTCCATGTCCTCCTCGGAGGTGCAGTCCCATTCCTCGGTTTCGTCAGGGCCGATGCGGATGTAGAAGCAGTCGGGCTTCAGGCCCTGGCTGACGAGCTGGTAGACGGCAACGGAGCTGTCCACGCCTCCCGAGAGGAGGACGGCGATGCGCTTATCCTTTAATGGGCTGAAATCCATCGGCTCTACTTTTGGGTTAGTTTTGAAGCGGCTTTTGCCAGACGGACGTTGAGCTCGCGGCTGTCTGAAAGCAGATTCCAGACGGCGTCTTCGGAGAGTACGCCGCGTTTCAGCCCGGCTGGGAGGCGGCCTTCTTCGTCGGCCTTGAGGTCGGCACGCCAGGTCGGGCTGCCGTAGTATTTGTCAAGGGCTGCAAGGTCTTTCTGGGCCGCCAGATAGGTGTCGAGGGCTGCGGAGAGCCCTTGCACGGCGGCTGACGTCTGGTTGAGCCTGAGCTCCATTTGCTGGATGCGTTCTTCGCGTTTCATCGATTAAGGTGCATGCTTGTGGTGCAAAGGTACGAGTAAGCGAGAGAAAAACCAAATATAATTTGATTTTTTACGAGCGGGAGTACCTGAAAGCCCCGAAAAGGATTATAGATAGTGGATTATTGAGGAAAAATGAGCCGATGTGAAAAAAAAATCTCATTTTTATTTGGTACTTTTAACAGATTGCCGTAACTTTGCAGCCGAATTTGAAAACGGTCCTTTAGCTCAGTTGGTTCAGAGCGCTTGCTTGACAGGCAAGAGGTCCGCAGTTCGAACCTGCGAAGGGCCACCACAATTCGAAAAACTATGGATTCTGTAGAAAGAATTCATAGTTTGTTTTCGAAAAGGGTGAATTCCAGAGTGGCCAAATGGGGCAGACTGTAAATCTGCTGTCTCTCGACTTCGGTGGTTCGAATCCATCTTCACCCACAAGATTAAAAAAAGGAGGAATGAAGCGATTCACTCCTCCTTTTTATGATTATCCAGCTGGTGATTACTCTTCTTCGAGCTGAGGTGCAATGAGTTTGTAGCCCTTGCCGTGGATGTTGATGATTTCCACCGCGGGGTCGGCCTTCAGCAGCTTGCGCAGCTTGGTGATATAGACGTCCATGCTGCGGGCATTGAAGTAGTTGTCGTCAATCCAGATGGTCTTCAGGGCATACTCGCGCTGGAGGATGTCGTTGGCGTGTGCGCAGAGCAGGGTCAGCAGCTCGGACTCCTTGGTGGTCAGCTTCTGCTGTTCGTTGCCGATGCAGAGCATCTGCTTCTGGGTGTCGAATGTGAAGGAACCGAATTTATAGACGGTGACAGCTTTGGTCTTCTGTCCGCGGACGCGGCGCAGGATGGCCTCGATGCGAAGGGTAAGCTCTTCCATGCTGAAAGGCTTGGGGATGTAGTCGTCGGCTCCGAGACGGAAGCCCTCCTGCACGTCTTCCTTCAGGGTCTTTGCGGTGAGGAAGATGATGGGGACCTCGACGTTGATTTCGCGGATTTCCTTGGCCAGGGTAAAGCCGTCTTTCTTCGGCATCATGACGTCGAACACGCACACGTCGTATCTGCTCTTCACGAAAGTCTTGTATCCGATTTCTCCGTCGGGACAGAGGTCGGTTTCGTAGCCTTTGGCGTTGAGGTACTCTCTCAGCAGCATGCCGAGGTTCTCGTCGTCTTCACAAAGTAGGATTTTCAGTTTGTCGCCCATAGTTGATAAGAATTAAGGGTTAATAATGATTGAATTGTTTTTTATGATTCTGCTTGATGGTGTCGTCAGGAGCCTTCCAGAAGGGGAAGGGTGATGATGAATGTGGTGCCTGCCCCCAGCTCGCTTTCGGCGCGGATGGTGCCTTTGAGGTCTGTGACAATTTTCTTCACGTAGGCCAGTCCGAGGCCAAAGCCCTTCACGTCGTGCTGGTTGCCTGTATGGACGCGGTAGAAGCGGTCGAAGATGTGCTTGAGGTTCTCTTTCTTGATGCCTATGCCATTGTCCTTAACGGCGATACACAGCTTGCCGCCATCGTTCCATGTGCTGACATTCAGCTCAAGCGGGGTGTCCTCACGGCGGTACTTCACGGCATTGTCGAGCAGGTTGAAGATGACGTTGGTGAAGTGCATCTCGTCGGCCGCCACGATGGAGTCGGCGGCATCCAACGAGGATGTCAGCTCGCCGTATTTTTTGGCTTTGAGCTCAAACGTATGTACCACGCCGGCGATGACATCGTTGGCATCGAGGTCGCGCAGCTTCAGGGAGGTGTTCTGGCGGTCGAACATGGACATCTGCAGCACCTTCTCAACCAGCAACCGCAGGCGTTTGGTCTCGTCGTTGATGACGCCTGAAATGTGGCGCGCCATCTCGGGTGACTTGGTGACACCTGAGTCGCCCAGCATCTGCGCAGCAAGGGAGATGGTGCTGATGGGCGTCTTCAGCTCGTGCGTCATGTTGTTGATGAAGTCGTTCTTCACCTCGGTCAGCTTCTTCTGGCGCGTGATGGTCCAGATGGCATAGCTGAAGGTAACCATCAGGATGAGGGTGAAGATGATGGCCGGTATGACGTAGCGGATGGTACTGAACATGTAGGCATTGGCTTCGGGAAAGTGAATCTTCAGGATGCCCATGCGGTTCGGGGGGTCGTTGCGGAAGAGGATCTGGGAGTAGGTGGCGCCGTGGCGCTTCTCCTCGTAGTCGGGGCAGCTATAAACCATGCGGCCGTCGGAGGTCGTGACGGAGAAATGGTATTTCAGCGTGATGCCGTTGTTGAGCAGTTCGGTCTGCAGGTCGCGGTCGAGGCGCTGGAAGTTAATGCGCTGGCTGAGTGGCTTGTTGCTGGCGGTGTAGAGGATGTTATAGATAACCTCGTCCATAAGCGCCCGCTGGTTGGCATAGCGCTTGCGGATGATGTCTTGCAACGACTGCGAGGCCTGCGGGATGGGCGAATCGCCCTTCACCTGCCCCTGCTGGGGTTTCGGGGGGAGGGTGATGGAGTGGAATTCAAAGGCTGAAATACGCCCGTCCTTCATTTGGATGTTGACTTCGTGGCTTTCTTTGTTCCCCTGGCTGCGCTGGGCGTTGCGCTCGGTCTGTATGGCATCTTTTTCGAGATAGTCCATGGTCTCGTACACCTCAAGGTTGTGGGCCGTCGCATAGAGGCTGCGCTTGACGGACTCTTCAAACTGATCACGCCGCATCGAACGCATCTCGTCGATGTAGCGCACCTGCAGCACGAGAAGGGCTACGCACGACAGCCCAATCACGATACTCAATAGCCAGATGACATGTTTTTTCATACGACGCAAATTTAGCGAACTCTTAAAAAAGCAACTGTGGTTTTATAAAAAAATCCGTTATTTTTGGCTATAATTAACAAAAAACAAACAAAGAGATTGCAAAATCTGCAACCTCTATGCTTGCCCTGGTTAGGAGAAGGGTCTATTTATATACGATGGTTTCGTCGAGACTGCGATAGGTGGTGTGCATGGCGGATGGCTTGGCGTCGTCGGCTGCATAGCCGAAGGGCATCAGCAGAATGGGGTGGATGTTGTCGGGAAGATCGAACGCCTTTTTCGCATCGTCGGGGTTGAAGGCACCGACGGGGCAGGTGCCGAGTCCGAGGTTATAGGCCTCGAGCATCATGTGGGTGAGGACGATGGTGACGTCAATATCGCCGTAGTTGTCGTTTTCACCTCGGCGGCAGACGCGGTTGTCGTCGTAACAGAACAGGAAGGCCTGTGGAGCGCCGTAGATGCAGCGGGTAATCTGGTTGGCTTTGGCAATAGCCTCCTCAGAGCGAAGCACATAAATCATCTGCGGCTGGCTGTTGACAGCTGTGGGGGCCAGTTTACCGGCTTCAAGAATGAGGTCGATTTTCTCCTGCTCGACGGGCTTCGGCGAAAAATGGCGCACCGAATAACGTCCAGCGGCAAGATCCATGAAATCTTTGTTCACTTTTGTTTCCATGACGGGGTCGTTTTTTTGTTCTTTTTTCTGCCCGCCGCAAGCACACAGAGGTATGGCAAGTGCCAAAAGGATGATAAATGAGAGTTTTTTCATATTGTTTGAGTTTGATTCTGTCGGCAAAGATAGGTTATATTTTGGAATTTATAAAGTTTTGTCGTTTTTTTTTGCGCGTTTCGCCAAAGTGGGCTATCTTTGCCGTTCGATAACGTTATACCTTTTATTATTAGAGCGTATGAAAAAGAAATTCTTGTTTGGAAGTCTGGGCGTCGTATGCCTGCTGGTTGTTTTACTGATGAACTGCTGCACCGTGATTGACTCGGGCGACATCGGCGTGAAGTTCCATAAATGGTCGAGCAGGGCAAACATGCATGGAGGCGTGGAGGGCACCTGCCGCGGCTGGGTGTTCTACAACCCCATCACCACGCGCATCTACAAATATCCCACCTATGTGCAGCGTAAGAACTACGAGCCCTTCAACGTGAATGCCAAGGATGCCTCAATTTTTTCCATGGACCCGACGATTGCCTACCGCATCGACGAAGACAAAGTGTGCAACATCTTCGTGAAGTACCGCAAGGGCGTGCGAGAACTGGAGAGCGGCTATATCCGCACGTGCATCTACGAGGCCTACCGCACCTGCGCCAACCAGTATTCGTCTGACTCGCTGATGTCCAACCGCGAGAAGTTCGAGAACGATGTCCGCACGCGTCTCGATGCCACCATGCGCGACGAAGGCTTCATCGTCGAGGAGTTTACTTCGCAGATTACGCCTCCCGAGTCGCTCACACAGATGATCAACGAGAAGAACATCGCCATCCAGTCGGCTCTGAAGGCTGAGAACAAGGTGAAGGAAGCAGAAGCTATGGCCAAGATTGCTGTGGCCGAGGCTCGTGGTAACGCTGAAGCCATGAAGGTCAAGGCCGATGCCGAAGCCTATTACAACCGCACTATCAGCGCTTCGCTCTCGGAACAGATTGTGCAGGAAGACTGGATTGAGAAATGGGATGGCAAACTGCCTACCTACATGACGGGCTCCAACGGCGCCGTCATGATCATGCCGGAGAAGAAATAACGTCCAGCAGTAGCTGAAGAGCCGTTTGTACGGCACGCTGGGTGTTTCTCGCCCGCCCTAAGTCGTCACCTTTCAAACAATGGGTGACGACTTTTCCATTGGACGAGGCTACCGCCATCCATACGGTGCCGACGGGGATTTCCGGCGTGCCTCCCGTGGGGCCTGCAACGCCAGAGGAGGAGACGGCATAGTCGGCTTTTAGGGCTTTCAGAGCTCCTTGTGCCATTTCAACGACGACGGGCTCGCTTACAACGTCGTGCCGACGGAGCGTGTCGGATTTCACGTGCAGCAGGTCGTGCTTCACTTCGGTGGCATACGATACGATGCCGCCACGCACCACAGCCGAGCTGCCGCTTATGGAGGTCAACGCAGCGGCAATGCCACCACCTGTGCAGCTTTCGGCTGTTCCTACGGTTTGTGCAGTCTCTGCCAGTTTTTTTACGATGGAACGGGCCAGTTGCGTGATTTCTCGTTTCATGCTGTTATAGGGTTACGCGTGAATATGCGGGCAGGTCGATAGGGCAGAAGTCGTTGTCCAGGAATTTATAGTAGCCCGTGATGGCTATCATGGCTGCGTTGTCGGTCGTATAGCCGAACTTGGGGATGAATACGTTCCAACGATAGCGACGGGCATGGTCGAGGAAGGCGTTCCTCAGCCCTGTATTGGCGCTGACTCCTCCCGCTACGGCAACCTCGCGGATGTTGAGGTCGCGAGCGGCACGACGCAGCTTTTCCATCAGGATCTCCACCACCGTCCTTTCCAGCGAAGCGGCAAGGTCGGCTTTGTTTTGCTCGATGAAATCGGGGTTTTCCTTGATTTGGTCGCGCAGAAAATAGAGAAACGAGGTCTTCAACCCGCTAAAGCTGTAGTCGTAGCCCTCGATGTGAGGCTTGCTAAACGTGAAAGCCTTTGCGTTGCCTTGCCGGGCCAGTTTATCGATGATCGGGCCGCCCGGGTAACCCAGCCCCATCACTTTTGAGCATTTGTCGATGGCTTCGCCCGCTGCGTCGTCGATGGTCTGGCCGATGACCTCCATCTGGTTGTATGCCTTGACGAGCACAATCTGCGAGTTGCCGCCCGACACCAACAAGCATAGGAACGGAAAGGTGGGGTGGGGCGTTTCGACGCCCTCTTCTTCGATGAAATGGGCCAAAACATGCCCTTGCAAATGGTTGACGTCAACGAGGGGGATGCCCAGCGAGCGGGCAAAGCCCTTGGCAAACGACACGCCCACCAGCAACGAGCCCATGAGCCCGGGACCCCGCGTGAAGGCAACGGCAGAAAGCTGTTCCTTTCTGACGTCAGCCCGCTTGAGGGCTTCGCTGACTACGGGCACAATGTTCTGCTCGTGGGCGCGCGATGCCAGCTCGGGCACCACGCCGCCGTAGCTCTCGTGAACCGCCTGGCTGGCTGTGACGTTGGAGAGCAGCTTACCATTTCTGATGACAGCTGCCGATGTGTCGTCGCATGACGACTCTATGCCAAGTATGATGACATCCTTTTCCATGGAATTACAACTCTTCCTCTTCCTCTTCCTTTTTCTTTTTGCTCTTCCTCGATTTCAGGATGAGATAGCCAATGACGAGGACGACAAGGGCGAGGAGGCCGTAACCGACTTCGTGAGAGTATTTGGTGACGGTATCAACCAGCTGGTCTTCGGGCAGAATACGCTGCAGATAGTAGCCAAGAGCGGCAAGGAAACAGTTCCAGATGCCGGCGCCAAGGGCGGTGAAGGCGATGAAGCGGCCAAAAGGCATCTTAGCCAGGCCGGCAGGGATGGAGATGAGATGGCGGATGACGGGTATCAGACGGCCGATAAACGTTGAGACAGATCCATGCGCATTGAAATAACGCTCTGCCTTCTGCACTTTTTCCTTATTAAGCAGGAACACGTGGCCTACCTTGCTGTCGGCAAAGGCATAGACGATGGGCTTGCCGACGAGCAGTGAGACGGTGTAGTTGATGGTTGCTCCGAGACATGCGCCAAGCGTGGCAAAGAGAATGAGCAGGAATACGTTTAGCTCGCCGGTGGCAGCTGCGTGGTAGGCTGCGGGCGGCACGACAATTTCAGAAGGGATGGGGAACACGGTGCTCTCGAGGGTCATCAGGAAGAGGACGGTGTAGTAGTTGAGGTGCGCAAGGCACCATTGGATGAATGCTGACACGGGGAGGGATGGGGATTAAGAATTATTAATGAAGAATGAAGAATGAAAAATGAAGAATAAATAGCTTTGTTGGCAGCTTGAATGGTGAATAGTGATTGTTGGGTTAATGATGAGTTATTCTTTTTTGTTCTTCAGATGCATCTTGCACAACTCTATCTTGGACCGTATGAAATCGGTATCGATGGCGGGTGGGGGAGTGATGGTGGAGTCGGAATAGTTGGCCATAGCCGAATGGTACAGCCGGTTTGCCTCAGCATAGTGGCCTAAGGCAAAGTGGCAGTCGGCCATGTTTTGTTCAGAGAGCATCTCGTCGGGGCGGATGACCTTGACATAGTCGTACGCTTCGAGTGCCTGCGTATAGTCGCCGAAGTCATGATAGATGTCGCCCAGAATTCCCCACGAACGTGCGTTATAGGGGTCGAGGTCGATGAGCTTGTTGGCGAGGTCGATGGCTTCGCGGGCTCGTCCCTGGAGGGCATAGCAGAGGGCTGCGGCATCGAGGATAGCCGGATGGTCGGGGTGTAGGGCAAAAGCACGGTCAATCCAGCGGTTGGCTTTGTCAAAAAGCTCTTCGCGGCTATGCTGGCTGATGACGGAGCTGAAGAACCCCGGGTCGTTGTCGGCGAGAAGGATGGTGTGCTCGTAGGCTTTCTCGGATAGTTCAATCAGAGGTTCGCGGTAGGTGACGTCCTGGCAAGTGTTGGCCCGATGGAGCAGCAAATCGCTGGCCAGAAGGCTAACCTCCGGATCGTCGGTAAGCTCAAAGTCATTCATGATTTTTGCGGCTGCATCGTAGTCGCCCTGATAGATGCGCAGACGTGCTTCGGCCAGATCGATATCGGCATTGGACGGATGGAGGTGGCGCGCAAAGCGAATGGCTTTGTCGGCATCGGCGTCACGTTCCTCTTCCATATACCAGTCGATGATGTCGAGCAAGTCGTCAGCATCGAAGTAGGCACTTTTCCCGGAGCGCTCTGCTTTCTCGTATCGTTTCAGTATTTCCTGAAATTCGTCCATACTTATATTAGTATAAAGGGTGACAAGCCGCTAAGCGTCTTGTAGAAAGCTACGTACCTTGCTTACACCTTTCTCACACCTTCATTTTTGAATCTTTGAGTGAGACGGTGCGGTTGAAGACGAGATGGTCGGGCGTGGAATCCTTGTCGGTGCAGAAGTAGCCTATGCGCTGGAACTGGAAGTGGTCGAGAGGCTTGGTGCTGGCCAGGAAATCTTCGACATAGCAGCAGGGGCGCACTTCGAGCGAATCGGGATTCATCATCTGCTTCATGGCCTCGACGGGCTCGAGTCCTTCTTCACGCAGGCGGGCAAGCTCGTCGCGCGGATTCTCGACTTTCCACAGACGGTCGTAAAGCCGCACCTCGGCCTTCACGGCGTGAGCCACGCTCACCCAGTGGATGGTGCCGCGCACACGACGGTTCGACTCGCTCTCGCCCGTCTTGGTGTTGGGGATATACTCGCAATAGACTTCTTCAACCCTTCCGTCGGCATCCTTCTTACATCCTGTGCAAAGAACGATGTAGGCATTCTTCAGACGAACCTCCTGCCCAGGAGTCAGGCGGAAGTATTTCTTCGGAGCATCCTCCATGAAGTCCTCGCGCTCAATCCACAGTTCGCGGCAGAAGGCAATCTGATGGGTGCCAGCTTCGGGGTCCTCGGGGTTGTTGATGGCTTCGAGCATCTCGGTTTTGTCTTCGGGATAGTTTGTGACCACGAGCTTCACTGGGTCGATGACGGCGCTTACACGCGTGGCGTGGCGGTTGAGATCCTCGCGGCACGATGCTTCCATAAGCGCCATGTCGTTGAGTGCGTCGTAGAGCGTGTAGCCGATTTTATCCACGAAGAGCTTGATGGCTTCGGGCGTGTAGCCGCGACGGCGATAGCCGCAGATGGTCGGCATGCGCGGGTCGTCCCATCCGTCCACCATGTGGTTTTGGACAAGAGCCAGCAGATTGCGCTTGGAGAGGAGGGTGTAGTTGAGGTTCAGCTTGTTGAACTCGCGCTGTTTAGGACGGTTGTCGTCGAGGTCCTCGCCCTTTTTGAGCCAGTCGATGAAAAGGTCGTAGAGCGGACGATGGGGCACGAACTCAAGCGTGCAGAGGCTGTGGGTGACCCCTTCGAAGAAGTCGCTCTGACCGTGAGCAAAGTCGTACATCGGGTAGGCCTTCCACTTGTCGCCCGTGCGGTGATGGGGCGTCTTGACGATGCGATAGATGATGGGGTCGCGGAAGAGCATGTTGTTGTGGCTCATGTCGATCTTGGCGCGCAGCACCATCGAGCCCTCCTCCAGTTCGCCGCTGTTCATTTTCTCAAACAGGGCGAGGCTTTCCTCAATGGGGCGGTTGCGATAGGGGCTTTCGATGCCCGGCTGCGTGGGCGTGCCTTTTTGCGAGAGGATGACCTCCTGCGGCTGCTCGTCGACGTAAGCCTTGCCCTCCTTGATGAGCTCGACGGCAAAGTCCCAGAGCTGCTGGAAATAGTCACTGGCATAGAATACGTTGGCCCATTTGAAGCCCAGCCATTGGATGTCCTCCATGATGGCATCGACATATTCCACATTCTCCTTCGTCGGGTTGGTGTCGTCGAAACGGAGGTTGCAGATGCCGCCATAGCGCTCGGCGATGCCAAAGTCCATGCAGATGGCTTTGGCGTGTCCGATGTGCAGGTAGCCGTTGGGTTCTGGCGGGAAACGCGTCTGAATGCGTCCTCCGTTCTTACCTGCTGCTAGGTCTTCCTCCACGATTTGCTCTATGAAGTTCAAACTTTTCTTCTCCTGATTTTCTGTAGATTTAATTTCTGTCATAGCTCTTTCTGATTTCGGCGTGCAAAAGTACTACATTCTTTCCGAAAATGAAAGAATGAACCGCGAAAAATGCGCTAATCCTACCAGACGAAGGGGATGACCTTGTACTTCACCCGCTTCTTATAATCTTTATATCCCTCCAGGCCCTCTTCCAGGACTGCCTCTTCGTTCCTGATTCTTTTTGCCAGAATGGGAAGGTAGAGCAGGCTGACGAGAAACGAAGGCAGCGAGCCCAGCACCAGCGGCATCATCAGGAACATCACCAGCGTGGCCATATACATCGGATGGCGAACGATGGCGTAGAGGCCCGTGTCGATGACCTTCTGGCCCTCCTGCACTTCGATTGTCCGGGAAAGGAAGGTATTCTCCCTGAGCACCTCGGCATACAGCAGATAGGACACCAGAAACAGGATTGCAGCAGCGCACACCACCCAGTGGGGGAGTATCAGCCAGCGGAACCTCCAGTTCAGTCCTGCAAGGACGAAAGAAACGATAAACATCCCTCCACTCAACGCGACCACCGTCCGTTGCTCTTTCTGTTCCTCTTTAGCGTTCAGCCGTTTACGCAGCAGCTCGGGGTTGGCCGAAAGCATGATGATGCCGGCGATGAACATCGGTACAAACAGGATTCCCATCAGCAGCCAGCCGTTCCAGAAGCGCATCGAGCCTGCAGGCAGGAAAATCAGTAGGCCTAGAAATAGTACGCCCGAGAAGAACTTCATCAGGGCCTGGGGAAACAGCTTTTTATCCATGATTCAGATGTTTATGGTTTTGTTTGAATAGTTAAGGGCCTCTTCACAGAGGCCCTATAACGATTCTAATAGGTATTAGTCTTTTAAGGTAAAAAGATTGTTTTTAGGATAACGGCAGCAAAGGTAAGGCGGTTTTTTGATGTGACAAAACTTTTTTATATGTCCTACAACATGTTTTTGAAAAAGTCTGTCAGCACCTGCCACACTTTGGGCTGCACCTCCTGCTGGCAGACGGTGGCCCAGTCGCCAAGCGAACCGCTGCCATCGTCGGAGATAACTTTAACGATACTAAGCGTTTTCACGTCGGCATCCTGGCAGATGTCAAGGAGCGTTTCGCTCTCCATGTCGAAGCATGTCCCGGGGACGTGAAGTTCGGGATGAGGGTTTTCGGGCGAGACAAATTCGTGGACGCAGACGATTTCGCCTTGTTCATACCCCGAATCCCACGCGGGATATCCCGAGCGGCATTGCACGGTGTGGAGAACCGGCAGAGCGTATGAGCCCGCTGAACCGGCCAGCAGCACATCGGCTCCGGAAAAACAGCCCTTTTCCTTCATCCACAGCAGCGAGGGACGAGCCTCGCCCGCCCCGATGCCGATGATGGCAACGACGCTGTCCTCACGCACGTACATGATGGGCAGGGGGCTTTCTGAGGCCTGGATGCGGTTGAAGCCTTCTTTTTCAAGCCTCTCAAGGCCAATCTCATACGGGTGGGCAACGATGAAAATCTTTCGGTTCATTTTAAAAATTATAAAATTAGGAATTAGAAATTAGGAATTAGTAATTTATTATTTTTTGACGGCGAAGATAAGGCTTTTCTTTCTTTTCTGCAAATTTATGCGCATCGAGTTGCATGTTTATTTAAAAAGGAGTACTTTTGCAAGACAAAACAACAACGTAATTCTGAAAGACAATGAAGTTCATCGGCAATATCCTCTGGTTTGTTTTGGGCGGCTTTCTTACGGCCCTGATGTATTGGCTCGCCGGTTTCCTTTTCTGCATCACCATCGTCGGCATCCCCTTCGGTGCCCAGCTGATGAAGTTCGGCACGTTTGCCCTATGGCCATTCGGCCGGAAGGTGGAAGACGGCAAAAGCCTGACGGGCTTCTTCAACCTGCTGTTCAATGTCCTGTGGATCATTCTGGGATGGTGGGAGATAGCCGCCACGCATCTGGCGTTTGGCATCCTGTGTTGCATCACCATCGTCGGCATCCCCTTCGGCATCCAGCACTTCAAGCTTGCCTGGCTTTCGCTGATGCCCTTCGGGAAGAAGATTGTTTAACCGCATCGGGGATGGCACCTGTCTTGACGGACTCCTTATTATATTATATCCTCGGTGAGGGTGTTACGGCCTTTTCGGCAGGGCGCGACGCCGTGCTGCCGTTCCCCGTCGTGCAGGCCCATCAGGTGCATGGCGACAGGATAGCATATGTCGATAGCCCGTCGCTCACCCGCGAGGACCTGGAGGGCATCGACGCCCTCATGACCGATGTACCCGGCTGTGCCGTCGGAGCACGGACTGCCGACTGCGTGCCTGTTCTGCTCTTTGACGCTGTGCATCATGCCGTTGCAGCGGTGCATGCCGGATGGAAGGGGACGGTGCTGGCTATCACCTCAAAGGCCGTGCGGGCCATGAGCGAGCGCTTCGGGACGAACCCCGCCGACGTCAGGGCTGCCATCGGCCCCAGCATCGGCCCCGACAGCTTTCAGGTGGGGGAGGAGGTCGTCGAGCGGTTCCGTCACGCTGGCTTCCCGATGGACCTGGTTCACTCCTACCGTGGACCGCGCAGCGACGTGCCGATGCAGGGCGGCCACCACATCGACCTCTGGGCGGCCAACCGTTGGCTGCTCGCGTCGTCGGGCGTGCCTGGCGGACAGATCCACACAGCGGGCATCTGCACCTATCTCCGTAACGACCTTTTCTATTCGGCGCGTCGCGAGGGCGTCAGCTGCCCGCGCATCATCAATGCCATACGGCTGAATCCCTAATCGCCAACGCGTTATGCACCTTGTTCTGGCCATCGACTCCTTCAAGGGGTGTCTCACGTCGGCAGAGGCAAATGCCGCTGCCCGCGAGGGCGTGCTGCGGGCCCTGCCCCAGGCCGAGGTGACGGCTGTGCCCGTCAGCGATGGCGGCGAAGGGTGGCTGGAGGCTTTCCATGCGGCAAAGGGTGGGGCATACGTAGAGGCAACGGTCCTCGACCCCCTGATGCGCCCCGTTCGTGCCTCCTATCTGATGCAGGGCGAGCGGGCTGTTGTCGAGATGGCCCGTGCCAGCGGATTGACGTTGCTCCGTCCCGAGGAGCGCAACCCCTTGCTGGCTACCAGCTATGGCACGGGGCAGCTCGTTGCCGATGCTGTCCGACGGGGCTGTCGCGACATTCTTGTCGGCTTGGGAGGGAGCGCCACCAGCGATGCAGGCTGCGGCATGCTCCGCGCGCTGCGTGATGCCTTTGGCGAGGCGCTGGAGCTCCTTCGGGCTGTCCGTTTCACGATTGCCACCGATGTGGACAACCCGCTATATGGTCCTGAGGGGGCAGCGGAGGTCTTTGGCCCGCAAAAGGGTGCCACGCCCGCTATGATAGACGAACTGGACCGGCGGGCCCAAGCCTTTGCCTTCGAATCCGCACAGCGCATGGGCTACGACTGTTCCCGTGAGCCAGGAGCCGGAGCCGCAGGAGGCTTGGGCTACGCTTTCATGCAACACCTTCATGCCCAGCGCCGTTCCGGCATAGAGCTGCTGCTCGACGCCATCGATGCCGACACCCTGTTTGCGCATGCCTCCCTTGTCATCACCGGCGAAGGGAAAGCCGACGCCCAGACGCTGCGAGGCAAAGTCCCTGCGGGCATCCTTCGCCGAGCCCGCGGGCACCATCTCCCCGTCGTCCTCATTGCCGGACAGGTGGAAGACCGCGAACAGCTGCTCGCAGCCGGCTTCGCCCAGGTAGAGTGCATCCACCCCGTAGGCATCCCCCTCAAAGAAGCCCTACGCCCCGACGTCACTTGCCGAAACATTCAGCATCTCTTGGGCTTCTTAAAATCTTTTCTATTATTTACACCTATATAGAAAGTGACGGGTTGCGAAGGGGCATTTCAACGTTAGAAGTGGCGTTTGCTGAGCGGTTTGGTTTTTAACCCGTCACAACTAACATCAGCCTTCAGCGACTATCGTTTCATTTCGCAAAAACGTCTAAATCTATAACGACAACGATTCTACGGTAGCGAAGTTTGATTCTACGGCAGCGACGTTTGATTCTATTTCGCCAGCGTAGTGCGCTGTGAATTTAACGCACTACGCTGGCGAATTAACGTAGTGCGTTGGTGGAATAACGTAGTGTGTTGACAGATTAACGCTCTACGCGGAGGGAGTAACCGAAGCTCTTTTCTGCGAGAAGCTGCCTAATGCGTGACGGGTTGAAAAGAAAACTGCGCAGGAAAGGGCACTTTGTTATAACAAACTACCTCATTCGTAGTGACGGATGCGGACGTCAATGTCGTCGTTCTTCAGCAGGGTGGGGATGACGGTGACGTCGGTCTGGCCGTAATGATAGGGGAAGAGGACGCGGGGGCGGACGATGCGCGCGGCGCGGACGAGCTGCTCGGGCGTCATGGTGTAGGGCTGGTTGCAGGGCATGAAGGCGATGTCGATGTCGCGGATGTCCTTCATCTCGGGGACGTCCTCGGTGTCGCCGGCGACGTAGATGCGGAGGCCGTCGATGGTGAGGACGAAGCCGTTGTCGCGCCCCTGGGGGTGGAACTGGGTGCGGCCCTCGGTGTAGTTGTAGGCGGGCACGGCCTTGACGTAGAGGTCGTCGGACAGCTTCAGGCGGTCGCCGTTGGCCATCACCTCGCCCTTGCCGAGCTTGTCGGCACAGCGCTGGTTGGTGATGAGACGCGTCGTCTCACCCGTGAGCAGCCGGATGGCCTCGGCGTCGAGGTGGTCGCCGTGCTCGTGGGTGACGAAGATGTAGTCGGCCTTGGGCAGGGCGGCAAAGTCGACGGTGCGCTCGCCCAGCTTGCGCACGGGGTCAACCTCGATTTCCTTGCCGTCGTATTCGATGCGGATGCTGCCGTGCATGAGGGCGTGGAAGCGGATGAGCTTGCCGCTCTTGGTCTTGAAGACGTCCCTCTCGGCTGCCAGCGTCGTGAGGGGCATCTGGGCCTGCTGCCAGGCGAGGATGCCGCCCGACAGGTTGGTGACGTCGAACCCCTTGGCGGTGAGGAGCTTGGCGGCGTCGGCTGAGCGGCGACCGCTGCGGCAATAGACCAGCACGGGACGTGCCGTGTCGAGCTGAAGCGTGGCCTGCTGGATAAACGCGCTGTCGCGGACGTCGATGTTCGAGGCTCCTTCGAGATGCCCTTCGGCAAACTCTTCCGTGGTCCGGACGTCAACGAGCTGCACGCCGGGCTGACCGGCAAGGTCGGCAAACTGCGGGACACTGGCTTCCTTGTAAGAGGTTCCGTTACACGAGGAAAATGCATTCATGCCCAGCAGGGCAAGGAGGCAGGAGAGGATTTTTTTCATTGTCGTCGGTCGATTTTTTGATTCTGGCGACAAATTTATAAAGAATTTGGCGTATCTTTGTCGAGTTGGCGACAAAAAAATCGAATAATCATAGAAAAAACAATGAAAAAGAGAATCAAACTGGCGTTGCTGCCCCGCATCCTCGTGGCCATCGGGCTGGGCGTGGTGTGCTCGCTGTTTTTCCCGGCCTGGGCGGTGCGTGTGTTTGTGACGGTGAACGGCATCTTCGGGAACTTCCTCGGGATGTTCATCCCGCTGCTCATCGTCGGCCTTATCGCCCCGGGCATAGCCGACCTGGGGCGCGGCGCGGGACGGCTGCTGCTGATTACGGCCGTGCTGGCGTATGTCTCGACGGTGCTGTCGGGGCTGTTTTCGTGGGCGACCTGCTCGCTGGTCTATCCCTCGCTGATAGGCCGTGCGGCCCCGGCGCTGGCGGGCGTGGACATGAGCGGGGGGCTGACGCCCTTCTTCACGGTCGAGATGCCGCCGTTCATCAACGTCACCACGGCGCTGGTGCTCGCCTTCATCATCGGCCTGGGCATCGTGGCCACGGGCGGCACGGCCCTGAAGCGGGGCATGGAGGACTTCCGCGGCGTGGTGACGATGGTCATCACGCGCGTCATCATCCCCCTGCTGCCTCTTTACATCTACGGCATCTTCCTGAAGATGGGCGCCGAGGGGAATGTGGCCATGGTGATGGGCATGTTCATCAAGATTATCCTTGTCATCATAGCCATGCACGTGACGGTGCTGCTGCTGCAGTTCGGTCTGGCGGGCATCGTTGCGCATCGCAACCCCCTGAAGGCGCTGTGGACGATGATGCCGGCCTACGTGACGGCGCTGGGCACGTCGTCGAGCGCTGCCACCATCCCCGTGACGCTGGCGCAGACGAAGAACAACGGGGTGACGGTGGACGTGGCGGACTTCACGGTGCCCCTCTGCGCCACCATCCACATGCCGTGCAGCATCCTGAAGATAGTGGCATGCTGCATGGCCATCTCGCTCAGCCTGGGCATGCCGGTGGACTTCCGGACGTATGCGGGCTTTGTGCTGATGTGCGGCATCACGATGGTGGCTGCCCCCGGAGTGCCCGGCGGGGCGGTGATGGCCGCACTGGGGCTCATCGGCTCCATGCTGGGCTTCGATGCCAGCATGCAGGGCATCGTCATTGCCATCTACATGGCCATCGACAGCTTCGGAACGGCGGGCAACGTCACGGGCGACGGAGCCATAGCGCTGATTGTCGATACCATCCGCGCCCGGAAAACAGACGCTGGGGCTGAATAGAGAAATGCTTTGCTTTATCCCACTTTACATTATCCCACTTTGCTTTAGCTCACTTGGCTTTAGCTCTCTTTTCCTTAGCTAATCATAGAGCTTAATCCATTCGTAGCCGTTGCCCGTGTCGTCCATATAGCGGATGAAGTCCTCCAGACGGATGTTGAGCGAGGCGCGGTTGTCGTTGGGATGGAAGGATAGGTGGGTGTAGTTCTTCAGGTTCTCGTCAAGGAATACATAGACGTGGTGCTCGGCATCGTTGACAAGTCCGAAGGGGCTGACGGAGCCGGGCTTCAGGCCAAGGTATTTCTCCATGCGCCACTCGGAGGCCAGGCTGAGCTTGCCCTGATGGAGCAAGTGCTCGAGGTCGTGGATGCCCATGGTGTGGTCGCACTGGAAGACGACGAGGTAGTGACGGTTGCCCTTGTGGTTGCGGAAAAAGAGGTTCTTGCAGTGGGTCCCAGGCAGGTTGCCCCAGTAGGGACGTCCGTCCTCGATGGTGGGAGTGGCAGGGTGCTCGGTGTAGGTGAAGGGGATGCCGAGCCGCTCGAGACGCTCATAGACTTGTGGCTGGCCTATCATGACGTCAGATGGAGAGCACGGTGAGGACGTTGATGAGTTCGCGGTCGATGGGCTTGTTGATCTTGATAGCCCGCTCGATGGGTACATAGACAATCTGGTCGTTCTTGACGCCGATCATCACGTTGCGCTGTCCCTCCTTGAGGGCTTCGATGGCTGCCACGCCGAGGCGCGAGGCCAGGATGCGGTCGTGTGCCGTGGGTGTGCCGCCGCGCTGCAGGTGGCCGAGGATGGTGACGCGGACGTCATACTGGGGGTACTCCTTGCGTACACGCTCGGCATAGTGCATGGCGCCGCCGTCTTTTTCGGAGACGATGACAATGCTGCTGTTCTTGCTCTTGCGGATGCCCCGCCCGATGAACTGCGCCAGCTGGTCGATGTCGGTGTCGTCCTCGGGGATGATGGCTGCCTCGGCGCCCGCGGCGATGGCGCTGTTCTGGGCAAGGAAACCGGCATCGCGCCCCATCACCTCGACGAAGAAGATGCGGTCGTGCGACGTGGCAGTATCGCGGATTTTATCGACGCAGTCCATGATGGTGTTGAGGGCGGTGTCGTAGCCGATGGTGCTGTCGGTGCCGTAGAGGTCGTTGTCGATGGTCCCGGGCAGGCCTATGCAGGGCATGTCATATTCGCGGGCAAAAGCCTGTGCGCCAGCCAGCGAGCCGTTGCCGCCAATGACGATGAGGGCGTCGATGCCGTGCGAACGCATGTTGGCATGGGCTTTCTTTCGTCCTTCGGGCGTCATGAACTCTTTGCTGCGGGCTGTTTTCAGGATGGTGCCGCCGCGCTGGATGGTGTTGCTGACGCTCTCGGTGGTGAAGTCCTTGATTTCATTGTTGATAAGGCCTTCGTAGCCGCGGTAGATGGCCTTTACCTTCCAGCCGTTGGAGATGGCTGCACGCGTCACCGCACGTATGGCGGCGTTCATACCCGGAGCATCGCCTCCGGAAGTGAGGATACCGATTGTCTTGATTTCTTTCATAGCGAGGATATTTGGGAGATTATGGGAGCTTTTGGTGCTATAGCTACTATAGATACTATAGGAACTATAGGCACTATAGAATCTATAGGGGGACGGCGGCTTTTACTTCCAGCTGAAGCTTGGTGGCTTCGGGGGCAGCCGTGACAACGATGGTGGCTTCGGGGGCAGGCATCTGCTCGACAAGCAGCTCTGACAGCTCGTCCTCGAGGTAGTTCTGCACGGCACGCTTCAGGGGACGGGCACCGAACTGCGGGTCGTAGCCCTTCGTGGCCAGGAACTCGCGCGCCGACGGCTCAACATCCACATGGGTGCCCAGGGCTTCCATGCGCTTGATGAGCTTGTCCACCTCGATGTCAACAATCCTGGCGATGGCAGGTTTGTCGAGCGGGTCGAAGGTGATGATTTCGTCGATGCGGTTGATGAACTCGGGCGAGAAGGTCTTGTTGAGAGCCTTCTGTATGACGCTGCGCGACAGTTCTTTGTCGCTGACCTGTGCCTGTGTGCTGAATCCAATGCCGCGTCCGAAGTCCTTTAGCTGACGCGAACCGACATTGCTGGTCATGATGATGACGGTGTTGCGGAAATCGACAAGACGCCCGTAGCTGTCGGTGAGACGTCCCTCGTCGGTGACCTGCAGCAGGATGTTGAAGACGTCGGGATGAGCTTTCTCAATTTCGTCGAGCAACACGATGGAGTAGGGGCGACGGCGTACGCGCTCGGTGAGCTGTCCGCCCTCTTCGTAGCCCACGTAGCCCGGAGGGGCGCCGATGAGACGGCTGACGGTGAACTTCTCCATGTACTCACTCATGTCGATGCGGATGAGGGCATCGGCAGTTCCGAACATATAGGCAGCCAATTCCTTGGCCAATAACGTCTTGCCGACGCCCGTGGGGCCGAGGAACATAAAGGTGCCGATGGGGTGGTTGGGGTCTTTCAACCCCACACGGTTGCGCTGGATGGCACGTACAAGCTTCTCAATGGCGGTCTCCTGAGCGATGACGCATTTGTTCAGCTCGGCCTTCATGCCTTTCAGACGGATGCCTTCAGCCTGGGCGATGCGCTGCACGGGGATGCCCGACATCATGGAGACCACCTCGGCAACCCGTTCGGCATCGATGGTGATGCACTCTTCCTTATGCTGCTCGTCCCATTGTTCTTTCAGCTGTTTCAGCTCTTCCTGCAGGTGCTTCTCCTTGTCGCGCAGCTCGGCTGCCTCTTCAAAGTGCTGCGCCTTGACAGCCGCGTTCTTCTGGGCGGTGGTGTCAGAAAGCTCGCGCTCCTTTTCTTCCATCTCCGGCGAGGCGGTGATGTGGCTCAAGTGGGCTCGCGAGCCTGTCTCGTCCAGTACATCGATGGCCTTGTCGGGGAACGAGCGGTCGGTGATGTAGCGCTCGGCC